>CEOD01020113.1_pt1 | contig 10967 bp, 9 predicted proteins | sample 530341 | NCBI WGS metagenome assembly CEOD01 (sample SAMEA2619950, study PRJEB7988) | marine metagenome | isolation source: saline water (ENVO:00002010), including | reverse complement strand
AGGTTCCGGGCCCTCGACTTCCGTAGCTAATGTTCAACCCGCCCGCAGCGCCAGAAGTCAGAACAGCCCAAAGGCTCTCCGGCGGATCGATATGGACAGCCACCCGTGCACGGACCCTGGAACGCAGGGCGGCAAATTCCTCCAGATGAAATCGAGGGAATGGATCTTCGAGGATCGCCATATTTCCCACAGCGTCCATCGCCCGAATCGTCGGCAAAGCGTCATCCAAACGATAGAAGCGTCCATTAGGATCAACGGTAACGTGAAAATCATCCCCTCCGGCTTCCCGGATGGCCTCAAGACGCTCCACATTTGGATCTTCGAGAGTTGTTTTCAGTTTTACACCGCGAAAGCCAAGACTCTTAGCGCGCGTGACGCAACGATGGGCATGCTCCGGAGTCACCCTTCCCATCCAATAATCCACCGAGACAGATTCCCGCCAAGCGCCTCCCCAAAGCTCACATAGGCGAATCCCTGCACGCCGGGCGATGAGATCACTCAAAGTCGATTCGATCAACTTTTGCATGGGATGCCCAATACGGTGCATCAAATTTTCATGAGGCGGTGCATACGGCGAAGGTGGATTCGGTCGGAGCCAATAGTTTTCGCTCTCCTTCCACAGCGGCAACAGATCCAATCGCAGCTCATTCTCAACGATACCGGGAAGCCGCTTGAAAACCTCCGCCCGATCCTCTTCAGACAGGCAAACATGGTTTTCGCCCCAGCCTTCGAAGCCATCCTCATCGACTATCCGTAAGAGCAAGCGCTGCGAAGACTTCGCGCCGTGCCCATGCACCCCAAATTCGGGACTCGAAGCCCACTCGTCGTCAAGCGGGATCTCGACGATCCAAGTCTGAATAGATTTTATGGCGATACTCATCGTAGACTCTCGGTTTGTAAGAATGAATCCATTGACGAACGGATTAATCCTGCGAAATTCTCCAGACCTTCACTTCCAGTGGCTCGAGCGACAAGGTGACGGCTCGCTCCCCCCACGGTAAATCTTTTCCGGCAAAGACGTCCCGGATCATCGCGTTTCTCGGTATCCCCAGAAGTTCCCCTTCCGCTGGGACTACACCCGAATTCACGAGGAATAGGAATCGATCCTTTCCGTAGGCAATGTTGGCAAAATCCACGGCCTCGTACTCAAACTCTTCATCGATCCCTCCCCGTCCACTCATCGGTGAAACCGAAGGAACTTCTTTCGACAACTTCAGCTTGATATCTTTGCGTCGTTCTCCGAAGAGGAGCACTTGCCCCAAACCGAGTTCGCCGGTTAATTCCTGAGCCACCTCTGCATACGCTGCGTAATACTCAGGGAATGACGGAAATCCTCCCCGCGGAAACAGAGAATAGACAATCACTCCCTCCGCGCCTTCCACCAATCCGAGATAGACATCATGCCGCACCCAATCGCGGATTAATGGAAGATCCTCCTGATCCGGTTCCCGAAACATCTCCGGAACCAGGATCGAGATCCGATCCCCACGAAGATCGTCGATCACTTCGGCCTGCAATTCCATACCTCTCCGGATCCAGACCCTCGTATCCTTCTGACCCGCATAATTTACATAGGCACCCTTCCCCACAATATCGAGGAAAGGGGATGTAATCATCAGCGCTTCCGCACCCCGGTGGTTCGGCTCATACATCCAAATGGGTCGATCATATGGATCACTATCCCGAATCGCCTCCGAAGCTACTTCCAGATAGTTCAGCTCATCCTTATACCAGAACCGAATCTCTTCAGGAACCAAATACCACCAGGCAACCCTCTCATCATCGACTACCGCTTCGACCTGGCGTGTGATCTCTTCCCGAATCTCGTCGTCGGAAAGAATCCGCTTCGGCTCTCCGTTCCGTTCGTGAAAATTCATGTCAATGCCCACGGAATAGATCGTCAGAAGATCACTATCCTCCACCTGATCCAAGAACTCATCATTCTGGCGATAAACCGGACCATACGTTGTGAAACCATTGGCCTCATCGCGGACCACATTCCCGGAAAACCCTCCAAACGGAAAGATCCGGCCCTGAGGGTAGAGCTTATCGGACGGCAGGTCTACCGGGGCCACCGGACCCTCGGTGAAGAAGAAAGCCGAGGCACTCGACGCCACGAGAGACGTCAGACTGAGTAGAGATAAAAGCTTCATGTTCAGAGCGACGCGTCAGCCGGTGCCATTTCGTAAATCTTCACGCCATATGGAGGCAGCGTCAGATGAATGTCCCCCTCGAAAACACGATAGGACTCCGCGTCATCGAGCAGTTCGTCGACTTCAATTTGCATGTAGGGAAGCCCGGATAAGACCGCGTCAATCGATTCATTCGCTGAATTCACCAAAACGACGTAGCGCTTTCCCTTGTAAACCTTGTTCGCAATCGTGATCGATGGATACTCGATGGGCTCTGTGACACGAGCACCGCGATACGACTCGAGAACTGCAGTCTCCGGACCCGAGACAATATCAACTGCCAGGTCATCCCGATCGACCCCGAACAAGAATACCTGCCCCAATCCGTCTTCGCCTAGAACGATGGGCGCCAACTCTTTGTACGTATCGTAATACTGGTCAACTGCATCGAAATTTGGACGACGGCGCAAAGAGAAGACAACAATTCCCTCTGCCCCATCCACCATACTTCCGAATACGTCATAGGTGACCCAGGCAGGGATCAACTCCAGATCCTCTTCAGCCGGCTGACGATACATCCCCGGCATCGATAGCACGAGCAAGTCTCGGCCAATCGTTTCTTCAGCCAATTTCTCCTGATCCATCGACCACCGGTTCCACACTCTCTCGTGATGCTTGCCAGCACCGTTGGTGTACATCCCCTTTCCGATGACATCTGTGTACTGGCTCGTCGCCGACAATGATTTAGCCGAGCGGTGATTCGGCTCGTAAAACCAAATCGGCCGCCCTTGTGGATCGTTCTCCCGAATCGCTTCGGTAGCAGCCTTGAGATATTCCATTTCATTCTTTCTCCAGTGGCGCAACTCCTCCGGCTTCAGGTACCATATAGCGATTCGGTCGTTATCCGCTACCGCCTTCACCTGCTCTCCTACTTGCTCTTTGATCTCTTCCGAACTCAACACACGCGGCTCCTTCGAATGAAAATTCATTTGCAGCCCCACACTATAGAGCAACTTCATGTCGTGATCCTCGGCGTCCTGCAAGAGACGCGGATCCAGCTCATAGCCCGGTCCAATTACCGTAAACCCAGCGTCTTTGAATTCCTTCAAATAGGCTTGGTATTCTTCTTCCGGAAAGAAAGCCTCCATATCATCGGGAGTACCGCCGCCAATGGAGAAAAAGGTAAAGAGGAACTCAGAACCCATCGGATATATTTTGTCCGCAGGCAAGCTCGCCCCAAAGTCACTGTCGGCCTCGAAAAAGCCTTCGGCCTTAACCTCGCCGGCGGCAGCGACCGCCTCCCCACTCGAAAAACAGCCGACAATCGCAGCGAATAGAATTTTTAAAGATGCTTTCTTAGTCATATTATTTTTTTCGTCGGTGGTTAAAGTTCCGTTGTCGAAGTGATTCGAAAATTATCGTAATAGCCAGGTAACGGTGAATAGCTGCTACCCAGCCTGTTCCCAATCCGCAGATTCCCATCATAAGGCTCTATGAGACCAAAGCCGGGAGACATCGCGAAACCGACCAATTCATCGTTACGATAGAGGTCCAGGCGCCCAGTGGTAGAATCATAGGAAAACCGCAGTCGATACCACTCCTCGCTATCCCAATCCAACGGGTCGGAGATTGCCTGCAGAAATTCGGTGCCATTGCCAATACGCACTCGCAGTGATTGGTCTTTGCCAAACAAATACAAACAAAAACCTCCCTTACTACTGTATTGATTATCAACCATAAAAGAATAGGCGGCTCCAGCAGCTGGCTTGCCACTTAAAGGCCGATACCATATCTCGACAGATAAATTTTCAGATGGAAACAAATCCGCTTTATCCAATCTGCTAATCTGAGCATAGCCAAATCTGGCGAGGTCAAATCCCTCAGAGGGCTCCTCAACTAGAAATCCGTTTCCAAATTTTCCGTCGACCCCAACGACAATCCCATCGGGTGCAAACGTAAGCGCTGGATAACCGCTCTTCTCCACGGTATTCGGTGCCTGCGAATCGAATCGCGACAACTCAAAGGTATAGAGAGCAGTTGTACCGGCATCTTCCTTGCTAGAATCAGACTGCCAACTGGTCGATGCGGCACCCGCCGTCCCGCAACACAGCAAAAATGACAATAAGGCCAGACTCTCGATTTTTCCGTTTTTGATGAACATCATTTCTCTTGATTTAAACTGCTTCTTCACGCGAATTTCCATGAAAACGGAATGTTGGTGATGATTCCCTTGACTAGCAAATGCCACTATGTATACCTATTCATAAATCGAGATCAAGAACTATTTCGAATATCGATCGAGATTATTTTAATCGAACCGTTTTCAAAATTCTAAGTCATTATGTATTGGTCTGAACAGAGCTGGGAAGATATCGCATCCATAGACAAAAACCTTCCGGTGGTCGTCCCACTCGGATCGTGCGAGCAGCACGGGAAGCATTTACCCGTCTTCGTCGACAGCTTTCAAGTAAGCGCCCTTGTCGAGAAGTTGGAAGATAAACTGGGAGACCGGGCTCTCTTCGCTCCCACGCTATGGCTAGGCGCATCGGACCATCATCGTGATTTCCCCGGGCGCTTGAGCTTGCCTCCAAGACTCTACACCCAGGTGATTCAATCATTCGCAAACTGCGTTATAGAATCAGGCTTTACCCGAATCCATTTCCTTAACGGACATGGAGGAAACTTGATTCCAGTCTCTCAGGCCCTGACCGATCTTGTCGTAAATGATGACCGATTAGACGGAACGACAATGACCCTGGGATCCTGGTGGCAAACCGCAATAGAAGCCATAACGCCGGAAAATCACGGCATGAGCACCCCGAACCTCACCCATGCCTGTGAATACGAAACCTCTCTAATGCTGGCGATCCGAGAAGACCTAGTCCAACTCTCCAAACTGGACCCTGCGCACACCGAAAAAGACCGTCCCTGGGCATCCGGCAAATGGAGATCAAGGATCGAAGGGTTTCATCGCTTTCATCGATGGACGTCAACGGGCCACATGGGAGATCCCTCGCAAGCCACCGCCGTTAAAGGCCATTCCCTACTAGAGGCAGTGGCCGACGAGCTAGTCGCCTTTCTCAGCGATTTTTCAAAATGGCCCCCGATGGAGCCACTTAAATAGCCAAATCACTATCCGCCATGCAAAAACAACGAATTGAACATCCGATTGAAACCGGAGACTTCCGGGGTATGTCTCCAGCGGTCCGCGTAGGGAACCAACTTTATATAAGTGGCCAGGGCCCCTTGGATCTCCGCGATAAGAGCGTACTTTCCGGAACGATCGAGGAAGAAACCCTGATCACCCTTTCCTATATTAAGGATCTAGTAATCCAAGCCGGTGGCAGTCTCGAAAACATCGTGAAGTGCACGGCCTACCTCGCAGACCTGGAAGACTTTAACGGCTATCATAAAACCTACGTAGACTTTTTCCAGGACGTATCCATTGCGCCTGCTCGGACAACAGTACAGGCCAACCTACTTCGCGGGATCCGAGTCGAGATCGACGCCATCGCAGTACTTCCAATAGACACCCAGTGATACACCAAGACCACGAACCGGTGATCCACCAAGATTACGTTTTCGAGCAGATCGCAACGGGAATCCCTGCGGCCGAGGGCCCTGTCGTCGATCTTGAGGGTAACCTATTTCTTGTATCCTCAAATGCAGGAACAATCCTACGGATTCAGGAGGGAAGCGCCCCGACCATCCACGTACACACTGGCGGCATTCCGGCCGGCCTCCAGGTCGACCGCGAGAACCGCCTTTGGTGCGCAGATATGAAGCTTGGGATTCTCTGCATCGACCCCAGCGGGAACCTAAGCAGGGCCGTCGACACCTACGAAGGAGAACCAATCCGAGGCTGCAATGACCTCTATTTCGATTCCGAAGGGAATCTCTACTTCACTGCTCCAGCCGGATCCAATGCAGACACTCCGGCGGGCGAGGTCTTCTGCCTTTTGAAAAGCGGGGAAACGGTAGCGATTGACGACGGATACCGTTTTTCAAATGGATTGGCGGTTACCGCCGATGACAGTCAACTGATCGTCGCCGAAACGCATACCCAAAGCCTCTGGAGCTACGACCTAATCGCTCCGGGCAAGGTCTCCAACAAACGCCTTTGGGCGAAACTACCTACGGACGGTGTAGGCCCGGATGGAATGGACTTCGACGCCGACGGAAACCTGCTCGTCGCCCATGTCGGGGCATCATCCATCGAAGTGTTCTCACCCGAAGGAAAACTCATAGAGCGAATTCAGACCCCGTTCGAACGTCCGAGCAACGTCCACTTCGAGAAGCCCAATTCCAAACACCTGCTCATCACAGACATGAGCAATGGAAGTATCTGGCGGACGACATGGAAGCGACCCGGACAACCACAATATTGCTTCGGAAATCCAGAATGAACCGCTCCCAAACTTTGAGATTCCTGGTGGTACTGACCGCTCTTTGCAGCCCTCTGCGGGGAGCTCCTCCCTCCACTGCCAACCCAACCGACATGAACTCAACCTTGATCGAAGCCAGAGCCATCTCCAAGCCAGACACGGCCACCCCCAGCTCATGGGAACGTTTATTCAGTGATGCTCCGGCGACTCCCCTCGTCGGCCTCCCTGGCGAGGAAGAAGAGGCCCTACGGGAACCGGCCAGCGTCAAATTCGGGGTCTGCGAGGGCTCTCTTTGGGCCTATGTAATCGTCCAGGACGACCATCTCTACAATACAGCCTCCAATTTTAATGACCTCATCTACCGGTTTGGAGACACGATCGAAGTATTCCTCGAGGTTAAGGATACGGAGAATTATCTGGAGTTCCACTTTTCGCCCAGCAATCAACGACTCCAACTGGATTGGAACGAGGAGAATCGTGCTCTGAAATCCCAAGGCAATCTTGACCTGAATAGACTCTTCATTCCAGCCCCAGAGATCCTCGATAGTTTCAGTTCAGTAAACGGGAACCAGTGGCAATTACTGGTTCGGATACCTACCGATCTCTTTGGTATCGAATACGGCACAGCAGCAGCAATTTCTGTTTCTGTTTGTCGCTACAATTACCATACAGACGGAAACTTCACTCTCTCCTCCACCTCCCCGCATAAGGTACCCAATTTTCACGAGAAATCGGACTGGCTCGAACTTTCGATTCCAGTATCTGAAGACGCGCACTAGCCCGATGCAAGGGTCTTTCAGACACCCACGCCAAGGTATAATCTCCAAAGGATTCACTTTCTGCGCCGTCGAAAAGAACCACTGGTACAGCGTTGTCAGAAACATAGGCGAGAAAGACCGGCCGCATGCCTTGCGCACGATCGGTCACGAGAATACCCACTCATGACAGGTACATCCGGTCAGAATTATCGGCACGAGACGAACGCCAGGTAGCTCTTTCACGAAAGACAAGCTTTCTCCGGTTCCCCTACCCACACAACGATCACATTGAACCAAAATCACAGAATGAATCATAATTTGGACCTAGGAGTCGCCTGGATCACAGGAGAGCCCTCGATACAAGCCGGGGAGTACACGACCATCGATTATACTTACGAGGCTCAACATCCGATCGATGATAGCGGCGGACTAAAGATCGTCTTTCGCTACGCCTCCGACGCGGGAACACCTCAGTTTGACGATCCAAAGGCAGACAACTACTGCTCGGTCAGTACTGACGGAGATTGTCGCATCTCCCCCCGATGGGAACCCAAGGCTCATACAAGACCATGGGACAAGACCCTGATCATCCAAGTATCGGGCGGATACTTGGACAAGAACCAGTCGATACGGGTCATCTTCGGCGACCAGAGCGGAGGCTCCAAGGGGTGGAGGATGCAAACTTTTTGCGAAGATAGCTTTGAATTCAAGACCTTGGTGGATCCCTACGCCACGTACTCACACAAGGAACTCCCCGAATCCCCTATCATCAAGATCACCCCGAACAAAGCCGCGCGAACGGTCATCATCGCACCCAGCACAGTCAGCGCCGGGGAGGCATTTGACTACTATGTCAAAAGTGAAGACATCTGGGGGAATCCGGTTTCGCCTCCGAAGGTGATCACTCACAAGGGTTATCAGCGCGAAGGAATTCGTTGGATCAAAAGAGGTGATGTACGGAGCAACCCAATACGTGTGGCCAAAACGGAGCCGAAACTCAAAGGTTTCTGGGCGGACTTTCACGGACAAAGTGAGGAAACTATCGGAACGAATACCATCGATGATTACTACAAATTCGCCCGTGAGTTCGCGCGGCTGGATATCGCAGGCCATCAGGGAAACGATTTTCAGATTACCGACCAATTCTGGTCAAAGATCAAGAAGGTCTCCGACCAGTTGAATGTTTCGGGCGAGTTTGTCGTTTTCCCCGGATACGAATGGAGCGGAAACACCCCTTTGGGAGGCGATCGCAATGTGTATTTCCTCAACAAAAAGGGCGACATCATTCGTAGCTCCGAAGAACTGGTCCCAGATTCGAAATACTCAGTAGCGCCGACGGCCAACGATCTATTCGATCAATTAAAGCAACAACCTGAAGCAAAGCCATTTTGTTTTGCTCATGTCGGCGGACGCTACGCCAACCTTGCCCAGCACGATTCTGAACTGGAGTGCGCGGTCGAGGTACATTCCGCATGGGGAACCTTCGAGTGGATACTTTGGGATGCATTTGAAAGAGGATATCGAGTCGGAATCTGCGCGAACTCCGACGGACACAAGGGAAGACCGGGGGCGTCCTACCCCGGAGCCGGACGCTTCGGCTCCTACGGAGGACTTACCTGTGTTCTCGCCTCAAAATTGACCAGACAATCGGTCTACAAAGCGCTACAAGCCCGCCATTTCTACGGCACTTCGGGTCATCGCGGAATCCTCGAAACAAAACTGATGAAGGACGACAAAACCTGTCTGGGAATCATGGGCGACGTCGTCTCCGGAACCAAGACCTCCGAGACAAGCTACTTCACGTGCAACTACCATGGGACTGCACCGATCGAGAAGATCGACCTATTCAACGGTTCAGAGCTCATCACTACCTACCGCCCCTATTCTCAGGAGGATCTCGGCAAACGGATCAAGATTGTCTGGAGCGGAGCGGAGGTCCGGGGGCGCTCAAGGATGGTAGATTGGACGGGGAACCTCACCGTCTCCGGCAATCGGATTCTTTCGGTCACCCCCGTTCAGACCTGGAATCCAGCCCGCAGCATAGTTCAGGAAAGTCCTACAAGAATGAACTGGAGCAGCTGCACTACTGGCGGAACTACGGGCTGCATCCTTGATCTAGAACATTCTCAATCGGGCAAAGTTCTTCTCAAGACGAAGCAGGGCAACTGGAAGATCGATATAAAATCCACCGGACTGGAATCAAAGAGCAAGCAGTTCGGAGGGCTCGAAAAAATGATCGAGGCGTACCGCCTTCCGGATGCCGACACCTCAATGAGTGCTTCCGTTGACTTTGCGACACCAAACCTGAGGGGTGGCGACAATCCCCTCTTCTGCCGTGCAACTCAAGTGGATGGACACGTGGCATGGAGCAGCCCGATCTATCTCACCTCTGAGAAGTGAGCCCAAACTAGAGACTGCAAAACAATCCAAAAAAGACTTATACTATCACTATGAAAATCGGCATCCCTCGCGAAATTAAGATAAAGGAAAACCGGGTCTCATGCACCCCCGCAGCCGTTCACGCCCTTGTTCAGGCTGGTCACCAGGTCATTATCGAATCCTCCGCCGGAGTAGGATCGGGATTCTCCGATGAGCAATACAAACAAGTTGGAGGTCAAATCTGCGACGCCCGCGAGACCGCTTGGGATGTGGAGATGGTGATTAAAGTCAAAGAACCCATCCCCGAAGAATACCAATTTTTCAAACCCGGTTTACTTCTTTTCACATACCTCCACCTAGCCTCTGACAAAAGACTAGCCGATTCACTCTGCGAGAATGAGGTAAGCGGGATCGCCTACGAAACAGTCCAAAAGGGCAACCGACTTCCCCTTCTGGAACCCATGAGTGAGATAGCGGGACGAATGTCATCGCTGATGGGAGCCTACTATCTCGCGAAATCCCAAGAGGGCCAAGGGGTTCTCCTCGGGGGAGTGCCCGGCGTATCCACCGGCAACGTTCTTATCCTGGGAGGAGGTGTCGCCGGCATGAATGCAGCGCGAATTGCTGCGGGAATCGGGGCAAATGTCACACTCCTCGAGGTCGATATCGAAAAAATGCACTATATCGACTCCTCCCTGAATGGGACGGTTCGCACGATCTACTCGACCGAAAAAGCGTTGCTGGATCGACTGCCCGAAGTCGACCTTCTTGTCGGCGCGGTTCTCCTACCCGGAGCACGGGCCCCTCGATTGATAAAGAGAGAACATCTGCGATTAATGAAGCCGGGTGCAGTGTTCGTCGACATTGCGATCGACCAAGGTGGATGCGCCGAAACGTCACGCCCAACCACCCATGATGATCCCGTCTATTTTGAGGAGAATGTCTTGCACTATTGTGTGGCCAATATGCCCGGCGCCTACGCCCGTACCGCGACCGAAGCACTGAATAATGCCACACTGCCTTACTCGCTATTGCTGGCGAATCATGGTCTGAGGAAAGCTCTGCACGATGTTCCAGAATTGAGGTCCGGCCTCAACACCTACCAAGGAAAGATTGTCCACAAGATCGTGGCCGACGCTGTGGGCTATCCCCCTACTCCTTATCCGTTTACAGATTAATCGGAAACCGGCGGCTCCCCAATCGACCGCTTCTACAGACCCCCTTTAAAAACCGCTCCGCCGGCGAGCGGTTTTTAAGGATAAACGATCCCTCCCGACGGAACGCCGCCATCCACCGCGGGCGATTGCTCGTGC
>CEOD01004732.1_pt1 | contig 11079 bp, 3 predicted proteins | sample 530341 | NCBI WGS metagenome assembly CEOD01 (sample SAMEA2619950, study PRJEB7988) | marine metagenome | isolation source: saline water (ENVO:00002010), including | reverse complement strand
AGGAGGGGCCACCGTCGGAGACCTCTGCGACGATTGAGTATTCCCGCCGTGAACCGCCCATTAGGCTGCGGAAATGGGAGGGGGCGACCTCCGGCTTCCGGTCTGGGTCGGAGCCTGCATGGTCTGGATCGAGACCGGCGCCAACATTGTGAACGATGCGCATGACTTCGCTCACCTGAGCCCCGGGGAAGAGGAATGCGCCGTGGGCCACTTTATTGCCGACTGCCGCTCCCCGCCAGTACCGGTCTTTCAGCGCAGCGCGATCCTCGGCAGCGGCTTCCCAGACTCCGGTTTCCGGGAGTAAGAGCTCATGTAGACGCATTGGGTAGCGGATCACCGGGGAAAACTTCCAGTCGTGGGCGACGGGTTCATCGAAGTTCAAATACTGGACGCCAAAGAGAGTCGCCGGCGAGTGCGGGTCGAACGGTACGATTAGCGAAACGCTGAACTCGTTAACGCGATCCCGCCAGTGTGGGATCGAGTGCAACGACTCTGCGTCGATGATCAAAATCGCTTCCCGCAGCGTTTCCCATTGAATCGGCCCTGCCTGGATCGGCACTGTTTGCATGCCGTGCTCGTCCAGGCTCTCGAGTACGCCTTTCAGGGAGGATGAGGTCTTGGCAAACAGAGGGCGAGTGGGTTGCCTCCCTGGCTTCGGCGATAGGGGAAAGAAACAATCGTCCACCGCATCCAGCTCTTCGCCCTGGTCGTTGAGCCATTGTAGGGTCACGGGCAGCTCGTCGGAATCGGAGGGGACGGGAATCTCCAATTGGAGAGAGGTGGTGGTATGGGGTGGTGCACCTGCAGGGGCTTCGGCTAGTAGTTGTTGATCGGATAGGAGCCGGACACTTCCTTCCACGATGGCCTGACTGTCGTTTCGCACGAGAACCTCCACCGACCGCGATCCATTCGGACTCAATGGAAGGGTGCGCCGGGGGGAGGCAAAGCCCACGCAGTAGCGGCCCAAGAGGTGACGCCATTTTCGGGCCAGGCTCTGGTTGATTCGAAAGTCATAAGCTGTATCGGGATCGGGTAGCCCGACGCGCATTCCCTCGTCCAGAGTCCATGACCTCGTGCGGGAATTGGATTCCGATCGGAAAGTGCTCCAGGAGCGAATCCATTGAGCGGAGAAATTGTAGGGAAACACTCCGGAGGCTCCGGCCATGCGCATGGGTTCAATACGGTTCCGCCAATGTTCCCACTGCTTCTCCTGATAATCCTTCTGGCTGTAGTACTCCTCGCCGGTAGTCAGGCGCTGTTCCGCGCCGCGGCTGCCGATCCAAAATTCTCCAAAAACGATCGGCTTATCCCGTTTCCAGTTGGCCAGCATGGGCGCGTAGGTTTCCTCGTGGTGAAAATGGTAGATCTCCGCCGCCTCACCCATGGCACCCGAGCTCCCGTCATTGCTGATGGGGCGGGAGGTGTCCCAGCGACGAATCTCTTCGTTGAGAAAGAGGAAATTGCGGGCTTCGCTGGGATTGGGTGCGATGCGCGCCATCTCATTCTCGGCGCCCCAGATGATTACGCTTGGATGGCTCGCGTCCCGCCATACCCACGCTTCAATCTCCGCTGCCGCCGACCGTTTGAATGGTTCAAAGTTTTGCTTATAGCCGCCGTAGCCGCGCGACCAGATCGAGGATTGGTTCAGCAGTAGAACGCCCACCTCGTCGGCGGCGTCAAATATTGCCGGGTGGCCGATGCTGCCATGGACGCGGAGGCAGTTTACGTCCAGTTCCTCTTTGAGTAGTTTGAGATAGGCGCGGCAGTGATGGATCTCCCAGAATTCGGGCGATTCGAGAGAGAACGGATTGGTAAACTGAAGTCCTCGGTTTTGAAGGAAGTTGCTCTCGCCGCGTAGAGTGATGGGGCTTCCGTTTAATTTGAAATCTCCCTCATCGATCTCAAAACTGCGATAGCCGAATCGTTTGCTCTGTGTATCCACGACTTTATTACAGAGGAGGAGGTGGAATTCGATTTGGTATAGCGTGGGCGAATCCGGTGACCAGGTTTTCAAACCGGCAGCGGATACCCTGAAATTGAATTCAGTCTGACCGCTTTCGCACACCAACTCCAGGGTTCCGGTGTCGACTCGTTGTTGATCGGTGTCGGTAATCTGCCATTGCAGGTCGGGGGTACAAGTCTTTTCCGACGAAGTGCTTCCCTTGATACACAGTTCGCCAGCAACCAAGTCACTGGTCACCATCAGCCGTTGCAAAAAGGTTCGGGAGCGTTGCTCTAAGTACACCTCCTGCCAGATGCCGAAACGGCAGGGTGGGGTGTCGAGCCCGGTTTCCTTCTGCCACGCTGCGAGAGCCCGACCGCTCAGAGTAGCGCTGCTAACGGAGACGGGATGACTGATCCCGTTTTCCGTGATCGCTGCCTGTTCGCCTAAAATTTGAATGACAATTTGGTTTCTTCCCTCTTGCAACCCGCTCGAGATATCGAACTCGAACGGAGTATATCCTCCACGGTGTTCACCAGACATTTTGCCGTTGATGAAAACGCGAACTGCCATCATTGCGGCCCCAAAACAAAGCCAAAACGAATCCTCGTGCGCCACCGAAAGATGGATGCTCTTGGATAAAACGGCGGCGTTGCAACTGGGCGAAGCGCGGAGAAAGGGAATGTCTACCGTCTCGGAACGTTGACTGCCCCCGTCGAGGGGAAGCTCCTCAAAGGTGGAGGCATCGTAAAAGACTGCCGTCCAGTCTTGGTGTAAGGGAATTTGGTTTCGAGTGGATGACATGGGTTGTTGGGAGCGTTCTAAGGCGCAGGGCGTTGCGGGCTCTTCAGTGCCTGTAACGGGTTTGCGCGTCCGATCGATTGTTTCTGTCGGCGTAGGTCCTGCCTGTCAATTGGACAGTTACAAATTATTCCCGAGAAGTCGAGAAAATGCTTGCCGGGCGTGGTTTCCCGCGATTGGATTGGACAGTTCCAACCCCCCTTGTCCCCAGACCATGTTTCGCAAAGATCAAAGAGGTTTCGCCTTGGTGCTTACCTTGTCGCTACTCGCCCTGTTGGTGATGGTGATGATGACTCTATCGCTCTTGCTACAGTCGGAGATGAAGATGGCCACGCTCAGTCAGGACCGGGAGCACGCGAAGGAGAATGCGCTGTTGGCACTCCAAGAGGCCCTGGGTCGATTGCAGGCATCGTCGGGACCGGACCAGCGGTCCACGGCGCGGGCGGATATCTTGTCCGACACGAATCGGGAGAATGCGTTTTGGACGGGAGTATGGCCCACGATCCATCCCGACGACCCGGAATGGGACCTGGAGACCGTGCGGGCCTGGGCTTACGAGCCCGATCAGGTCGAATGGCTCGTCAGTTCAACCGGTGAGCCGACACCCGATGCGGACTTGAGCTCGCTGAACCCCGAGGGAGTGAAGCCGTTGGCGTATTACTACAATGAGGACACGGAGACGGATGAACCGGTGAACGGTGGGTTGGTGCCGCTCGTCGATGAAGGCGTGACTAAAGGCCGCTATGCCTGGTGGGTGTCCGATGAAGGAATCAAGGCGAAGTTCAACTTGCCCGATACTGGTGAAGGGGGTTCGGTGGGTTCGGCGGAGGAGCGATTGCAGACGCAGTCAGGGGTACTTTTGCCAGCGCAATTTGGGATCGGTTCGATGAGTGAGTTTCCTTCGGATGTCGACTACGATGCATTGAGCTCATCGGTATTGCAACAGATGGGAAGCCTCTCGGATATGACTCTGGCTAGTGAGAGTTTCGAGGGTACGGAGCGCACCTTGGGAAAGGACGTCACTTTCCACTCAAATGGTGTTTTGGCGAACCAGCGACATGGCGGACTAAAGCTGGATTTGACTCGGGCGTTGGATGATAGTTTTCCCGACTACCTGGCGGGTCGACCCCTTTGGTGGTTCCGGGATCCGGATAACGGAAGAGTGATTCGCGGCGAATACTGGGACGTGCTCTATGACTATGCGAATCTCTACCGCCCGTACCCTCATTGGCAGTTTTCCGGTACGGTAAAGGACCAAGCCTACGACTATACTTATGAGCCCCATTCCGGCAGTGGACCGGAAGGCCTGTCGGATTCCGGCGATTGGGACACCGCACTGCCCATCCGCTTTTTCGGTCCGGAAACCACCAGTGGCAACGGATCGTTCAACCGGCAGGGGAAAAATATGGGCGCCTACAGTTACTACTCGATTCGTCCCACGAATTCCTATGTGGGGGAAAACTGGGGGTATTCTGAATCGGGAAATGCCCAAGGTCGCCCCGTGTGGAACGGGGTGAAACCCGTTGTTCTGGCGAGTCTTTGGCGTGTCGGCATTGGATCCAGTGATTTACTCACTTACTCGCAGTCCAGTGCGTTTGAGCAGGATGGCGCTGCCACAAATAGTGTCGGTCCCCTCTATGATCTGCGGCAGCATGACGGGACTGACATCGTCTACGATCATCCCGGAGGCGCCGGTTATGGCGATCATCCCCTGGACCTGCCAGGCGATTGGGAAGGGCGGCCCGCTAGCGGCGATTCTGCGATTCAAGGCGTCGCCAAGAAATACTATCGGCTGCACTTTGTGTTACAGCCGGTGGTCGTTTTGTGGAATCCGTACAACGTCCCACTGCGCGTTACCGACATGCTTGTTACACCGAAGTTCGAGCCTTGGGTCAGTATCGACTACGACGATGGTTCGGGAAGCGGGGTAAAGCCCGTGAAAGTGCAAAAGTATATGTATTATCGCGACGGGGGCGTCGACAATGCCTTCCGCGTAGTTGAAGATTATCCCCATTCTATCTACGGAGGATCGAGCCCCAGTAACAATCCCAGCGAGGCTGATGATCGCTTCCTTCTGGCGGATGACGGCGTTATGGCGGGAGGAGAGTTAGTCAGCGGTATTCGGATCGATGACTATGTACTGGAGCCTGGGCAGATCGAAGTTTTCTCGCTGAATCAGAACACGGTGCTCCCCAATAGCTTCGGTGGAGAAATGGTGGCGCGGCCAATCAATACCGACGCAGTTCTCGTTCGTCGCAACCCTCTCAAGCACGATTTCCCGGAAGGGACCCGGATCAACAATATCCACTTATTCTATGATCCGGAGAATGTCGCCGATGCCAACAGCGTGGATGGACGCCTGCACACTATGAGCATGGATGTGCAGCTATTGAATCAGGATTTGAGCCCGGGGACCAAGTCTGACGTCACGGTGCAGCAGATCTCGCAGTTGGCGCCGGATGCTCCCTCGCGGAATGATTGGGATGAGGAGCGGATCTTTGAAGTGAACGCAAATATTGAAGACATCCTTGCGCCTTATGCGGGGAATAACATGGATATCAATGAGCCGTTCAACGATGTCGTTTGGTTTGCGGTGATTGGGGCGCAGACGAAATCCATCGAGGAGTCCGATGGTGGCCTGCCGATGTTTAGCCAGTTCAACCCGATGCGATTCCGGGATGGACCCAATCCATCGGACATCGAGATGAGCGGTAAGCTTTGGAGGGCGAAGTTCTACACCGATCCGGAGTTTCAGGATGCCGTTGAAAATGAAGATCTTCCTTTTTGGGACGGCGATAGCGAGGTCTGGAATGGCGTCGATCGTATCATCGCCAAAGAGCTACCGCGACAACCCCTGGGTTCGGTGGGGCAGTTGATGCACGCGAATCTCTCCATCAACGATTGGGATCCGCTTTATGCTGTGGGGGGTAGTTATGCCTCTCCCTTTGTCGACCGAACAGAGTTCTACAATAAATTTAACCTTCAAACCGGGGGCAACTCCGTGACCGGCTATGACAACCTCGTGCCGGACGTGAGCTTTCTGGCCAACGAGCGATTGTTCGACCAATACTTTTTTTCGACCGTTCCCTCGCAAAACTCGGATGCGGGTAAACCCGGCTACAGCGCGACTTTTGATCCCAACGCCTATTCGCCATTCAAGCGCATTGATGACGAGGATTTGCTTGCCGGCGAGGCGACTGTGAACGAGCGGATGACCTTTATTGGGGACGCCAGCGACATCGATGGAGTCGGCCCGCTGGACCGGATTCGCGATGCCGAAGATGCTGCCTCGATGCTGCTGGTTGACGGAGCCTTCAATGTAAATTCTACCTCCGTTGACGCATGGAAAGCCTTTTTCGCGAGCCTGCAGGGTCGCTCCATGGTGGCTGCTGACGGAACCGAACTCGCCATGGGCGAACAAGCGACTTTTCCCCGGACCTCTTCGATGGCCTTTGGGGCTGACGAGGATGAAGACAGCTTGTTTGCAGGGTTTAAGAGCCTGACCGACCAAGAGCTTGAGGACCTGGCCAATGCCATGGTGGAGGAGGTCGTTCAGCGCGGACCATTTCTCTCGCTCTCGGACTTCGTCAATCGCCGCCTGGAGGATTCCGCCCTCGGGGCCAAGGGAGCGATCCAGGCGGCCTTGGATGATTCCATCAATCAACCACGGAGCCGATTCGGGGACGAAGTAGGTCTCGGAGATGCGGGGGACATCGACGCCGATCTATGGTTGGAGGACCGACAAGGCAATGACCTCCTGCGGCGGGAGAATCTCGTGGAACAGCAAGGGGCCGGCGTGGCCCAGTGGATCTTGCAAAATGATGTTCTTCAGGTAATGACCCCGTTTATTCAGGCCCGATCCGACACTTTCGTGATCCGCGCCTACGGGGAGACCCTGGGGATCGTCGGAGAGGAAGGATCCCAGGCATGGTGCGAAGCGGTGGTCCAGCGCTTGCCTGATTATGTAGACTCGGATGACCAGGAGCCTACGGTGAAGCCCTACCTCGTCACCACTTCCACCAATGGAGATCGTTTGGATGATCTAGAACTCAACGCCGCCTTGAGGGATATTAACCAACAGTTTGGCCGGAGATACCAGGTGATCTCTTTCCGCTGGTTGGAGGAGGACACTTTGTAATATGATTCAACTCTTACGATGCCTCTCTCTGTGCGCGATGTTCTTCGCGTCGATATCGCTCGAAGCAAATACATTCCGTGTACTCTTGTGGGATGCCGCGGTCCCTTCGCTCTACACGCTGAACGACGAAGATTTTATCCCCATCCAAGCGAGCAAACGGAAGTTCTCCCCCGAGTACAAGAATATGGGCGAAGGTCCGTTGGTCTTATACAAGCAGGTTCGGAATGCAGAAGGCATCGATGAGTATGTTCCGGCGATTGAAATCCTGGGAGTGAACACCGCAAAGGTGGCCGGCATCCTCTTGACGATGAATTCCAAGGGCGGTTTGTCGGCTCATGTTATGGATATCTCGAAGGAGAAACTACCCAATGGGCACTACTCATTCATTAACTTTTCAAATCGCGAGCTGGCGTTCCAGTTTGGCGACGAAGTGTTCTACTTAAAGCCCTCCAAGGAAGAACTGCTCGATTCGGCGGAGGCGTCGTCGGTTCTCTCGGAGATGAATATTGCCGAGATCGCGGATGCCAAAAGTGGAGGCCAAAGCATCATTGTACGGGCCGCGGAGAAGCAGGCCAATCGTTGGGAGCCAGTGCTGAACGTGCGTTGGATGATGAGCCGCAACAGTCGGACGCTGGTCTTTGTCTATAACGGGAGGAAGGGCGACCTCGCGATTCGGCGAATCACGGATCGCAGCAATTAGGATAACTATCACGAGCAAAAGATTTTTCAATATGTGTCGGTTTCGACGCAGTTGTAATCTTCGGACCGCTTTCGAGCTGGATGTGTAGTGATGCCGGGGCCGTACTTCGCTCTTAAATCGAACCGTCGCATCCAGTTTATTCGCAACGATTGTCGGTCCACTCGGTGATGGCTTTCCGAGAGGTCTCTACGTAGGTTGTCATGCATGGGAGAACCTATTTTCTGCTCGGAGCACATCGCTTCATTTGAGAGGCGGGATCGCCGTCAACGGGAGGTCGCCTCCGCGAGGACAGAGAACTTTTTGATGGGTCCGGTTCGATGATGGCCTTGCGAAGGAATCGTGCCGTTTCAGTCGTGGCGGTCTGCATCGTCTGGGGGATTTCCCTCCTGTCGGGGGGACTTTATTGCGTTGCAGCGGGTGTCGCTGATCCTGGAGCTGTATCGGACGAAAGAATACAAGAGGTTGAGAATTCGACTCCGCTGATTGTGTTGGTAGAGCGCGGATCGACCTGGCTCTACCTCGATGACGGGACGGATCAGGGGACTTCGTGGATCGCCCAGGATTTTGATGATGGGGTATGGCGTTCGGGAGTCGCGGAATTGGGGTATGGCGATGGCGGAGAGGCGACGGTCATTGGTTTTGGCGGTGATCCTACGCAGAAGCACCTCACCTCCTATTTTCGCAGAACCTTCCTCGTGGACGACAAGGATCTTGAGGCACTGGCTCGCCTGAAGGTCTCTCTTTTGAGAGACGATGGGGCGGTCGTTTATATCAATGGGGTGGAGGTCGTACGGGATAACCTGGATTCCATTCCTATCGATTCTCAAACCCCTGCTTCGAGGGCGGTTGCCGGTGGGAATGAGAGCCGGTATTTCGATTTTCTTGTGGATCCATCGGTGCTCGTTGAGGGAACGAATACGATTGCGGTGGAGGTCCATCAACATCGAGGAGGGAGCTCGGATTTGAGTTTTGATCTTTCGCTCGAAGCTCTCGTGGCGAAGGATCGGGTGGTCGTTGGTTCTGGAAGCGTGTGGAGATATTACGCCGGTGGCGAGAGTCCGCGGTCCGATTGGGATTTGCCGGGCTTTGATGATTCCTCCTGGCTCACGAGAGCGGCTCCAATTGGATATGGAGAAGGTCCGGTCGAGACCCCTTGGAGTGGGGGACCTGCTTCGAATGGGGAGGAGCTCGCTTCCTATCTGCGCACGTCCTTCCCCATCGAGTGGCTGGAGTTGGTCGATGATCTTCGAATGGATTTCGATTGGGGCGGAGATGCGGTCGTCTATCTTAACGGCAACGAGGTCGTTCGGCGGATTCGTTCTGATGAGGAGGAGGTTGTTCCCGGATCCTACTTCATCCCAATCACGTATCTGGTCGAAGGCGAGAACTGCATCGCCGTGAAACTCGAGAGTCCCGAAGCGGGAGGAGCATTGGATCTGAGGGTAACACTGAAAGCGGAAAGGAATGCAGACGCAGTTGCCTTTGATTTGGACGTCTTGGCGACCCAGCATGCGGAGGTATTGAAGGATTTCGCGTTCGATGTGTCGGGGTACGTCCCAGGAGGGGGTGGAGAGAGCCTCTTGTTTTCCGTGGTGAAGGGACCGGATTGGCTCGGAATCGATGAAGAGGGGATCCTGCGGGGAACGCCGGGACCGGTGGACGTAGGGACCGCAGAGGTGATCGTTGGGGTGGTCGATGGCGTGGGCTCGAGTGTTGCGCGTTTCGATCTCGTTGTGGCTCCCGCCCCCGAAATGACGCGGGCTCCATTACCGGGAATCAATGGCGAAGAGGCGGTGGTTTTTGGGGTGCTTCCGGATACACAGGGCACTTGGGATGGAGTGCCCCGGGATGAGATCAACTCGATCGCACCCCGGTTGATTGCCCACGGTCCGGATTTCGTGATCCATGTTGGGGATGTGACCGACGGAAACAGTGAGATCGGAGATGTGAAGCTGGCTCAACTGGAATATCTTAAAGAATTGTTGGTCACTCCTCTCTCCGAGGCCGGTATTAACTTCTACCCGGTTCGCGGGAATCACGATGCGAATGCCTACAAAAACACCTCGCGAGGGGTTTCGGCCTGGGCCGCAGCCTTTCCCTTCCTGTTTGAAGGGGAGCATCCGCTGGTGGATCCTACCGATGTCCCGGGAGGAAGTCCGGAGTCTCCCAATGACAGTAATTTTTGCTACGTGTATTCTCCCAGCGAGAACGTATTTTTTGTCTCGGTCGACCAATGGAATGGAGGGGAGGACGACCGCAACTATTCGGATTGGGTCGCTCGTAAATTCGTAGAGATCCGGGCCGATCACCCGGACGCGCACATCTTCGGCTATTCGCACTCAGGGTTGTTTGCCACGTCCATTCATTCGGCGATGAGCGAGTTCGTGGCCGGAGGCGCCGGGCCTTATCTCGAAGCGGGAAGACTTGCCCGAATCGATGGTTGGTTCAGTGGACACAACCACATTTACGATCGGTCGATGGCCATCAATCTGAGCGAGGGCAATGAGCCCTATCTGTTCGATTTCACCTGTGGGTCGGCGTCGGAAAAATTCTATCCGATGACACGTCCTCCGGTCGAAGACCAGCACTTGAACCGTGTCGTCGATAGCACGACTACGAGAGGGCAGCCGATTACCTATCTTCTGGTCAAAATCATCGGCCCGTTTGTTCAGATCGAAGCCTATATGTCGCCCGATACGGATGGCCAGGGGTCATTTAACGATTGGTCGGTTTGGGATGCCTACACCTATTCACGCAATGGTCACCAGTTTACCGTTGCGGCCGGGGAGAGTTATACGGACCGGGGAATTGAGGATGCCGCACCCGATGAGGTCGGTTTTCTCGGGACGACCGTGTCTATCCGGGACGGGATCAATTCGGATCGGACGGTTTACGCTGCCGATGGGGAACGATTTTCTCCGTATCGCAATATCACGACAGGATGGTGGAAGCAGGAAGAGTGGTATGATGCCGGCGACGTGACGATCGTCACCGACATTGTCTCGATTCACGGCATGTCCAACGATACCGCCCGCAATCGCTCGGATACCTACACCCTCGTCCTCGGGTATGAGGGAAGCCATCTTTCGAACGAAGAGGCGGCCAATCTCCGGATCGCCGCCTTCCTCCAGGGAGACACCTGGGAAGAGGGACCGGGAGTCTGGTTTGATGCGGTAGACGCAACCCTAGCTCCATCGGTCTCAACGAAACCACTGATGCGAGCGCCACGGGCAGATGATCCACTGGGCTCCTGGGGAATCGATCTTAGCGGGAAGGCAGTCTGGGCCCGCCTCGATTATCAGGGTGATTTCGCCATAGCCTGCGATGGCGATCGATAGGGTTGTAGGGGTGGGGAGGCTGACGCAGCGAACGTTCGCTGCGTCACGCCACAAGATTGCATCGTATCGGCGTGAGTTATACTTTCTTGTAGCGTGCAGCTTTAGCAAACGTCCACCTCGTTCGGCGGCGCCTTGAGCGGGCTAGCCGCCGTTGCTGGAG
>CEOD01022206.1_pt1 | contig 11133 bp, 12 predicted proteins | sample 530341 | NCBI WGS metagenome assembly CEOD01 (sample SAMEA2619950, study PRJEB7988) | marine metagenome | isolation source: saline water (ENVO:00002010), including | reverse complement strand
TGCATACCTAAACAAGATTCTTAAGACCGATGATACTGACTACGTTATTGCTTCTGATACTGATTCCATCTATCTCAATCTGGGTCCTTTTGTACACAAGGTATTCAAGGAGCGAGAGGCAAGCGATGAGAGTATTGTTAGGTTCCTTGACAAGGTGTGTGAGGTGGAATTTGAGAAGTATATACGAAATTCTTATGAAGCGTTGGCGTCCTATGTGAATGCCTACGAGCAGAAGATGTTTATGAAGCGAGAGAATATCGCTAACAAGGGCATCTGGACTGCTAAGAAGCGTTATATTCTCAACGTCTGGAATAGTGAGGGTGTGCAGTATGCTCAACCCAAACTGAAGATGATGGGTATCGAAGCAGTGAAGTCTTCTACTCCTGCTGCTTGCCGCACTGCAATTAAAGAGGCACTCAATGTGATCATGACTGGCAGTGAAGAAGCAACTCAGGAATACATCAAAGACTTCCGTGATAAGTTTGAGTCCCTCCCTCCTGAGGAGGTAGCATTCCCTCGTGGGTGCAATAACATCGCAAAGAATTCTTCCCCTGCTACCATCTATGGCAAGGGATGTCCCATGCATGTGCGTGGGGCGCTACTATATAACTTCTGGATCAAGAAGAAGAAACTGTCCCACAAGTATCCTCTCATTCAGGAAGGAGAGAAGGTGAAGTATATCCACTTGAGGACACCTAATAAGATCAACGAGAATGTGGTCTCATTCTTCCAGACTCTTCCGACTGAATTCGGTCTTGACAATAGCATTGACTACGACTTACAATTCACGAAGAGTTTCCTTGATCCTCTCAAAGCCATCCTCGATACCATCGGATGGAAGGCAGAAAAAGTAAACACGTTGGAGGCACTGTGGTCTTGAGTTTTCTAAATGACATTGTAAAAGAGATTGATAATGAGTATGCTGGTCTGGTTTCTGACGGTGTATCAGCAGGCGATACTACTGCTTTCATTGATACTGGGTCTTACATCTTTAATGCTCTATGCAGCGGGTCAATCTTTGGTGGCATCCCGTCGAATAAGATCACAGCTATCGCTGGCGAATCTTCAACTGGTAAGACTTTCTATTGCCTCGGTATCGTTAAGCATTTTCTTGAAACTGATCCTGACGCAGGTGTAATCTACTTTGAATCTGAGTCTGCCATCTCTCGTGAGATGATTGAGTCACGAAACATTGACAGTAATCGTATGGTTGTAGTCCCTGTTACCACTGTGCAGGAATTCCGCTTGCAAGCAATCCGCATTTTGGATAAATATCTGGAGCAACCACCAGACAATCGCAAACCAATGATGTTTGTCCTGGACTCCCTGGGCATGTTGTCAACAACCAAAGAGATTGAAGACAGCGAAGCAGGCAAGGAGACCCGTGACATGACTCGTGCTCAGGTTGTTAAGTCCATTTTCCGTGTCCTTACACTCAAACTGGGTAAAGCAAATGTACCTCTCATCGTTACCAATCATACATACGATGTCGTCGGAGCATACGTCCCCACTAAAGAAATGGGTGGTGGTAGTGGTCTTAAGTATGCTGCTTCTACTATCATCTATCTCTCGAAGTCTAAAGAGAAGGATGGGAAGGAAGTCATCGGAAACATCATCAAGGCCAAGACAGCAAAGTCCCGACTCACTAAAGAGAATTCCATGGTGGAGACCCGTCTCTTTTATGATGAGCGGGGTCTAGATAAATACTATGGTCTCCTGGAGTTGGGTGAGAAGTATGGTGTCTTCCAACGTGTAGGCAACCGATACAAAGTTGGCGAGTCTTCCATCTATCCAAAGCAGATCCTCAAAGATCCTGAGAAATACTTTACTGATGAAGTGATGGCATCTCTGGAGGAAGCAGCACGTCAGGAGTTTAGTTATGGATCTTAAGCATTTCATTCGTGTGTATGATGATGTGCTAGATGAGAATCTCTGCCGACACATCATCAATGGTTTTGATAAGGAGCAAAATAAAATCCTGATGAATCAGGATAGCATTAAGTTTGCTACTCTTAACATGACTGAAATGGCAGAGAAAGAGCAGCAACAAAACTGGGGTCTCATTCAAAATCAGGTTGTATCTGCACTGCAAGCATGTGGTCAGCAATACATTCTTGATTTGGATTGTGAGAAATATATGCCTCAACAAAATGCTCTGGAGCAGATCAAGATTGTCCGTTACAACCAGGGTGAGGGTAAGTTTGATGAGCACATTGATGTTGGTGACTATGCATCAGCACGTCGCTTCGTCGGTTACTTTGTTTACTTGAATGATGTAGAAGAAGGTGGGTCTACTTATTTTCACAACAGTGATTATGAAGTAGAGGCAAAACGTGGTAGGATTGTCATGTTTCCTCCCACCTGGCAATACCCACATGCTGGTCTAGTCCCCAAGAGTGAGGACAAGTATATTCTAACCACCTATTTGCACTATCAATGAGTCTAAAAATTGAGGAGGTTGCCCTCAGCAAACTCATCCTTGAAGAAGATTACTGCCGTAAGGTCTTACCCTTCCTCAAGGATGAGTATTTTGATGCGCTGTCCAATCGGACGCTATTCAATACGCTGACGGAGTATATCAATGAGTATGACACTACCCCAGAGCCTACTGCTCTGAAGATTGAGGTAGAGAAGCGTCGTGATATCACTGAGGATATCTTCAGGGAGATCGTATCCTTCCTGGATAACCTAGATCACGATCAATATAATGAAGACTGGTTGCTCGACACTACTGAGAAGTGGTGTAAGGAGCGTGCTATATACTTAGCGTTGATGGAGTCTGTCAAGATCGCTGACGGTCAGGATAAGACTCGCACTAAGGATGCCATCCCCTCCATCATGTCTGAGGCACTGGGGGTGTGTTTTGATGACCATGTGGGTCACGACTATATCAATGACTCAACGGATCGTTATGACTTCTATCACCGTAAAGAGGAGAAAATTCCCTTTGATCTCGACTATTTCAACAAAATCACAAAAGGCGGTCTGCCTAACAAAACTCTTAACATCGCGCTTGCTGGTACAGGCGTCGGCAAGTCTCTATTCATGTGCCATGTGGCTAGCTCCATCCTGCTCCAAGGACGCAACGTTCTCTACATTACAATGGAGATGGCAGAAGAACGAATTGCTGAGCGAATTGACGCCAACCTTCTTGACCTCCCGATCCAACAACTGAGTGACCCTATCCTCACCAAGGATCGTTACGTTGCTAAGATTGATGGACTGAGGAAGAAGACTCAGGGCAGACTTGTCATCAAAGAATACCCCACAGCATCTGCACATGTGGGTCACTTCAAGGCACTCTTGAATGAGTTGTCACTGAAGAAAGGTTTCCAACCTGACATCATCTTCGTTGACTACCTCAACATCTGTGCCAGTGCTCGTTACAAGGGCAACATCGTCAACTCCTATACATATGTGAAAGCAATCGCTGAGGAGTTGCGTGGACTTGCTGGTGAGTTTAACGTCCCTATTGTTTCTGCTACTCAAACAACTCGTAGTGGTTACGGCAATAGTGACGTGGAGCTTACTGACACATCCGAGTCTTTTGGTTTGCCTGCTACTGCTGACCTTATGTTTGCTCTGATCTCTACGGAGGACATGGAGCAGATGGGTCAGATCATGGTGAAGCAATTGAAGAATAGATATAATGATCTCTCAGTCTTCAAACGATTTGTCGTCGGTATTGACAGAGCGAAGATGAGACTGTATGATTGTGATCAGTCTGCTCAAGACAACATCATTGATGCAGGCAGTATACCTGATGCCCCTGTGGCATTCACTGAAACAAAAGAGAAGTTTACTGGATTCAAGATCTGATTATGGCACAAGACAAATTCACTAACGAAGCAAACGACAATGGTGCTGCTGATCAGGCAGCAGAAGCAATCAACTCTGCTGCCCGTGACAAGGTGGATGAGAATGTGAGTAACGCACAAGACGTTGCTGACGGTGTGCCCAAAGAGGTTGATGATTTTGCTTCACCCGAGCATCTTCAGGGTGCTCCTCGCACTAAGAAGCGTCTTGACAAGAAACTGAAAGAGCGTGACGAGAAGAAAAAGACTCCTGGTCCTGAGAAGTTTACTGTTGACCTGGACAAGTATGCTCAGTTTGTTGACCGTGTGACCTCTGAGCCCAGTAAGGATCTCAACACGCTCATCGAGCGGTATCGTGACCTGGACAAAGCAAAGTGCAACATCGCACGTCTTGATACTGCTGCCTCTGGTATGTCTGCTGAAGCAGGTGAGTTTATGGAGATCGTCAAGAAACTCAAGTTTCAAGGCAAACCTTATGATGAGGCAAACAAAGAGCACCTGACCAAAGAGTTGGGTGACATCATGTGGTATGTTGCTCAGGCATGTCTTGCACTGGATGTCCGACTGGATGAAGTGCTCTACATCAACACTCTCAAACTGGCAGCACGATACCCTGAAGGTATGTTTGACATCAACTACTCAGAGAATCGAGCACCTGGAGACATCTGATCTAAATAGAGGGGTAAAGACCCCTCTTTTTTAATGGCAACAACTGGTATAAACAAGTGGGAAAAGTATTTCAAGGGGCAGAATCTTGAGACGTTTGTAAAAGCAAACTCCAAAGCAACTGCTACCAAGAATAAAACTGACACAGGACTCACACTGGCACATGGTGAGCCTATTACTGTGGTGGGTGGGACTTCATATCCTCCTACTGGCAGACTAGATATCCTGTATAAGAATAAACCCTACACATTCCATATTGATTGCATAGAGAAACCTGGGCGTGGTGGATCTGCTGGCAAGATGAATATCGATGCCACTAAACTCATCGCACAGGGTGATATTGAGGTTGTCCCTGTCCTACAGGGGCAGAAAGATGTCAAATGTAAGTGCTTCTATGACTCTAGGGAGTTGTATGATGCAGTCATTTACGGTCTAGACAATGAGCCATCTGTCCCTGAGGCAGTCACTGACCAAATGATTGACTATTTTAAGGACAATCTCAGAGGTGACTACAACATTGTCTGGCAAGAGGGCATCACTCCCTCACAAAAGACTGAGTTGGGTAAGTATTTTGGTGAGGTTTTGATTGGATATTTGGGTCTCAATAAAGTAACAGGCCATACATCAATCAGTCCATGGCAGCAGAGCAACATCAAATGCTTCATCGTCCCTGATGATCCATCATTTGCTGGTGTTGACTCAGCATTCCTATGTCATGACGGGACTATCATCCCCATCTCATCTAAGTTTGGTAAGGGTGCTCAGGCATCTATCTTTGCCAACATCATGCCTGTTGCTATTAAGAATAAGAGCACACTTCCTAATGGTGTGCTGAAAGATCTTACTGAGATTGCATCGAAGTATCCTAATCCTGCTCGTGAGGGTAAGAAGATTGTCTATGAGTATGGCATTAAACATATCCTGGAGTTAAACGACATCAGTAATCCCTACGATGTCTATACAAACTTCAAGTCTGGCAAGATTAAACCAGAGTATGCACACGTTGCCACTGCTGTCCGCACCTATGTGATGAAGGGTGGTGATGGTAGGGAGTCTTCTGCTAAGGAGTTGATCAACAACCTACCTAAGTCCTTGTCTAGTTGCCTGGCAAGGGGCATCTCAGACCGTCTTAACGCAGACTCTGCCTCTGTCACTGCTGCTAAGTCGCTGATCGCTGGTAAGAATTTCTACCAGGCAAACCTGAATGATGGGGACTGGAATCGGGGTAAGGTCTTCTTCAACATCCGTAAGGCAGGGGACATGAATCTGACCTTCACGGGATCCAAGGCAGCTACGACAGATATCGAACTGAAACAAGGCTTGCTCAACTACCTGCTGGCATGATAGAATAGGACCATGGCAAAAAACACACACCTGGAGCACCTAGAGGACGACATCTTCAACCAAGGTTTCGTCGGTGCCAAGAATTCAATCGAGTTTCTCAAGTCCCTCAGGGACATGCTGAGCACGGGTAGTGGTGGTAGTGCCACCAAGGTCACGGTCAAGTGGGACGGTGCTCCTGCTATCATCTGTGGTGTTGACCCTGTGTTGAATCTCTTCTTCGTGGGCACCAAGAGTGTCTTCGCTAAGACTGAGCCCAAACCTTGCTACACCAATGCTGATGTGGATCGTTACTATCCTAACCACCCCATCGCTGACAAACTGAAGCAGTGCCTCAAACTCCTGCCTGACACTGGCATCACAGGAGTTGTGCAGGGTGACTTGCTCTACACCAGCACTCCTCCCAAGGTCAAGATGGGTGGTAAGGTGTGTTACAAATTCAAACCCAACACCATCACTTACTGTGTTGAGGCAGCGACTGAGTTGGGTAAGAAGGTTGCAGTGTCTGACCTGGGCATCGTCTTCCACACCCGCTACACTGGTCCCTCTCTGCCTGAGATGAATGCATCTTTCGGTGTGGATGTGTCCAAGATGCAGAGTAATAAGAAGGTCGCAGTCTTCTCTGCCACCTTCCAGAATACCAACGGTGTGGCAAACCTCAGTGCTGCTGAGCGTAACCGTCTCAACAACAGCATCAACGTTGCTCAACGTAACCTTGTCGCTGGTAAGTCCTTCCTCAATGCTATTCAGGAGGGCAAGGGATCGTTTGCATACACCGCACTCTTTAAGATCTATTTCAACCAAGTGATCAAGTCTGGTCGCATCCCTACTAACGCTGCTGCTATGCACAGAGGGTTTCTTTCCTTTGTTGACATGCGTTATAAGGCAGAGATTGCTAAGAAAAAGACTGACAAAGCACGTCAGCAGTGGGAAGATCGTAGGGCAGACGCAATCAAATACCTAAATAATAATAAGTCTGTTATGTTTTCCGCACTTAGCGGATTCAAAAACCTTATCGCTGCCAAAGAGCAGGTGATAAATAAGTTGAAGAAAATTCAAGGTGTCGGGACCTTTCTAGAAGATGAGAATGGTTACCGAGTCACGAGTCCAGAAGGATTTGTGGCCATCAAGGATGGCACCGCTATGAAACTTGTTGATAGACTGGAGTTTTCACGAGCAAACTTTACCGTAGCAAAAGACTGGGGCAAATGAGATTTATCGAATTCCTGAGAGAAGCAACCAAGTCGGCAACCAAGAAGCCACAGACATCTGCTACAGGCAAGAAACCTTCAGCATCATCCAAAGGTTTAGAGGACAAGCATGTCGCCATTACTTTTGGGAGGTTTAATCCTCCTCACGCTGGTCATGGCAAGCTGCTGGATGCGGTCAAAGCGCACGGCGGCGACTCGGGTAACTATCGTATCTACCCCAGCAGAAGCCAGGACCATAAGAAAAATCCTTTATCGGCTCACCAGAAAGTAGAGCATATGCGTCGTATGTTTAAGGATCATAAGGACAAGATCCAAAACAACGAAGCACATAGAAACATCTTTGACATCCTTCGTGACCTGCATGACGAAGGACATGAGCATGTAACCATGGTTGTGGGTGATGACCGTGTGAAAGAGTTTGAATCACTCACCAACAAATATAATGGTGTGCATTATGATTTCAAGTCTATTAACATCAAGTCTGCAGGTGCTCGCGCTGATGACAGTGATGACCCTATTGAGAATCTCTCTGCCAGTAAGATGCGAGCACACGCACAAGGCGGTGACCACGAGTCTTTTCATGCAGGAATGCCAAAGGGTTATTCCACTAAGCACAGTCAGCAACTGATGCAGGATGTCCTGAAGGGCATGACACCACCACCTAAGAAGTCTAAGAAGAAGAGCGAGATCCACGAGCAAACCCTCTGGGAGTATGCTCCTAAGTTGGACTACGATGCCTTCCGTAACCACTATATGCTCGACCATATCTTCAAGGTCGGTGCCCTGGTGGAGCATGACGACAGTGGTCTCCGTGGTAAAGTTGTCCATCGTGGCACAAACTATGTGATCTTTGAGATGCCTGATGGCAGTGAGCATCGTGCATGGTTGCAGCATGTGTCTGAAGTCAATGAGCCTACTGAGCATGAGCAAGAGGTTGCTGCTGATACTACCAAGGATCAAAGCAACTATTCTGCTGATGATGGCAGCGGTAACACCTGGAAAGTTGGCACCGATGCATATCGTATGGCACTGCAGGACATGACCCCTGGTCAGGCAACCAAGAAATTCTCACAATTCAATACTGAGATTAGAAAAACTGCTGCAACTAAATAGTATTATCGAATTCATTCGACCTTAAGAAAAATGACGTTAGAAATTCTCGTATCTTCTGCCCTGATGGGTTACACCATGGACGAGCAGACCAGAATCCTCAAGTCAATCGAAGAGGGATCTGACCTCCCCACTGCTCGCCTGAAGAAAGGTGCTGAGAAGGTCATGGAAGTCTTCAATGACTGGGAGCCAGTTGTTGAGGGTTACGCTGGTTTCCCTGTTGAGCGCGAAGCAATCCAAAAGAAGAAGGACCAGCACAAAGATGACCGCAACGTCGGTCGTGTCGTCTCCCAAGGCGGATCTCAGTATGTGATCACTGGTAAGAAATCAGATGGTCGCTACATCGTCGTCGGTAAGAAAGGTGAAAAGACTGCTAAGGATGCAGGTGACATCGGTGTTACCAAAAACGAATCCGTTGTCGGCATTGACATCGAAGATCTCCACAACATGATGCTGGAAGGTCTGAAGCAAGCTCGCAAGAATGTGGGTGCTTCAACCTGCTGGGATGGTTACAAGGCAAAAGGCACTAAGAAGAAGGGTGGCAAGGAAGTCCCTAACTGTGTCAAGGAAGAGGAAGTAAACATCCGTGGCAACAATTCTGCTGAGCAGAAGAAGCGTCTTGAGAAGAAGCGTGGTATGAAACTGGACGATCATCCTCAGTTTAAGAAGGAAGACGTTGAGCAAGTTGACGAGCTTTACAAGGGTAAGCACGGTCAGTCTGAGAAAGAGTATCAGGATGGTCGCTCTGATGGCGGCAAGATGGTCTCTGGTGATAGCAAGCGCAGCGGCGCTGCATACTCCTCTCGTGCTGTTAAAAACACTGGTCCTAATCCCGCTGGTGGCAGCAAGAAACCTCAGGGTCAAGGTCGTATGACCTCTGGACAGAGGACTGAGTTGCAATACCGTAAGGCAAACCTGAAGAAGGAATCTCAGGAGTTTATAAATAAATTGTCTGACTCAGGACTCTTCTCTGAAGAGGAATTGTCAGCAATGGTGGAGGGTCTAGAATGAAACCCCAGGGAAACGGAGAGAGATCGTATCTTAAAACCAGTAAAAAGGGGAACGTAACTATCAACCCTAAGAAAGAGGACCTTATGTCAGAATCACTTAGAAAACATATCCAATCTGCTGTTGGAGATCTTCGCGAAGCAGCGAAGAAGAAATCAAAGGAGAAGCATATCGCTGCTGCTAAGGCAGGCAAGCGTTGGCAGGACTCCGATGGTGACGGCAAGTGGTATGAGCCTGGCGATGATGTCAAGAAGGAAGAGACTGCAGCACCTGCTAAGTCTGTTGACGACACCGATGCTAAGAAAGCAGCAAAGGAGCGTATGAAGCAGAAGATGGTGCAGGCTACGATCGACCACGACCGTAAGGCTAAAGGATACAACTGAGCATATATAGATTAGACTCTGTTTGAGGACAATCTAATGTGGGCAGTATTCCTACCTCTCGCTAAGAGAACCATCAGCGGTTTGCTGGGTCGTGATGAAGTCCGCCGTTACCTTGTAGACGTGCTCCGCTCCCTGGCGGCGACCACGGACAATAAGTTGGACGACGGTGCTGTGGATGTAGTAGAGGCACTCCTCTTCAAAAAACCAGAAGAAGCTTGATGTAGAAGGGAGGGTAACACCTCCCTTTTTATAAATAAAGTATAGGTATTCAATCACAATTGGAGTAAGTAACATGTCTCTTTATGGGAGAGTAGACTCAGCAGCAAACCAAACACAAGCAGGACTCGCCCGAGGCAATGGTGCGGGCTCCGCAACCGAGACTATCGTTTTCGTTGACGAAACCGAAGCAGGTCTTGCAGCAAACAAAGCACGCGGTCTGTCATCACCTGGGTGGTGGTCATATCGCACCTACACAGACGCAGCAGGTAAGACTCGCCACAAGGCAGAGCAACTTGCATTCATCACCAACCCCGAAGCAAACGCTGACGAGACTCTGAGTGATGACACCATCGCAGCAGACGTGGCAGCAACGATCACGGTTGGCACCCAACCCACTGATCAGACCACATCTTCTGGCGGCGCAACCTTCACCGTTGCAGCAACCTGTGACAACAGCGGCACCGTTACCTTCCAGTGGCAACGTCGCACCAGCAGCAGTGCTCGCTGGACCAACGTCTCTGGTGCAACCTCTGCATCTCTGGCACTCACAGGTCTGACTAACGCAGCAGACGGTTACCAGTATCGCGTTAAACTCAACGCTGATGTTGGTGCTCCCGAGGTCATCTCTAGCACAGCTACCCTGACCTTCGGCACCTGATAAAATGGATTAAATTATGATGCACTTTGATAGTCTTGATGAAAATAACCACTTGATGTTTGCTATCAAGCATTATGATAATCCACAATCAGTCACGGTAGATGACTTCATGGAGGACATGAAGAAGTTTAAGTATCTCAAGAGATTGCTTAAGCGTTATTCAAAGACTCATGTCCTCCGAGTCAACCTTATATTGAATCACCTGATTATTCTATTCAATGTCTTTGGTGAAGGGACTATCCCTCTACTGATGTATAAACTTGAAGAAGAATACTGGTCAGTCATCAAGACATTCTTGATCTATCTGGACCGTTATCCAGAGATCGCAGGATGTCTTTCTCATGTAGATGTAGATCAAAACGTTGCGGACATTTTGGCAGAGTTATGAATGAAGATGCACCCACAATGAGCGTAGGTAACGGCGGCATGACAGGCTCAGCCGATGCCACTGGTCCCAATGCAGGTTACGATCCTCTGCTAACAGGTAGAAAGAAACCAAAGAAGCGTCGTAGATACGCCATGGTTACAAAGGATATGCTGGCAACCGAAGGTGTCTCCCAGAGAGACTCTGCATATCTCCCCTTCCTTATTTCATATGATGGTGCAGAGCAGTATGTGCTCTACAGTAAGTCTGAAGCAGCACTGAAGATTGAGTTGCGTAAGATTTATCGCCCCGAGAATTTTAAGAAACTTGCAGTGAAGAGACTGTATCCTAATGATGT
>CEOD01007269.1_pt1 | contig 11219 bp, 6 predicted proteins | sample 530341 | NCBI WGS metagenome assembly CEOD01 (sample SAMEA2619950, study PRJEB7988) | marine metagenome | isolation source: saline water (ENVO:00002010), including | reverse complement strand
AGACCTGCTAAAGTAAGTTTCGTAGTAAATATGAATTCAGATACTGCCTGATCAACTTCTTGAATTCCAGTATCCACATTTTCATCAAGAGCAGCATCAAACACCTCACAACTCAATTGGTATACAAATAATTTATTGAGTTGATAAAATGGTTTCTTTGCTTCAACATATTTAATTTCAAACATGGTATTATCAAGAGGGAAATAAATCAAATCGCCTTCTTGTGGTCTTATAGTTACCAATTGCCCATCCAAAAATGGACTTACAAAATCTTCATATCTTTCCTTAGATATAATAAAAGTAACTGAGTCTGTTGACTGAACTCCAAATTTAGATAGGATGTCTCCACCACCTTCAAAACCATCATAGTTAGCAAGGTATGCTTCTATTCTAAAGGAATCACCAAATTTGGATGCAACGGTTTCATTTAAAATATCATCTTTATCTACCATTACTCTAGGCAGATAAATGACATCTTGTCCGTATATTTTTAACTGTTCGTTGATTAAATCTTGGACGAGTCTCTGCTCTCCGTTAGATCCTTGTAAAAAGTAAGAATTTAAAGGCATAATTCATTAACCTATCAAATCAAGTGGAGGCATTTCATATGTATCTCTGAGTTCCTTGTCTAACTCTTCTATTTCTCTAAGAGCATCATCGTAAAGTTGTCTTCCATTGAGTTGTACTCCACCTGGAAGTGAGACACCATTGAACTTAATTAAGTTTTGACCCCACTGTCTCTTAATCAGTGCAGTCGTGTAATTCTTCAACCACCAATCATTATAAACTTTATCTGCATTTGCTGGATCAACAAGTCTAAAGCAATCTAAGACAATAAAATTGTCATCTGCCATGCTTCCAAAATCAATATCAAGATATAATCTACTATTCTTCTTATTAAATCTTAATTGAACATCTGGAGTTATAATTCTGCTCAAGTCTTCCAAATATCTCTTTGTCATGGTATAATTAAGAAGATCAAGTGCTCCGTAGTAATAAAGATCGTTCAGGAACAATTGATACTTGATGTTAAACAGACCACTAGAAATGGTGCTGTTATCCATTTTAAAAACTTTATTTACACCAAGAACATGGTCTGGCAACTGTAAGTAATTCTGACCTTCTTCCCAACCAACGTTACCCAAATTAGCAGTTCCAGAAACAGTTGTAGTAGTTATTCCAACCTTTAATGTTTCTTTCTCTGCTGCTGTAATCTTGTGCTTCAAGAAAACTCTTTCAATGCCATCATAGTGATATTCTTGAAAACGCTGAATAGCATCATCCACTAGATCGTCAATTTGATCATCGTCTACATTGATTTCTAAAACAGGGTATCCAAGTTTCCTAAGACTATAATCAATTAACCCTTGTCTAGTGGTCGGTTTACTCATTCCTCTATACCTGCTTCTTGGTATTGTTCTATCGGTGGTTGTTGCATTCTATGCTGCAATTCATCGTAATCTTTTTTAAGAGATTCGAGTTTAGATTCCAGAAGAATATTTTGATTAATCAAAGATGATATTTTAGAATGATAATTTTTGATTAAAATATTCACATCAACTTCACTATTCATGTTCAGAATGTTCCTCCGTCGAGTGTGTTTGTCCAGATTGGTTTGTTAGTATATGTAGTGGATACACTGGTTGGGTTTCTTGCAGTGTTGTTTCCATCATCAAGAAGATCACCAGTATTGTTAAATGTTCCTACAACTCCAATTAAAGTTACAGTATTAGCAACAGAAGTTGTAGTTTTTACAACACCATATGCTGCACTATTTCCTACCTGAGTAACTTGAGATCCTGCTTCAAAACTTGCTGTTCCGTCAAGAGTAATCACGATTTCAGTAACAGCTGTTAAAATCTGGTTAGAAGTTAACGTATTTGCTGCAGTGCTTGGATCATTTGTTGATGTCTGTAATCCATTTGCATCAAAGAAGACTACACCATGAGTGCTATAGTCTCCAGTTTGATAGTAGATACCCTTAATATCAAGGAAACCTCTAGTTCCAGATACAACACTATTTGTTACAGTTGCGTCTGGAATATAAGTCCATGCTCTAGCAATAGCACTACTTCCTTCACCTGCACTATCGTTGTAACCGAAGAATCCAGTTTTATTGTTTCCAGTTCCACTACTGGTATTATAGTTGAATGAAATACCACGATCAGTATTAGTATCAAAACCGTGAGTAATTACTACCTGTGATGTAGCACTTATTTCGGCATTTGAAGTTCCAGTATATGTTACAACCTTAGTTGAAGTGTTATAAGCACTAACTGTACCAATACCAGAAGCATCAATTCCAGTAGCTGCAATCTGGTCTCCAGTGTTGATTCCAACTACAGAATCTAAGGTGATTGTAGATACACCAACAACAACAGTCGCCATGACTGTTCTATTACTGGTTACATCACCAATATTGAAGATTGAGTCATTGACTGTAACATTATTCGAGTTAACAGTCGTTGTTGTACCATCAACTTGCAGGTCACCTTTAACAATAACAGTACCTTCATTACTCAGACCATCGGGATATGGGTCAATGAAGAGAGTGTTGCCACCACCAGATTTGGTGGAAATGACATTGGAAGAAATACCAACATTATCAAAGAAGGTAGTTCCGCCGTTAATTTCTACATTAAGATTTTCATATACCCAATCGGCACCAGTAACTCTAATCTTATCTGTGCCATTTTCATCATATTCAATCTTGGCATCTTTGCCAGCACCAAAACTGAGGAAAGTATCATCATCAATATTAACTTCACCAGTTCCATTTGTGACAAACTTAATGTCACCATCGTTATTATTGGAATATATTGTGTTTCCATCAAGAGTCAGATTATCTACTGACCATTGATCCACTCTTGGCAGTCTATTGACATTACCGCCACCACCAGGATTACCAGGACTTCTTGTATCAAGAACTGGGATGAATCCGTTATCAGGTGTTGCTGGGTTGTCTTGACCTTGCACCAAACCAGGTGCAATACTCATCATGTCGGTGTAGAATTTACCACCAACCAGTTGTGGGTTGCCTGAGTTATCACCAGCGAAGAGTCTTCCGCCTCTATTTGTTACAGTACCTACACCGACTGTAAGTCCAAGTTCACCAAAATTAAGACTAGACGGAGCAGCTACGCCCGTAGATCTTTTTACTCTTATAATGCTTGCCATGGCTTAGAAATTTCCTCCATTGATGTCCAAATTTTGGGTCGCTCCAGGCGTTAGTTCTAATGTTGCTTCCCACTTTGATGTAGTAGAATTATAAACGAGAACCATTCCATTTTGTACACCACCTGAGATATCAACGTCAGAAAGACCACCGAGCGTTCCACCGCCTCCACCTAATGATGAAAGGACTTTGACTGCATTTTGTGAACCAACTCTTACTTTGATGTCTGCCATATGCTTTAACTTGTGGTAACTCCAGCAGTAACGATTGCACTGCCCTCAACTACCCTGGTTTTAACAGAACCATCATTTATTAATACGTCATAAACGTATCTGCCAGGTTTTAATGAATTTGTCACTGTTGATCCTAATGAAATTCTCAATTGCCCCTGTGTGGGAGATGGGAATGATACAGAGAAAGTTGCAGCAGTGCTTAAAGATGAAGGATGTTTCTTCATCTGTGATGAACCAGTGTAACTTGTTAAATTTAATGGTGCATTTGAAGAATTTTCAAGGTTGAATGTCTGAATGAAATCAGCACCAACGTCAATTACGATATTGCTTACATACGCTGCCATTATTAGAATCAGTTAGGATCTATCTCTAGGTATTTATAAATCATTTTTTCACAATAGATTGAAGGAGAGACTTTATCTCCTCCAGATCAGTTTTCATTGCATTTACATCACTTTTTAGTTTTTTCATTTCCATTTTCTCTCTGTATTTGATTTCAGAGAGTCTCATAAACTTTTCATATTCACCTTTATTTTGATTTACGATGGCATTAGAGTTCACGTCCCGATAAAGGGACGTGTCTGAGTCAACTTTCAAGTAATTATTCATCTGTTGAGAATGCTCTGAGTGCGATTGACCTAAAGTTTTTAATTCTAGGTGCGTGTGCTTGATTCGTTGATGACATGATTACTTTGATCATAAATCCATTGAACTGAGGTGTATTCTCAGCGGTAAACTTGTACTCACTGAATCCATTTTCAGTTTCATTTGGATTTACAACCTTATCTGGTGAACCATCAGTGTTGAATGGTACATAGACTTGAGCAGCATCATTACCATCTTTTCTAAACAGTTTATAGAATACACGGATATCTGCATCTGCTTCTCTGTGTGCATCAAATTGTATAAAGAGTGAATTTGATGCAAATTCAAGATCAATTTTTCTAGTTACATACAGTGCAGAGTTTGGATCAGATCCAGAAATTTTAACTCTACTATCAATTTCATAGTCTGTAACCTTATTGTTAATTAAGTTACTGACGGCGATAACATTTGCAGTGTCAAGATCAACCATTGGTGAAACATCTGGATTTGAAGTTTGCATCAATAATTCAAGAGCAAATGATTTATTTCCACCAAGTAATCCAGATTCGTTGATCTTAGATGCGATCATTCTTGGACTATCAAGACGATTGAGTTTATTGAGAGTTATATTCTCAAAACCAAGATCTTGGAATGATGCCTCATTTCCACTTATACTTGTTCCAGATGTGGTTTTAACTCTAGCGGATATTGAAGTTCCAGATGGACTTACAAGATTGAACTGTGGATTGATGTACTCAAAAGGAATATTTTGAGAAACCTGCACATTATCTCCTCCACCACTCTTGGTTATACCAAAAGTTTTTGAAGTGTCAACAATCTTGACATGATAACTATTAAATGTTTTCTCTCTTGGATCAATATTATGTTCTTTATTGATTTTCAGTAGAGATACTGAATTGAATTCATATTTGAAGACATTTGAGTATTGTGCATGATTTGATTTTTGACTAGAATCTACAACTCTGCTTGCGATGGTGATATCGTTTCCAGAGATAGTATTATAGGAAATAATTTCACCATCAATCTTCAGATAACCAGTATGTCCTGCTCCAACTGCAGTTCCTTCAAATGTAGTGAAGTTTGTGCCGTCTGCAACTTTAATGATAGCAGTATCATCATCAATCGCAGCAGTCAATGTGGTTTCTTTAACATCACTTTGGACATTATATACTCTAAGTTTGTTTGTGCTTGCGTGCATACCATGATTATGATGATCAAACAGCATGGTTGAACCATCTCTGATTGGATCATTACTTATAGATGTAGGTGCTTCCATTGTTTTAGCAATGCCTGCACTATTGAAATAAGTAAATCCAGTTCCAGTAACAAAGTTTTCTTTTACATTATCAACAACAAGTAAACTTGTATTTGTAACGTTAGCAACAGTTGCTCTTACACCAGATCCAGTAGCACCAATTGGATTTGCAAGTAGCAAATCTCCAACTGCATATCCAGAACCTGCAGTAGTAACACTGATTGAATCAACTGCTCCACTAGCAATAACAACGGTGCCGACCACACCTTGACCAAAACCAGTTAATGTGCTAAATCCAATTCCAACAAAGGTTCCGTCAGTTAATCCAATTCCTGCAGAAGTAGCGTCAAGTCCTGTAGTACCAGTGGTAACTGGTCCACCAGTTGTAAATATCTTACCATTATTATCACCCTGTCTAATTTCATTTCCTTGTGCGAATGTAGTTGAAGTTGCACCGATAGAGATAAATTGTCTCTTGGAATATGCGGTAACAGGATTCGATTTCTTGATAGTTCCAACAGGAAGTTCTGTATTGTAGAACAATGTGGAAGTAATTGTATTTGTTACAAACTTTGCTTTCTTCAGTGTGAATTTAAGGTCTTCTAACTGACTTGGAGTCCAAGTAGACTGGTTTTGAGACTTGAAGAGAGATCCAAGATATGGTTGTCTATTGTAGACAGATCTAAGAAGAAGATCTTCTTCGCCCATTCTAGTAATGAACGTTGTATACTTCTCTGTTGGAGCAACAAGTGTTAGGGCATATTCATAACCAGACTGAAGATATACAGGAGTGTCAAACTTAAAGTTTGTTGCCACACTACCGTCATCTGATGTTAAAATATCTGCTGGTTCAATATTTACTTGTCCAAATGGAACAATAGTTGTGGTTGGAGAACCATCTCTCATTGTTCTGATCTGAACTGTTACTGGAACAACATTATCTTTAGTCTTAAAGAATAAGTCACCACCAGTGATAAAGATGCCATCAGACTTCTCATCAGTTTCAACCAAGAATGACTGTGCAAGTGGATCATACCATCCACCAACATTTTCTTCTACTCTGTCAATTACCTGAACTCTCTGCTCTTCTGTGATTACTGTAATTGGTTGATCTGAACCAATTTGCTGTCTTTCAACTTGAGGAGTCTTAATTGAAAGAGTTTGTTCCTCAACATTCTTAGCATAACCAGATGCAAAGTAATTTGTTTCTGCTGAACTTTCACCAGGATCCAAATTGGTTGGATTAGTTGCTACAGTGGTCAATCTAATTGTACTAGCTCCAGTAGTAAACTTAGGATTAGAAGCAATTGTTGGATCTGGAATATGGAGAGAGAATCGTAAGTCACCCTTTGAATCAGAAACAAGTGCAATATTCGTTACAGTTGCCTCAGCAGTTCCACTAAGATTAACAAGAACCATTCCTTCCTTGAGGTAACCAAGATGGTCTGGTCTTGTTTGACTTGCAAGTCCAGGAAGATCAACATTTAACTCCGTACTAGTTCCAGAATATGCAGCAGCTGTATTTGGTCTCCTTCTTAATGGTTCATTGAATGGTCCCTCTTCATGATCTTGCGTGGCAAGACGTAATCTAATACTTGCCTTATCTGCAACATATCCACCAACACTATCTACAATGTCTCCAGTTCCAAATGAACCTCTAACCATATTAATTCCAATAGTTTTGGGGAAAGCATATTCATTCATATCAATGTCTTCCATGAAGACATAGTATCTTGTATTTGGTTTTAATCTTCTACCAATAACTTCAATATTTCTAGAACGACAGTTGTGTAAGATGTCAACTCCAACAACTCTTTCACCAAGACTTACTAATTCTTCACTAGCAGTTAAGTTGAATCCAAATTCTCTATCAATACCTGTACTTCTTACTGTATCAGTTACTAATTGTTCAACTGTGACATTATCTCTACTGACTTGACGGATTGGAATACCACCACCAGCTCTTTGAATTCCTCTAAAAACATTTTGTCTGTTTAAGATTTCCTCTTCATCAACATTAGTTCCAAGAACTTCAGTTCCAGTCCAAGTTGTTTCTACAGAATTCCAGAAACCTGTAGACATTCCACCATTTTCACGGTCTTCAACACCAAGAAGATTTGCCATTCCATTGAATGCAGAATCAATATTAATAATGTCAGGAGTTGGAAGAACTACTTCTTCAATCCAGAAGTCTGAAGCTGGATTAAGTTCAATTGAACCAGCATACAGAGCAATGTGGAATGGATTAAGATTTTCTGTTCTTGTTGCAAGAGGTTGCTCAACAAAGTTAACTTCTTCAAAGTTAAGAGTGAGACCTGGACCATTTCTAGTTACATTAGCATCAGCAAAGTCTTCTGCCCAGCGATAATCTGCATTGACAGGATCTGCCTCAGTCGTCTTTGTTTCAAATTGTAGTGCAATATTTCTTTCCGTTGATCTTGGACGACATTCACCTCTCACCAAGTCAATATCATATGCAGATTCTCCACCTAAATTATTTGTTCTGAAGTTATCTACAAAAAATCCAGATTTGAATTTATCTAAACCAGTATTTGGGTCTTTGATTGAAAGGTTCTTGGTGTCAGTTTCAAGTAAAGACAGTGTAGTAAACTCTTCAAGATTCTTTACTCTATTCTCAATACCACCAATATCTCTCATAGTAAATCTCTTATGAGGAATTGTTCTGAGTCTACAATCAAATGTTGCATCAAACACATATGGTTGCATTGCAATTACAGCAACTTCAAATCCTTCACTATTAGCAACAGGTGCTTTTGGATACTCTGATGGTTCTCCTTGCTTAACCTCAAATATACCATTCTTTGTTAAGTAAAGTCTATCAACTCTTCCGAGATAATATGAATAATCCAATACAATAGTTCTATTAGTTACCAGAGACTCGGATTTAGACGAGGTAAATACTCTACTATCAAATGCAAATGGTGACTTTCCAGTTGCTGGATCGTATGTGTTTACTCTCGGTCTCAAATCGATAAAGTCAGATACTCTCTTCTTATTGAATGATGGAATATCGTTAGTGTAATCAATATTAGTGTAACTGTTGATAGATTCAACTGTTCCTGTACTTTCATCGGACACATATCTATCAAAGATTACTGTTAATCTTCCAGTCGGTTCTGCCTGATTAGCATTTCTATTGATTCTAGAGTAATCGCAGAACTCTTCTCTTTGACCATCATCAAAACTGAAACTAGATGAAATATTTCTATCTCCAAGTAAGATAGTTGTCAATATTGCTGTGATTCCAGAAGTTGAAAGTGAAATTTGTTCAGAAAGTTCAAATCTTCTATCATTCTCATAGACAAATGTTAATTCTGTTCCACTTACAACATTTACAACACGACCAATTGCACCAGACTCTGCACCAATAAATTTCTCACCAACTATTACATTATTTGTAAAAGTATCACTTCCGTTGGATACGGTTATTGATGGTAGATCGGGATCTTGATTATCATTAGACTCAAATACTGCTAAAACTCTAGATACATCTGGAACATTGAGTGAAATTGATTCATCTTGAACTCTTGTTCCATAAACACTGCTAAAAGTAAGTCCGTCGTCAAAAGTTGTTGAACCAACGCCAGCACCTGGATTCTTAGATCTTGATAATGTAATTCGTTCACATCTTGAAATTGTTTTGGACTTAGATGAGAGTTTAGACCTTTTGCATGTTATTGATAATGTGGCATTTCCAGTTTGAGATAATGCTACAATCGAAATTTCTTTCAGATCTGCAGAAATTGTTACTTGAGATTCTCTAATTAATTCTTTTCCTCCAGTTTCCCAAGTGAGAACATAATTTGATTCTGAGAATGGTTCTAAGAACAAATCATTGTCACCAAGATCACTTAACTGGAAAGTAAATGTATTTGAAGTGACATTCTTACTTATTTGCTTTCTTACAATATAATTACTATCATTTAAGTTAATAGATGATACGTTTTTGTTTGGAAGATGAATAACTTTTCCAGCAGAATCTGCATTTTCCAATACAGGAACAACTACTCTTGCATCAGTTGGAGATGATCCAGTTACTGCACCAGTATTGACACCTGCTTCAGTATGAATACCAGCGACAACTACTGTTGCACCATTATTTGCAAAACTTGCAACTCTATTGAATACTGGTGTAGTTAGTGATGGAACTCCATATGCAATGGTATCACCAACTTTAAGATATGCACGGAAATCACTTATACTTGATCCTGTGATATTTCCATTTGCATTGATATCCAATTCTGTACCAGTTGGAAATACAAACTTTTCTTTAGTGAGTGAAAGGTTTGCAGCAAAGGTAGTAACACCAACGGTTCTTCCCATTGATTTTGCATCTGTAAAGTCAAAATCTCTTACTACCGTAATGTTTCTACCAACAGTAAGTCCATCAATTTCAATTGGTTCATTAATCTGGAATTGACCATTTACATCAGTAAGATCAAATGCAGTTGCTCCAGTTATACCAGTGACAATGTGTCCGCTTGCACCACTAAATTTTCCTCTTACATAAGAATTAGCAGATGCCGTTAATGCGAAACCTACTGTGATATTCGTGAATGTTTGAATATCAAAAAGTTTGACATCATATCTGGAAGTTCCTACTCCAGAGATATTTTTTTGAGAGTAATCATATACTCTAGCTTTTCCAATTACATTTCCTTGAGTTAGACCACTTTCAGCAAGTCTTTGATCTTTTAACTCTACTGTATACGTTGTTGTTACACCAATTTTTGGAGAACCATATACATTTTCAATTTGAACATTATTTCCAATTTTGACTGGAACACTAATATTTTCTTTATCTCTTGTTGTTCTTGGTTTTGGTACATCAATGGAAGATGTTGATTGTTTATCAATCTCATAACCTCTTACATATGCCTTACCTGGTGATACTAATAGAGTAAAAATATCATCCGTTGGTGTATTGCCATTTTTAGTAACTTGACTTGGCAAGTACAAACCATTGTTACCTATTCTATCATTCAAAGATTCTCTTACGTCTACAGAAAATGGTTTGACATAGTAATCCCCAGATTCATCATATGTTCTTCTTGCTAATTCATCCTTAAAGATATTGTATTCTGTTTTATTGATAAGTCTTTCAACTACTCCATCTTCAACACGAAGAATTTCAACAAAATCAAGATCATTGTTGTCTGATATTGATTTTTTAGATAATGTTGCTTTTATGCAGAATCTATCTGCTCCAGGTGCAGATTCATTGCTGAAACCTTGAGCATTATCATATAAATCGGAATATTCTGATGATGCAGTTACAATTTCTTCAGTAATTTGAAGACCTACTTTGTAACTAGGAGTATTAGTGTATTGGTCAAGGATAATAGTTGAAGATGGAACTTTTACAAAATATCCTCTTATGAAAAATACACCCTCACTCAGGGATGCTGAAGAACCAGTTCTATTTGCTTCTGATAAAATACATCTTGCAAATGAATTATTTGCTGTGATTGTTGTTGATCCAAAATTAATATCTGACAGTGTAATCAGACTTTCACCTGGTTGGAACTGCTTAGTTGTGCCGTCAGATCCAGAAGAACTATACTTAAGATATAACGTATCAAATCCATCTTCGGACTCAACTCTAGTGAGTCTATTGACTACTGTTGCCTTTACCCCAGAAATTTCACCTTGAATTTCAATTTTATTGTCTACAAGAAACTTAGTGTAGTTGGCAACAGGTATTTCTAAAAATGTAGGATCTATCCTTACTGCATAATATCGGTTGTCATAAAAAACACCACCAGGAATCACAATAGACCCTTCTTTGAAGAAGTGTTGTCCAAACTTCTCAATCTGTCCCTGAAGGATAGATTGCAGCGTAGTTAATTCCCTAGACTGGATTGGAAATCCAGGCTTGAACAGAACCTTATTATAGTTCTTGTCTTCATCGAAATCATCAAAATATGGA
>CEOD01003952.1_pt1 | contig 11239 bp, 7 predicted proteins | sample 530341 | NCBI WGS metagenome assembly CEOD01 (sample SAMEA2619950, study PRJEB7988) | marine metagenome | isolation source: saline water (ENVO:00002010), including | reverse complement strand
GCAGCGGATCCTAGCTCGGGCGGGTTGCGCCCGCCCACTATTTTATTGGAGATAAGAATGTCAAAAAAATTATTAACAGAATTCCATGCGCTATGTCCAGATGGAAGATGCTTGGATCTTTTAACAGAAGCAGAAAAAAAGCAAGTCGTCAACGAAGGCGTTGTCTTCCTTACTGGTCGTATACAGACGGCGGACACTAAAAACGGAAACGGTAGAAAATACCCAATGAAAGTTCTTAAAAGAGAGATAGATAACTACATGGCTATCGTTAGAGACAATCGAGCTTGTGGAGAGTTAGATCACCCTGATGATTCAGTTATCAATCTTAAGAACGTCTCTCACATGGTTACAGACTGCTGGTGGGAAGGTAAAGATGTGATGGGCAAAATCAAAGTACTTGATACGCCATCAGGTCGAATCCTTAAAGATTTAATTAATGCTGGTGTTAAGCTTGGTATTTCATCTCGCGGGCTTGGTTCTGTTAAGGAATCAATGGGCGAGACTGTCGTTGAAGATGATTTTCAACTTATTTGTTTTGATATTGTCTCTGAACCATCAACACCAAACGCCTATGTATACCCAGGCGAAGACAGAAAGCCAGCCATCAAGTTCTCAACTAAATTAAGAGAACAAAGAGAAAGCAACATCGATGGACTATTTAAGAAGATTCTTGGAGATTAAATGAATAAAGAAGGATTAAAGAAAGTTTTAAAACCAATCATCAAAGAATGTATAGAAGAAGCATTAATTGAAAGCAACTTTCTTGAGAACATAATCAAAGAAGCTATTCAACCTTCTAGGCAAATTGTCGAACAAACAGATAAATATGTCGCTCCATCATTTGATCATGAAAGAAAACAAAGAGAGATGCAAGAAAACAGAAAAAGAATGTTAGACGCAATCGGAAGAGATGCTTATAATGGTGTCAATCTTTTTGAAGGCACAGAGCCTCTCTCCAATAGAGAATCCAGTAGAAGCTCCGGAACAACACCTCATGGATCAAGACCTTTGGATGGTGTAGCACCAAACGACCCAGGCGTAAACTTGGCGGCACTTGGAGTAAATACTGGTATTTGGAAAAAGCTAGCGGGTAAATAATGGCAACCAATCATGTAGCGAAGCCTCGTAAAAACGAGAGCCCAGAAAGATTTATTAAAAGATTTATCAAGAAATGCAAGAAAGACGGAATTATTGACGAAGTCAAAGATCGTAAACAATATACGAAAAAGTCAGTTAAAAGAAGGTTAGCTAAGAAAAAAGCAATTGCTCGCCATAAGAAAAAATTGCGAAAGCAGAACTAGTTATAGGGAGTTAGGAGTTTTATTATGTCAGTACATCAATACACATCAGGCGGCAGAACAAGAAATGTCGTAAACATTGCAGATCCTGGAGGCACAGCTGCAGCTTATTCATTGACAGCAGCTAATTCTGTTCCCTCATCAGCAACGCATGGATTTAAAAACTTCCACTCGCAAAAAACTTTACATGTTCTTGTACACAACAACGGTCTCGAAAGCAGTGACGGGAGCCCGAGTGACATGGCGGTTCTAGCAGACAAGATTGCTTTCTGGGGTTATAACTCATCTTTGGGTGGGAAATGGGCTCCTTTGAGAATACCAATTAGAGATAACGCAAACGTGAAGCTAGAATTCCCAGCTGTTACCATTCCGGATCAAATAGCTCATGATGGATTATACAGGTTTACAGTTCCGGTCGAAGGAATAGAAAGAATAGCTGTAGTTCTAGGAACATCACCTTTTACCGGTGGCAATGGGACAACAGGGGCAGGATCTTTAGACATTTACCTCGGCGTAAACACTATCTAATCGGGGGATAAATGGCTGAATTTGGCTGGGCATTTGTAAAAGGAAATCTCCTCACAAGTTCAGCGCCTCCTTCTGGCGCTGTTCAGTTTAATGATGGCAACAGTAAGTTGGCAGCATCGGAAGATTTAGTTTTTGTAGCAGGTTCGACGTCTCAATTAAATCTAACTGGGACGTTAAATGTTTCTGGTACAATCAACGCTAACCAATATAATGTTAATGTCACAAACCAAAATGTAACAAACCTTACAGCCACTGGATCAACAAAATTTGGAAATTCAGCAGACGACATACATCAATACACTGGATCAATAAATGTCTTAGGTGGGATTTCTTCATCTGCTAATGTATCTGCTTCTGCTTTTTTTGGAAATGGATCAAATCTTTCTGGTATAACAACCAGCCCAGCAGGATCTGACAAGCAAATTCAATTTAACAATTCAAATAATTTTGGAGCATCTAGCAACTTAGTTTTTGATAATGGAAAACTGGGCGTAGGAACGTCTAGCCCAGAAGCAAATTTACATATTTATTCTGGAGATGCTAGTATTGCCCCAAGCGCTCTCGCTGATGAATTAGTAGTTGAGGGTGCAGGAAGCACAGGTATTTCAATTCTAACTCCAAACAATCAAGTCGGCCGAATTTACTTTGGAGACTCAGACAACTCATCTCGAGCTTACATTCTTTATGATCACTCGAGTGACATCATGAAATTCAGTGTTGCTAGTGCAAATAGATTGGTCATTAACAACGTAGGAAATGTGGGGATTGGACTCTCATTCCCAGAAAATCCTGATCACAAGTTAGCTGTAATTGGCGACATCTCAGCATCAGTTAATGTGTCGGCATCTGCTTTTTATGGTAATGGATCAAACTTAACTAATCTTGCTGGTGGATCAAACAATCAAATTCAATTCAACAACTCCGGAGAGCTAGGTGGCTCTTCAGGTCTTACATACAATGGATCTAAGCTACATGTATCAGGTGAAATTTCATCATCATTGGCAGTTAGTGCATCAGCATTCCATGGAGATGGATCAAACCTTAGTGGAATTGCAACGACCCTCGACCAAGTTACAAACAATGGGAACACAACAACCAATGCAATGACAGCATCAGCTTTGAACTTAACAGGTCTTGCTGCTGGTACTGCTGCGAGCACAAAATTTTTAGCTTTAGACTCAGGCAACAATGTTGTTTTAACATCATCCGTAGGCGGTGGCGGTGGTAGTACAATTGGAGATGCAGAAGATGGATCTTACACTGATGGTCTATTTTCAGACTTCTTATCTACAACCCCAATAGGTACAGCCATTGATAAGTTCAACGAGATTCTGAAGATTATTGTTCCAGGTCCAGCACCAGCAGTTGACAGAATTAATTATACAAACACAAATGGAATTGACACTAAGCTTTCTTTTGAGACTCAACCACAAGCCCCTAGTGGTTATACTGATGTTGGGTCGACTGGTTCTTTCACATCACCCCCTGGTATTAACGATCAATACACAGTAGCTACTTCTGGAGAGGATTTTAGATTAGGTGTCTACGATGGAACGCAAGAGATAACAGGGGTTGTGAACTTTCATGTTTCGCAGGAATTGAAATCATCACAAGTAAATTATTCTCATGATGCTTTTGGAAACGCAGAAAGTGGATCACTTAAGTTGATTGTAAATGGCGCAGTTCTTCATACTTTAAATTTAACTGCTTCCGGTGCAGGTAATCCCAACACGGGCTCTGCTGTATTCACTGGATCAAACGGTTCTGGTTTTTTTGATGTGTCTGTGACTGCATCCGCAAAAGACCAAAACGGATCTTTGTACAACATCTTCCAACATAGAACATCAAAGTATGTTATAGATCCTCAAGATCAAAGGAAGGGCTGGAATCACGCCGAGATTAAACATGTTTATGGTAGCACAACCTACAATACAAACTTTGTTCAATGGTTTAATGATACGGACGCTTCATCAAATGCAATGTCAGTTAGCAATCCTCGTGTTTCATTCACGGGACAAGGATCAAAATATCTTTCTGGTGTGCAATACTTTAGATCAGCGTCCTTGACTTACAGATCGGATGTTTTAAATGCATACAAATTTACTTATCCAACAGGAAACGTTCTTACTTTCAACGTAAGCAGTAATCTAACGGCAATTGGTGCAGGTGCACTCGACGCCACTGACGGTACAGACTTATTCAATAAAGTTTTACAATTAACTAAGTCAACTTCAACAACTGATGATACAATGTTGGATGATTCTACCACAATTTCTCTTAATTTAACTCATCCTTTAAAAACAAATTTAACGTCAACTGGGTCTGTTGTCACAAATCAAATCTTAATTTATAATGTCGACACGGCTAACAATAACTTAAATGAGTACTTTGATCTTGAAACATTTAGAATAACTTCAGCAGCGTATGAAAATCAAGCCAACGTGACAGCCGGTGCAGCTACATGGAATTCTCAGCACCACATGACTTCTTCCGGAGCATCTGGTCATGAAGATGGTCTTCTATACTACAATGGTCGACTTTACTCTCCAAAACAAGGTGCTAATGCTGGAAACTTTTCAACATTAACAAATGGTCCTTTAGAAAATCCAAACTATTCAACTGTGTCCGGAACACGGAGATACTTTAGAAAGGTTCAGAACACATCAGGCTCACCAGTTAGAGATTTAAAAATCACAACATCAAAGCAGACTAGATTTAATTCTAGCACCCTATCTTCTAATAACGCAAAGGTTTCAATTAAAATTCCAGGATCCACTGGTTGGATGGACATTTCAAACACATTTAATTATGGACAAGTAAGCGATAACCATGGTGCATTAATTGACGGTGCGTCTGACAACTCAAATACATCAGCAACATCAACTGGTAACGGTGTACATTGCATCACCTTTGGTACTGAATCTGTAGCAGCTGATGACTATGTTGTTATAAAAATAGAGGCTGATGCAGCGTGGACTGGGTTTGTAAATACTTTGCAATTTCAACTTGGAGCTTCTGATGTATCTGATCCCACAGAGTCACAAGCACTTGATGACATTGATTTAGATGATGCAGCCGGAGTCACAGCAAAGCTTTCATTTGGTGGAGACAACACTGTGACCGGTTACACCAATGTCGCTGGTGGTGTAGGCTCTATGTCTGCAGTAAATTCAAATGGTGTATACACTGACAACGGAGATACCAATAGAGGAGTTTTTAAGGTAGCAGAAGTAATGAATGGAACTCTTAATGAAGATGTCGCTGCTAATGGATCTAACTACACAGCTAATAGTTTTAAAAATGCATACACCGGATCTCTTCTGTTAATTGTTAATGATACAACAGCCAGCACTCTTAGTTTGGCAAACTTAAACACCAACAACAATCTTTCTTCAGACACTGGTTTTAGCGTTGGAGCTGTTGGGTTCTCAACAACAACTGATGGCATACCCGATTATACAAAGCCGTATAGACAAGGAACATATAGCATTGGGACTTCTCAACAAAGATCAGGGTGGAACTATGCCAGGGTCATTCACAGAATAGGTGCGTCAGATACAGTAACCAACTATGTTCAATGGGTTGTTGATCCTTCTGGTAACATTGACAACACGGCAGTATCTGCTCCAACTATTTCAAACTTCAATCACCCAACGACTTATTATCAGTCAGGAATTGGATACTTTGCTTCAAATCCATCTGGAACTTTTGACTTTACAGGGTCAAACTTTTATAGCAATGTTTATCAAAACGGAACTGCTATTTCATTCCCAACTACAACAAACTGCTCTGTATCAAACATCAGAGTTGTAGGTTCTGGCATTACGACATTTGATTCTGCGGTCTCATCGTGCGACATGCCGGCGCTAAACAATACAGACGATTGTGAAACCACAAGCATTGAGGTGACAGGCACAATGTTGTACAACGGCGGAACCTCGATAAGCGGAGCATTTTTCTCAACACCTGACAATGTGACTGTAACTGGTAGGATTTTACACCCTCATAAATCCGACAAGACCACAAACAGTGCTAGCAAGAACGCTTTCATGCGATACTCTGGGTCAATCGGTAGCTCAACATTAACGAGCGCTGAGTATTTTGGTCTCGAGACATATAGAATGGTATCCGGTAACTATCCCAATCAAACTAATCTAACAGACGCAGCTAATAAGTGGAACTCGCAAACGGAAATGGACAACGGTGGCTCTCATGATGACGGGATGGTTACAGCTAATGGCTATCTGATCTCCCCATTTAAGATTGGTAACGCTGGAGATACAAGAAATGTTGCACAAGGCGGGTCTTTACAAGCCCCAACAGGCAATCCAAACTACTCGACTCTAACGAACGACATCCGAACATACTATAGACAATTCAGATACACCGGTGGCTCTGCAACTCCAAACATAACTTTGACTCTTCGTGGAGATGCTACATTAAGAAGCATGGATGCTTCCTATCCTGCTTACTATGAGGCTTTAGATGCCTCAAGTGGTGTAAACAAAAATGTGAACGTTGAATTGAGAGTCTCGACTGACTCCTCGGCCGATCCGGATCAATCAACAACTTGGCTTGATTGTGGAAAGATTATCATACCATCTGAAAATAAACAAACACTTATTGGTGCCGGTGTACGATCTGGTGCTGCTAGTGGAGAAGATGTTACAATAGATACCAATGGACTCGCTTTAGCTTTGGACCTTGGAACCTCAAGATTAATTCCAAACCAATACTATGTAATAAAAATCTCAGCCCATAAAAACTGGACTGGTTACATTTCTAGAATTGAGGTTGCATACGGATAATGGCAAAGACTAATGTTACATCGACCAACTTTTCTGCAAAGAAACTTCTAGGTAAAGCTCAAACTAGACCCTCTCTCACTGAGGCTCAAGAAGCGTATCCTTCGAATGTTTCTATGCCTGGTGGTGGTGTATTCGCTGAAACCATTCCTAGAGAACCGGGCACTTCTTATTACACTCAATACTCTGCATCTGCTGGAGCTCCGGCAACAGTTGAGAGAGTCTACTTTGACTTAATACCAATTGGTGATGGTAACTACGATGCTGACGCTGCCTCTGAAGATGGTGGAGACTCATCACAAGGTCAAACAGATCACGCCTACTATTTGAAACTACCAGCAAATTATGAAACAACATCTTCCAATCCAAACAAGGGATCCGGAAACTTTACAAACGGTGCAAAATTATACTCATCTAGAGGTGGACTTCAGATTGTTCCCCCATTTGTTACCGATGCTGGTCTTCCTGGTGCTGGTGGTAGTAACAGATATTACATTGAACTTTATACGGGAGATCCCACAAATCCCTCTAATCTTATCTCATCCACTGACCCTATGGACTGGCAGTTTGATTACTATGCCGGTATTCTGTTCATTCAAGATAGTGCATCCGTAGCGCCGGTTACAGCCTCTGCTTATTTGTACACAGGAAAGTATCTAGATGAAAAACTAACAACTATTGAAGCATCATCTGGTAACAACATTACAGTGAAAGATGAGGGCTCAAACATAACAACCGCCGCTTCATCTCTTAATTTTGTTGGGGCTTCTGTCGTTGCATCAAACAGTGGAAATGATGTAACCGTTACTTTGTCTTCTGCTGTTTTTTCTAGAACCGCGGTTAACTCTACAACCACAGCATCTGTCAATGATGTAATCTTAGGTGTTTCTGGGACTGCCGCAATTGACATTAGATTACCATCTGCTGCTGACTATAGTGCTGGTCAGAACTTTACAGTAAAGGATGAAAGCGGAGCTGCGGACGCAAAAAATATAACTATTTTAGCATCTGGATCTCAAACTATTGACGGCAATGCATCAATCATACTAGAATCACCCTATGCAGCTGTGAACATTTATTCCGATGGAACTAGTAAATTCTTCATATACTAGATCTTCCAAACTAGTTTGAAACTATTTAGTGTTGATTGGGAGGTAGACAAACACTCAATCTTTTTTTGCTATAAAAATTATAATTATTTTGGAGGATAATAATATGGCTTATAAATTTCAACTTGGTGGAGCTAAACTTAGCGGTTCCATCACTCAAACAGATGGTACTTTTATTACAGCACAATCTGAATTAAGAATCGGCAATGCCCAACTCACTGAAACAGAGCTTGAAATGCTTGATGGTATCTCTGCTGGTACTGTTGCAGCAAGCAAGGCTATTGTTGTAGATGGAAACAAGGACGCATCAGGCATGCGTAATCTTGGTGCTACACAATTGTCAGCTTCTGCAGATGTTTTGGCTGGTGGTGCTGTTATTGCAACAGAATTAACTGGTGCATTGGCTAATTCTCTCAGCGCTGGTAACGGTATCAATACATTAAATTTTGACAACACAGCTGCTGGAGTTGTACAACTTAAATTAAATACTTCAAACCCAGGTTTGGAAGTTGACTCAAACGGCCTTAAGGCTAAATTAAAAAGTGAATCTGGTGGAACAATCTCTGTTGATGGTTCTGGTATGTTCATTGATGACAGTGCTATTGCTAACGCTAAGCTAGCGAACAGCGCTGTAACAGTTGGAACAACTTCAATTTCACTCGGTGCTTCTTCAACAACTCTTGCTGGAATGACAGGAATTGATTATGCTGCTGGTAATAGAGCTCTTGGTGCCTCTATCGGTGCTAATACACTTACAATTGGTGGTGCTACCTCAACTGTAGCAATCGCTGGTGACCTTACTGTTGCTGGTACTTTTGAAAGAGTTTCTAGTACAGAACTTTTGATTGAAGACAAGACAATCCTTATTGCTTCAGGTTCTACGACAAAAGCAAATTCTGGTGGAGCTGCTCTTATTGTTCCTCACAATGCTGCTCACACTGTTTTCTCTCAAATAGTCTACAAGGTTAATGGTGAGAACGTTGGTGGAGTAGATGCATCTTCTTCTGGTGACATTTTCCAATTTTCTGGTTCTGCAGGATTAGTTGATGTTCAAGCTGCTGCATTCTATGGTGACGGAGCAAACTTGAGTGGTGTGGTTGCAGGAGCAGTTCAAGAAACTGTAGCTTCAAAAGCTGCAGACTACACTCTTAATGAAACTAGTGAGACAATTATTTTGGCAAACGCTGGTTCTGGTGATGTTACTTTGACTTTGCCTGCTGCATCTGGTAAATCAGGAACTATGTTCAAAGTCAAGAGAATTGATGATGGGTCATCTAATGATGTCTTTATTGCACCAGCTTCAGGTGAAAAACTTGAATTTGTTACCAATGGGATTATCATGTTAGAATCGCAAGGTTCTGCTGTTTCTCTCTTGTGTAACGGTACTGATTGGTTCGTATTGTAATTTTTATTACAACGAAATTTTTCTTGGAAGGGTTGGGCGAAAGTCCAGCCCTTTTTCTATTTAAGACAAACACGAGGATGAACTATGTCATACAAATATTCAAAAGGTTCTCAAGTAATTGGAGACCTAAAAGCAGCTGATGATACTCAGAGAGATACGTTAATTGATTTTGGTGAAGACTACATTGGTTTAGAAACCAGCGGTTCAGTAAGAATGGTCATATCTGGTTCGGATGGGAAAGTCGGCATTGGTTCCACAAGCCCATCCCACAAACTTGACGTTAATGGAGACATCCGCATTAGAGGTAATGACATCCGAGATAACTCCGGGAATCCTGCTATTACTTTTGATGGCTCAACAAACACATCCTTCGCAGGATCTGTTACTTCTGCTACACTAGGTTTTACTGGTTCTCTAAATGGTACTGCTTCTGTTGCACTAAAAGATCAAATAGGAGAAACACTCATCGGTGGAGTTTTTGAAATTGATCAAGGTATCTTTCAAAACCCTCACTCATCTTATAATCCAATTTATTTTCCTAGTGATGACTCGTTCACAGAAAGAGTTGGGCCATCATCAATCAACTATTTTGTAGCACCTTTTAACGGAGAGTTAATAAAAGTACAGCTTCGATCAACGGGTTCATTTATTGGAAAACAATTAACAGTTTCTTTGCACGTTGGGGTAGATGGAAACAACGCTTATAGTTCAACAGCAGCAACATCGCTAGTATTAAATGGACAAGCCGCTAACACAACTTATAATTTTGACTTCACAAGTGCCGCAAATACTACATTTTCAGCAGGAAACATTTACGGATTTTCTTTAGGAATAGGTGGTGGATTTGATGGAGATGAAACTTTCCGCTTCACAACTGTTGTCAAGTTCAATCCTTATGCGTAACTTAGAATCCTTAAATGAACGCCGTTTATTAAAATGAATACTATTTAATTGAGAAAATACTTTTAGGAGATTAGTCTATGTCTAACATGTTAGAGCAAGCAATTGCTGATGCTGCAGCGTTAAGAGAACAAGCAATCAAGAATGCTGAGCAATCTGTTCTTGACAAATACTCAAAGCAAATCAAAGAAGCAGTTGATCAAATGCTCGAAATGGATGATCCAATGGCAAAAGTTGATGAAGTAATCAGCGAAGCCGAACAAGAACTTAATGAAGAAGCCGAAGCTCCAATCGCTGGTATGAACGGTACAGAACAAGGAGCAACAATTGAAGCTCCTCCGGCATGGGACTCTCGTTATGATGACATGATGACAACGTTCTCCGCTCTTGTCGACAACCTTCCAGAAGATGAAGGTGGGATGATTGAATTGGATCTCGGCGATTTTGAAATGACCGATGAAGAAAGAGAAGCTCTTGGTCAAGAAGGTGAACCTGAAGAAGCTGCTGTGGCTCCTGAGCCTGCTGCTGAGCCTGCTGCTGAAGCTCCGGCTGGTGATGACGCCCCTGGTGGTGAAGAATCCCTTGACGACATGCTAGCGGCTCTCCAAGAAAGCATTGATCGTGATCAAGAAGACAAAGAGCTTGAAGAAGTTCTTGACATGCTCGAAGAAGCAATGATCGGAGATGTTACAGAAGTTGATTTTGACCCAATGAGAAACGAGATGGGTCACCACTTAACTCCTGAGAGCAGAAGAAAATACAATCAAGACATGGCAGAACTTCTATACGAAGAAGATTCCGAAGAAGAATCATCAGAAGAAAACATGGAAGAATCTATGGGCCAAGTAAACGAATTACATGAGACAATCGAGACTCTGACAAAGCAAAACAACCAATTGGTTGACGTACTAGCAAAGCTTGAAGTACATCTTGAAGAGTCACTATTGTCAAACGCAAAACTTTTATATCAAAACCGCACTCTTAGCGATGCCTCCCTGAATGAGCGACAAAAATCGAAAATTGTCGAAGCCATCTCGAATGCGGAGTCTCCGAAGGAAGCTAAAAATCTTCATGAGACACTCAGAGCTACAGTGGGATCGACGCCTAACAGCAAAAAAGGTCCACAATCACTTAGCGAGTCAGTCAACAGAAGATCGAACTTAAGTTCTATGCTGAATTCAAGACAAAACATTA
>CEOD01047869.1_pt1 | contig 11322 bp, 9 predicted proteins | sample 530341 | NCBI WGS metagenome assembly CEOD01 (sample SAMEA2619950, study PRJEB7988) | marine metagenome | isolation source: saline water (ENVO:00002010), including | reverse complement strand
GGCAGGTCTAGCCACTTCGCTCGGCCTCGGGGTCGCCCAGGTCAATGCCGGCCTCGACTACCTATTCGGTACCGGCATCAGCATCCCGATCCAAATCACCCTCATCGCCGTGATTACCGCCATTGCGACACTTTCGGTCGTCGCGGGTCTCGATGGCGGCGTGAAGCGATTGAGTGAGATCAATATGGGTCTCGCCGCGATCTTTATGCTCTTCCTGCTCATCGCCGGCCCCACAATCTATATCCTGAGCGGCTTCACCCAGAATATTGGCACCTATATTACCATCCTGCCCGAACTGAGCCTCTGGACCGAAACCTATCGGGGAAGCGACTGGCAAGGGGGCTGGACCGTGTTCTACTGGGCTTGGTGGATCTCCTGGTCGCCTTTCGTCGGTATGTTTATCGCCCGTATCTCCAAGGGCCGGACCGTCCGCGAATTTATCCTCGGGGTCGTCCTCATCCCCACCCTACTCTCCTTCTTCTGGATGTCCGTCTTCGGAGGGTCCGCCATCTGGCTGCAAGCCGGTGGGGTCGCCGACATCTTCAGCGCAGTGGAAAACGATGTTTCGACGGCCCTCTTCGACATGCTCGAGTCATTTCCGTTCACCACCGTTCTCTCCATTGTCGGGATTTTTCTGGTGACGGTGTTCTTTGTCACTTCGTCTGACTCCGGCTCCCTCGTGGTCGATCACCTGACCTCCGGCGGCAAACTCGACTCCCCCGTTCGGCAACGGGTATTCTGGGCGGTGATGGAAGGCGTAGTCGCCGCCGTCCTCCTCATCGGAGGCGGCCTCCAGACCCTTCAAACCGCCTCCATCACCACGGGTCTTCCGTTTATGCTCATCCTCCTGTGCATTATCTATACGCTCTACATAGGCCTTTCTCAGGAAGTTTATATAGAGGAAGCGGTTCGCTCGAAGCTTCGGGAGGTCCGCGCCGACCACAAACTCGACGAAGCCATCGCGACGGCCCAACAGGAAATAATCGAAACCGTTACGTCCGAAAACGACAAGGCCTAGCCTCTCATTCCCGTGCACTTCACCTTTCCCCGGGGATTTCGGGGAAAGGTTGACTCGGCCCCAACGGTCGAAAATCTGGGCTGTGCTATGATCTATGTGATCCTCAAAGTTGCGCTCTCCGCTATCCTCATCGTTGCGATCAGCGAGGTGGCAAAGCGCTCGTCCGTATTCGGCGCACTAATCGCCTCCCTGCCGCTGACGTCCCTGCTCGCCCTGATCTGGCTCTATCTCGATACAGGTGACAGCCAAAAGGTGGGTGCGCTGGCATCCGACATTCTCTGGCTGGTCATTCCTTCCCTCCTTTTCTTCATCGCCCTTCCCGTTCTGCTCAAAGGTGGCCTCTCGTTCTGGTGGTCCCTCCTCTTTGCCTCTTTGCTCACCATCGCGGGCTACGGCCTCACAACCTGGATCATCAGTCGACTTTCGAAGGGCTAAATTCCACTGCGGAAAAGGTGCACCCGAAAGGCACCCTACCCTTTGACTTTCTCAAATGCAGCCAAAGCCCTCTCCCTCCCTTTCTTGTGGTCAATAATGGGATGAGGGTAATTTTCCCCTAACCGGACTCCTGATTCCGCAAGCACTCCCTCGGAGGCTTCCCAGGGCTCGTGGATGTATTTAGCCGGGAGGTTCGCCAATTCCGGCACATAACGCCGAACATACGCTCCCTGCGGATCAAACTTCTTGCCTTGGGTCATCGGATTGAACACCCGAAAATAAGGAGCCGCATCTGCGCCGCATCCCCCGGCCCATTGCCAGCCGAGCGTATTCGAAGCTAGATCCGCATCCACTAAACAATCCCAAAACCAGCGAGCCCCATCTACCCACGAATGCAAGAGATGCTTGACCAGGAAAGAGCCCACCACCATCCGGACGCGATTGTGCATCCAGCCTTCCTCCCAAAGCTGCCTCATCCCGGCGTCTACAATAGGATAACCGGTTTGGCCGCCCTTCCATGATTCGAGCGTGTCGCTATCCTGAATCCAAGGAAAGTTCTCATACTTCTCCCGGAGGGGTGCCCCGGGCGTATGTGGGAAATGATAGAGAACGTGGTAAGCAAACTCTCTCCACCCAATCTCTTTCAAAAACACCTGAGCGCCCTGCCCGTCCGCCATCCCCGTTGCCTCAACCGCTTGCCAGATTTGGCGCGGCCCAATGAGCCCCCAACGCAGATAGGGGGAGAGCCGGGAGGTTCCCGTGCGCGAAGGAATATCCCGGGCCTGTTCGTATTCTTCCAGTCCGTGCTGAAGGAAGTCAGCGAGAGCTCGCTCCCCCGCCCCCTCCCCCGGCTCCCACTGGGCCGCGACTTTCCCTCCCCATGGGTGATCCGGGAGCAACCCAAGTTTGTCGAGCGGGACACTCTCCGGCGATGATTCCGGTCGTCGCAGCGAACGCAAATCCACCTCCAACGGTTCCTTTTTCAGTACCGATTTGGCTCGATTCCAGAACGGTGTAAAAACCTGGAAGGGTCGGCCTTGCTGCGTCGTAACTTCCCAAGGCTCGACTAGTAGGCTCGAGTTAAAACTCTCCGCAATCACTCCGCCCTCCCGCAAGCTGCGTTTGATCTCAGAATCGCGCTTCACCAATGCCGGTTCATACCGCCGGTTCCAATAGACTCGCTCCGCCTTGGTTTCCTTCAAGAGAAGCTCCAATTCCGCCTCACAGCGACCAGTCCGCAAGACCAGCGGTAACCCATGTTCTTCCAGACTCCTCTTTAGAGAGAGTAACGATCCATGCAGAAACACTTGGGACGCAGATCCAATTTCCCATGACCCCAGACTCTCCTGGTCCCAGATGAACACGGGAATAACGGTACAACCACTCTCCAGTGCCGCCGCAAAGGCAGCATTGTCCCGAATCCGCAGATCATACTGAAACCAAAGAAGTACTGAATTCTTCACAACCTATTCTCTCCAACTTATCGCATTTTTCAATCAGGAGGCTAATTAGATCAACGAGACGCTCAAGCACTGCCGCCTACACGAGATCCACCACTCACTCTGCGTTAACATTTTATCAAAATTTTCCAACCCGCAACAGCGCGCCCATTCATCATTGTATACATCGACTTGGCGAGGTTCTATGTATTGTCCGATCAATGACTGCCTATCCCAAAGAATCAGTTGCCTTTACCCTCGATCGGCGCAGGAATAGCCGTGAACGAGATCAGGACATGCCACGCCAAAAACATACGGTGACCAAATCATTTTCAAATTTACGGGTTCTCATAGTCGACGACCTTCCCACCAATCGGAAAGTCCTCCAACTCCTCGTAAAAAAATTTGGCGCCCAAACTCAATCCTGCTCCAGCGGAGAAGAAGCCCTGGAGTTGCTCTCGTCTGAAGAATTTGACCTCATTCTGCTCGATTTACACATGCCTACAATGAGTGGATTTGAGGTGGGTGAACGCATCGTCGCGAGCCGCAGCGGCAAGCTGCCCTTCCTAGTCGCACAAACGGCCGACGAAACCGTTCAGGCCTGCGATCGCACTCGCGAAATTGGTTTTGATGCTCACCTGACTAAGCCTATCCGCCCAGTCAAAGTTTCCGAGATTCTCGAAAGAATTAACGATCTTTCGGCCTCAATCTAGAGGTCAGCTCTTCTCGATCACCACTGATCGGGAAACTGCTTGTGCATCTGAGCCGTCGGAAAATACTTCCCCGGGCACACAGTGTGGTTCTTCCCGTCAATCTCCCGGTGAACCGCAAACTTGGTTTGGTTGGGGATCAACTCCCTTAAATAAGTTCCCAGAGAATTGAGCGCCGCCAATTGCCGAGCAGTCGGGCGCGTGTTCTGAAAGTTGCCCACGAGGCAAATCCCCACTCCTTGGTTGTTCACCTTCGAACTCTTAACGTGCCCGCCGTTCAACTGCCGATCCCAACGAGGACCAATCTCGATCTCTCCGTCACCGGACTTCGTTCCGTTCCCGATAACAAAGTGATAGGCCAACCCGTTCTTCATTCCCACTTTGTTCAGGTGGTAGTTGCCGTAAATTTCTGCATTACCCGTCGCCACTCCGGAATGGTGCACCACGATGTAGCGCCACGTGCGAAGCCCGCCGCGCTTTGGCTCCGACACCCGCCGTACTTCCGAAAGCATATTATCTCCCGCAACTGTAGGCAATCGAAGGACCTGCCCTACCCGGATCAGATCTCCCTGAATCCCATTGTCAAAGCGAAGTGCTTGCACCGAGGTCCCATACATCTTGGCGATCCCGGATAAAGTGTCCCCTTTGCGCACCGTATAAGTCCCTCCAGACGAAGCAAGCACCCTGAGCGGCCACAAGCCAAGCGTGCCGGTAGCAATACCGGATCCAACCAATTGGCAAAAGCGTCGACGATCCATCACAGTAGTATCTCCAACATAAATTCGGCCTTTTCTCAAGCAAGGAACGACTCCCCGCAATTTTAAGTTCTCAGCGTTATATTGATTGACGGGAATAGGACTTAGACGCCCTCTATTTGAGTTCCACTTTGCCAAATCCAAACTTCCTGTCAGCTTGTACGGTTTATGACGCTACACTGGCACACAGAACCATTTCTCCTCATCGGCCTCCTCCTACCGGCGTGGATCTATGCTCTCTGGATCGGCCCGTTCCGCCCCACAGGGGTCCATTGTTCGGCTCCAAGGGTGATTTGCTTCTACGCGGCGCTAGCGATTTCCTACCTGGCGGTAGGCTCACCTTTGGACCAGATCGGCGAGGACTATTTATTTTCCGCTCATATGGTCCAGCATCTCATCCTGATGTATGTGACCCCCGTTCTTTTTGTAATCGGAATGCCAGCCGATCTCACCGATATTTTTCTCCGCAGGCATCCCCTTCTCGTAAAAACGCTTAAAAGGCTGCTGAACCCTGTCGTCACGGGATTGATTTTTACTCTATCATTCAGCCTCTGGCATGTCCCCACTCTCTATGAAGCGGCCTTGGCCAACAAAACTATTCATATTCTCGAGCACCTGACGATATGGCTTCCTTCGCTCGGAGTCGCATGGAACTTGTTTTCTTCCTCAAAGGTTCTCCCACCGGTTTCCTATCCCGGCCGCCTACTGATGCTGTTTATCCTGATGATCGCCCAGCTCCCGGTTTTTGGGATCCTCACCATGTCGGGTAGAGTCCTCTACCCCACCTACGAATGGGCCCCGCGAATCATCGACCTCAGTCCGATCGATGACCAGGTTCTCGGAGGTCTGTTGATGAAAGTAGGAGGAATGCTTTTCGTTTTGCCAATTTTTGGATACTGTTTCTTTCAATGGTCGAAATTGACACAATCCGACGATCCGGAGATGGAATAAGCTCTGACCCTGACCGAAAGGTAGCTGCACGGCGCTGTCTTTCCGGGCTATGCCCCCGCTGCGGGGGCCCGGGTCTGTTCAATGGAGATTCAACCTCTCCAGCGTCAATGCCCCGTTGGGGCTTCCGCCTCGCCAAAGAATGCCCCTACTGCGGGCTGCGCTTTCAGGAGGAGAGCGGGGTCACTCTTGGCACCACGGTTGTTGGATACGTTCTCGTCGTGCTCCTTGTCGTTGTTCCTCTCTTGATCGCAACTGCATTTGACTGGATCCCCTCTTGGATTGCCATCACGGCTGGCGTTATCGCCTCTTTTGGCTTACCCGTTCTACTCTATCCATTCCTTCTCCGAGTCACTTTAGCGACTTGGTTTGGATTTCACCCCGATGCATTCAATCAACCCGAAGAGCCCAATGAATCGCCCTATTCCTGAGGTACTCGATCACCAGAGTTTGAAAGGTATTTTGTTCCTTTCTTTCTTCGGGACCTTGATCACCGCCAAGTGCTCAGCGTCGGAAGCGGCTCGGCTCTATTATCAGTTTTCCATCGATTCCGGCATCTTCATTTGGCTACCTTCGCTCATTCTGGGAGGCTTGGTCTGTCTCCTCTATATCGCCGGCCCCGGATCAGCTTTCCATCCCTACTGGCGCTCAAAGCAGTTTCTCCTACCCGCCGCAATGATCTGGGTAACAGTCGCATTCAGTATCGTCCTACAGCTTCCTTCTGTAGTCGTCCCCGCCATGATTTCCGGGGTTCTCGCGATGGCCTCGTTTACTCTAGGCCATTTCTATCGGTTGATTCCCGTTAAATTTCTGTCCGCTATCTGGGTTTTCGTCGCCTTGATCTGCCTCTTTTCCTCGAATACAAAGGCATACGGTCTTTTAGCGGCCTTTCTGGTAATCGCCGGAGCCGTTCCTTGCGGGATTGCCTATCTCAAGATGGGGAAAACCACCCGAGATCGGTAATCTCTGCGGACAGTTTCGTCGCCACACCCTCGAGATCTGACCGCTACCGCAGCAGCTCCACCGTACGACGGAGGCTTTCTAAGAAGACATCGACTTCCTCAAAGGTGTTGTAGAAAGCAAAGGAGGCTCGAGTAGTCGCGCTCAGTCCGAGATGCTCCCAAAGCGGCATGGTGCAGTGATGACCTGCTCGGACAGCCACTCCGTCCCGGTCCAGGAAGGTAGCAAGGTCGTGCGGATGAACTCCATCAATCACAAAAGAAGCTACGGCCACTTTGTGCTCGGCCTCTCCAATGATCCGAAGGCCCTCAATCTCCTTCATTCCGCAAGAAGCGCGATCCAACAGCATGGCTTCATGCTGCTCCGCCCCCGAGGGTCCCACTCTCTCAACGTAACGAATAGCCTCCGCTAATCCGATGGCTCCAGCGATGTGTGGAGTTCCCGCTTCAAAGCGTGCGGGTGGGCTCGCGAAGGTTGTTCCCGAGAAGGAAACTCTTTCAATCATATCTCCCCCACCTTGGTAGGGAGGCATTTTCTCCAGAAGCTCCGCTTTCCCAAACAATACTCCAATACCTGTCGGCCCAAAAAGTTTGTGCCCTGAGAACGCGTAAAAATCGCAATCGAGTTCTTGGACATTCACACGAAAATGAGGAACCGCCTGTGCCCCGTCCAACAGAACCGGAATCCCCTTTTCTTTGGCCTCTGCGACCAACTCCTTCACCGGATTGATCGTCCCCAACGAGTTTGAGACATGGGAGAGAGCCACCATTCCCACGTTCCCTTTCAACGCTTCACTGAAATCGTCCCGATCCAATTCACCGTTGCGGGAAATCAACACGGGTCGGATCCGCAAGCCCAGTTTCTTTGCAACGATCTGCCACGGAACAATATTTGCATGATGCTCCATTACGGTCAGGACAATCGAAGAACCCGTTGGGACCACTTCCGGAACAAATGTCGCGGCAACTAGATTGATCGATTCAGTCGCGTTTCGAGTGAATACAATCTCATCGGGAGTCGACGCGCCAATGTACGCGGCGACAGTCGCCCGGGCAGACTCGTAATTAGCCGTAGCCTCCTCGCTCAGAAAATGCAGTCCCCGGTGGATATTCGCATACCCAGTCGAATAGAATTCTTTAATCCGCTCAATGACCTGGCGCGGCTTCTGTGTGGATGCCGCGTTATCAAAATAAACGAGAGGCTTCCCATACTTTTCGCGCGATAGTATGGGAAAATCTGACCGGACCGCCGCTAGATCGAATCCCGGCACTGAAGAAGTTGAAACCATAGTCACATGGAAATGGCATTTAGCCCGAAATGCAACGCGCCCGAATCGGAAGCGCTCTTTTTTCAACTAAGCCTGATGAGAGGCCAGAACCTCTCGAAGCAGGTGCCAACGCGTCGGACGACGCAATACCCCGGAGATCAATCCACTTTGCACGACGTCCTCAAAATTATCCGGCTGAGCACTGCACAGATAAATTGAAAGCGGGTTGACCCAATTCATTTCCTCCGAGTGGAACCGGCGAATCTCTTCGATGGCCCCTCGATCGAAAGACTGAACCGACTCTTCTCCGACGAAAATTAAATCATAAGGGCGCCGCCGAATCGCTTCCTTCGCCAAGTCCATTCCCTCGACCCCGTCTGCACGGTATCCAAAGGAGGCGAGGCTCATAACCAGAACCTTCCGGCTAATGGCCTTCTCGTCCACGACCAATATACAAAGCGGATTCTTCTTCGCAATATGGTGATCTACGTCGGGCTTTTCGACGCGCACTGGCTCCCCTGTATCCTCCCCAATGTTCTTCCAAACCCGAAGATTGCGCGCAATCTCCCGCTCTCTCAATGGCTTGACCAATCGGCCAATCAGCGAGTCACCCAATGGTCGGAACTCTTCTTCGAAAATCTCCACGGTCCCAACCGCTATCACCGGAGGTTTCTCGCTTCCTAGATCCGCTAGAATCGAGGTCAACGAATTCATTCCCGCCGGTGGTCTCTCCGACACGTCAAACAGAAGTAATCCACTCCGCTCCAACAAAGCGTCCTTGGCAGCCTCCACCGAATCGACCGACACGCACTCTCCTCCGCAGTTGACCAGATACCCCTCCAAGATTTCGCGGATCGGTGCTGATTGGGAATATACAACAACACGATCTCCCGTGAGATCCGGAAAACGAGGCTCGCCCTCCAGCGGGCCCGATACGTGGGCCAAGAAGGAAAATGAAAATGTAGCGCCCTCGCCGAGAACAGATTCGGCCTCCACCGTCCCTTCCATAAGAGACACCAGACGGTTTACGATCGCTAAGCCGATCCCTGTGCCTCCATAGCGACGGCGGTCGGAGGAATCTCCCTGAATGAAGGGATGGAACATTTCGTCCTTTCGGCTCTGGTCAAAACCCTCGCCGGTATCAGTGACTTCGACCCGCAAACCGACCCAATCAGGATTGTCCTCGATCCCAGGCATGTCCGCTCGTGTCACGCTTACCACGATCTCACCGTTCCTCGTGAACTTAATCGCATTCCCCACCAAATTCGATAGGATCTGCTGTAAGCGGGAACTGTCCGAAAGAATCCATCGCGGCACGTCGGGGGCAAAGCGGCACACAACCTCGTTTCCGTTCACAACCGCAGGCCAAGCATGCACTTCAAGTACACTTTCCACGATATCACGGACAGAGAGAGGTTCCGAAGAGATGGTCAGCCGACCCGACTCAATCTTGGAATAGTCGAGAATGTCGTCGATGATCTCCCGGAGCCCCTCCGCGCAACTGTCAATTCTCTCGAGCTGCTCCTTCTGCAATTCGGTTAACTCGGAGTCGCGCAATAAATTGGTAAAGCCAATAATACCATTCATCGGAGTGCGCAATTCGTGGCTCATGACCGACAGGAATTCGCTCTTCGCACGACTAGAGGCCTCAGCCACTTCCTTCGCCTCACTCAACTCTACGGTCCGCTCCTCTACTCTGTTCTCCAGAAGAGCCTTGTCCTTCTCAATCTCGCCCCGGAGCCGCAAGTTCTCCAACACGTTCGAAGCTTCCGATAAGAAAAACGACAACAGGCTTAACTCCGTCTGGACCTCGGAATCGATGTCGGTTTTCAAAAAACCAACGAATACCCCGTGAGTCGTCTTCTGCGTGTAGAGCCGCTGGAAGATCGCCACTGTTCCAAGATTCGAGTTTGCCAGCGATATGGGTACAAAGCGGCTTTGGCAGACCGCGGACCGGAATCGCTCATTTACCACTTGCTCCTGCACGAACTGATCGATCGCGTCTTCGTACATCGAAGGCTCGCATTTTCGATGTGTCCAACCGGATTCCTCCAGTCCTCCCAAATAGAACCCCATCGAGCGGAACATCCCTATTCCATGAAGATACTCTGAGGTGAGGCCAACCACTTCTTCCGGAGTCTCAATTGCCTGCAGCGCATGCTGATAGCTCTCAAGTACCTGAAAAAGAGACAGGACCGTTTCTGGGCGGGCCAATTCCCGAAGTTCCCGGTGAAGAAGCTGTCCCTGAAGACTAAATGTGTTGGGATCTACCATGCAAAAGTGTGGGAGACTCCCCAATTTGGCTTTCGACGCCTAAAATGCAAGTTCCGAACGGCTTAGCTCAGCTCAGACCAAATGCCCGCATCGCCTGAACCACCCGAACGAATCCGCCGATGTTTGCTCCCGCTTGATAATTTTCAGCTACCGAATAGCGCGACGCAAAATTCTTACAGGTAAGGTGAATGTCCTTCATAATGCTCTGAAGTCTGTCGTCTACTTGCTCGAAGCTCCAATGCTCCAAGGAAGCATTCTGCTGCATCTCCAAGGCCGATACGGCCACGCCTCCGGCATTCGCCGCTTTGGCCGGCCCAAAAAGAATTCCTTCATCATGAAAACGCGAAATCGCCCCGGGCTCACAAGGCATGTTTGCCCCTTCACACACCAGCATACAGCCGTTTGCGATCAACGTCTCTGCATCCTCCGTAGATACTTCATTCTGAGTCGCGCAAGGAAATGCTAGATCGCAGGGAATATCCCACACTTTCTGGCCTGGCCGAAACTCCACGCCTCCTCGACTGATCGGATAATTCGACAGCCGGTCGCGCTCAATTTCTTTCAAGCTTTTCAGACAATCAAAATCCAGACCTTCCGGAGCGTGGAGTGATCCATCCGAGTCGGAACAGGCTACGACATTTACCCCTTTTTGAAGCAGCTTCTGAATCGTATACAACGCCACATTGCCAGACCCCGATACGAGTGCAGTTTTCCCTTCCAAGGCTTCTCCCCGCTCCGCCAGGATCGCTTCCGCAAAATACACACACCCGTACCCAGTGGCTTCTTTCCGGGCAAGCGACCCTCCCCATGATGCGTCCTTGCCTGTGATTACACCCAGCTCATACCGGTTCGTTAAACGCTTATACTGTCCAAAGAGATATCCGATCTCACGACTGCCCACTCCAATGTCACCCGCCGGTACATCTGTCTGGTGACCAATGTGCCGGTGGAGTTCAATCATGAAGCTCTGGCAGAAACGCATGATCTCCGCATCCGAGCGACCCCGCGGGTCAAAGTCAGATCCTCCCTTTCCCCCGCCCAATGACAACCCCGTTAAACTGTTCTTAAAGATCTGCTCGAAAGCCAAAAACTTAATCACCCCGAGATTGACGGTAGGATGAAACCGTAGTCCCCCTTTGTAGGGTCCTAATGCACTGTTAAAGCCGACCCGGAAGCCCCGGTTTACATGAACGGTTCCCCCGTCATCCAGCCAAGCGACCCGAAAGATGAACTGACGCTCAGGCTCACAGAGACGTTCCAGTAAATTTAGTTTCTCAATCTCCGGATGTTCACATATCAATGGCTCCAGAGACGGGAGCACCTCCTCAACTGCCTGGATAAATATCGGCTCACTATGGTTTCGGCCACGGACAATGTCTAAAACAGAACTGAGGTATGCATTCATAGCCCAACATACCACTTGGTCCGTTTTTCTGACCAGTCGAAAGGGAGCAAAGGCTCCCCAAAACTCAACCAAATAGGTCTTTCCGAAGGCCGGTTCCGACCGAAAGTCCTC
>CEOD01023010.1_pt1 | contig 11394 bp, 18 predicted proteins | sample 530341 | NCBI WGS metagenome assembly CEOD01 (sample SAMEA2619950, study PRJEB7988) | marine metagenome | isolation source: saline water (ENVO:00002010), including | reverse complement strand
GCCTAACCAAGCCATTGGTTGAAATGGTTTCTTAACTATTCGTGTATCGTTCATAAACCTTATTGATGTTATTTTCTACTCTTACGAACGTTGCACATTTGGGCATGTCCTTTAGTCGTCTAGCACCTATGTATGTTGCCGCACTTCTCACTCCACCTAAAATGTCTTCCACAGTGTTAGCCACAGCACCTCTGTAAGGCAGGCTTATCCATCTGCCTTCGTTGCCTCTGTATCCATCTTTCCGTTTGCCGTGTTTCTCTCTTGCACGATCTGAACTCATGCCATAAAATTCTATTTTGCCATCAACAACTTCTTGTTCCGACTCGTCATGTCCTGCCAACATACCACCTATCATGACCATGTGGGCTCCACCTCCAAATGCTTTTGCTATATCTCCCGGATACACACAACCTCCATCTGCCATTATGTGTCCACCAACACCGTTCGCCGCATCTGAGCAGTCTACTATTGCTGAGAATTGAGGTACACCAACACCAGTCATGGTTCTTGTTGTGCAGACCGAACCTGGTCCTATACCTATCTTGACCACGTCGGCACCATTTATTATTAGTTCTTCAGTCATCTCAGGAGTCACTACATTTCCAGCAATGATAACTTTGTCTGGATATTCCTCTCTGACTTTTTTAATAAAGTCCACCATGTTCTGATGATATGCATTGGCTACGTCTACTGTAATCATTTTGATGTCTGGAAAACTTTTTAGTACTTCTTGCATTGTCTTCCAATCTTGTGCATTGTTGTCCCACATAATATTTGTTCCAGTGCAAACAGAAACTGATTGCATTCTTAGTCCTGTTCCTGCGGCCGCTCTCCATTCGTCTACGGTGGTGCTTTTTGTTATCACAGTCATCATCTTGTGTTTCTGCATTTGTTTGGCCATTGAGAATGTTCCAACGCCATCCATGTTACTTGCGAATATGGGAAGAAAATCCATAACTTTTCCTGAATTACGAAACGTGAATTTCCTAGTCATGTCTACGTCTCTACGACTGGACAGAGTTGAACGTTTTGGTTGAAGAAGAACGTCTTCAAAATTTAATTTTGGTTCTGTGTTTATTCTCATGGATTATGTTATTATAACACAAAAATTTTATTTTACAAGTCTTTTTATTACCATGGTTGTTTTGGTTGATCTATACCCATGATAGGTATTTTAAATGTGTCCTGTTCCATTATCCATTTGATTACTTCGGCGATTTTCTTTGGTTTTATCCAATCTCTACGTTCTTCAACGCCGGTGTCTATGCCACCCATGACTATATGGCATGTCTGGAATCTAAATGTGTTGAGTTTCAAACTCAGATCTCTTAGTTCTAGCTTATGATTTTTATAGGTTTCGCTATTGAGATTATCATATTCATTTGTTGAACCTATATTGAAAACGTCACCCACTATCATGTTCAAGTTACAAATATCTAATAACTTGGTTTGTACACCGTCCACATAACTTGCATTGATAAAAGTATTATGACTTTTAAAAAGCATTTCGATATCTTTTTGTTTTTCGCCAAGATTCCAAAAGTCGTAACCATTAGAAAGATGTATGAATGTTGTATCTGGCCATATCTCCTTAACACCACTTGCAATGGTGCCTACCTTGTTAGGATTTCCAGTGCATAGAATCTTTCGGTTTGCCATAACCTTGTTCCTTACTTTCAAAATTTGCTCTTGCTTCTTGTTCATCTATGCCCTACATTTCATTTTACAAAGGACCTCTGCTTGTCCATTTAGGCCTTTTAATTTTACATTTTCGATCCATTCCTCAAGCACTAGGTAAGCATCGTCTAAAGTGATATCTTTAATTTTTAACCTATCCATCCATTTTTTCCTCTCCAAGTACAATTCCGACTTGTACAAGGTAAGTGGATTCCTTATCCAATCACATGGCATGAAATATCCATCACTTGTGACAACCGATGACGATAGACAAGCAGGTGCAATTTTCATAGGTATAGGTTCCTCGTACTCTACTTTATACATCTCCCTGGTGTTGACATCTTGTTTGTTTTTGGGCACTATACCCTTGTCAAGTCCAAATCTACTTGTCTTCATTGACATCCATTCCATGCCTTTTGTTTCGGCCCAGTCTTTTATTTCACTCATTTTTTCCCGATTGAAATCAAATATGAGAGTCTGGCATTTCAACTTGGCAGGACCTTTTGACAGCACGTCAATCGCAGTTTCAATACTTTCCCAATTTGCGTTGACTCTATATTTTTTATTTTCTTCACCGAGTCCGTCTATGCCAAAGACAATAGTGTCCTGGTCGGTCAACAATGTGTTTAATTCTGTCCACCATTCTTTTGATTTATAACTTCCGTTGGTGGCTATTTTGAATGCTTTCTCTCTGAACATCTTTATCATCTTGAACAAGTCTGGATAATATATAGTGTCTCCATAATCTCCACACAGCACGAAGCTATCTATTCGGTCCATGGATTCACAATCGAGGAACTGTTGGAAGTGATCAAGATTTAAATCAGCCTTTGGAATAGGTTGTTTGATAAGATTCTGCCATACGGTCCTAGGACAGGCCGGACATTTTAAAGTGCATCTGTTAGTAGTTTCAATGTGTAAATAATTTTTTGACAGCATCTATGTATTTAAAAGGTTATATTTCCACTGATATATTTTGAAAAAACCATACATGTACTGGGCTAGTGAAATTTAATTTCCACTCACCGTTGTGATGTAAAGTCCTACAATAGTCATACACCTTTGGGGGTTCAACACCATTTTGTTTCTGTTGGCTGAACCAAGGTTCGGGATATTTTGGAAAAAAATTGCCTTTATCTAACAAAGGTTCTATGCTTATTCTATCTATTACTATGTCAAGTAATTCCACCGTTGAATCTTTTATTATTTTAGAATCTTTTAATACAGTGTCTTTTGGAGTTTTGTTTTTCCTTTCTATTGTCAGTTGATGTTCTCCTTCTGTAACATCGAAATCAAACTTTATACTTTTCTTTTGGTTGTTTACAAAGTTGTTTACTTCAGTGATAGGGTTCTCGTCTAATTTAATAACCACATCAGGAGATTTATTCCAAAAATTTGTTTGAAGTGTGATATCAAACTGCATCCTCATCTTCCTTTTCTTTTGTCTTACAAACTTCTAAAATACTTTGATAATGTTCGTGTGCTTGTTTCAATGCAGGATATTTTTCTCTTAGATCTTCTTCTGCAAATAGATCGAGTTGGCCAAGGTCGCCAAAGTCCACCGAGTAGCTTGTATCAAAGCTATCTATTGATTTTGTTTCTGTTACCCCAGCCGTCAATAATCCTTCTCCCCAACCTGCTAACTCCATGTTGTCTGACTGACTGTTTGCCTGCTCTACCTTGATTTGTTTTTTAGTTTTAGCCATGACCCTTCATGCTCATACAAATCTTGTAAAATTCGTCCCTGGTTGCAGGATCTACTTTAAAAGCACCTAGCATGATTGCAGTTGTCATATCACTTTCATGTTCTCTAACACCTCTATGTGTCATGCAGTGATGTTCTGCTTTCACTACAACTGCGATGTTGTCTGTCTTGGCATATTTTTTAAGCTCATCTGCAATTTGCGTGGTCATCTCTTCTTGTATCTGTGGTCTCTCTACTATGTGATGTACTATTCTATTGAACTTACTAAGGCCAATTACTTCTCCGTTTGGTATGATTCCAACCCAAGCCTTACCCACAATGTTCTGGAAATGGTGGGCACACGTTGACCTAATAGAAATAGGGCCACTGGTATACATGCTCTTGTAACCCATGTTAGGAAAACTTGTTATCCTCGGTGCTGGCTTGAACCTTCCGCCAAATGTTTCTCTCATGTACATCTTGGCAACACGTTTTGCAGTTTCCTGTGTGTTGTGATCGTTTTCCGTGTCAATCACTAGGCTGTCTAGGACGCCTTGTAATTTTTCTTGCACTTCTGCTTGTAGTAAATCCATCTCGCCATCTTCTATAAATTCTGAGATGTTATCATTCGAATGGAATCTCTTGCCTGCCTTTTGCAATCTTTCTTTTATCTTCTTACTGATTGGTCCTTCAGGAACCCAACTATCTTTTAGTTTATCGTCCATTATTCAATGTCCAGTCTTACTATGTGTTTTCTTAATGCTCTTACTAATTCTTCGATCTTGTCGATCACTGCTATCATGTCCTTGTCTGTGATGTATTTAGATCTTTCCTTTAACTTGTCATATTCTTTGAGAGAAATCTGCACCATTGGCCCAAAATCAGCCTTTGATTCATTCTCCATTGTGGCATCTAATGCTCTTTGCTTTTCTTCTGAGTCTGTCATTGTATCTCCTTCTTGTGTATCTTGTTATACCATTGTACAGCAGTTGCCACCACGTTGTCAATTGAACTCTGCGTAGGTTCCCAACCTAAAATTTCCTTTACCTTCTCTATGTTGGCGACTAGGTAAGCAGGATCTCCTGGTCTGTTATCATGTATTTCAATATTCATTTTCCCTGTGTGTTTTTGCACTGTGTCTAATAGTTCTTTGTTCGAAGCAGGGGCGCCAGAGCCTAGGTTGAATACTTCAGCAACCTCTTTGCTTGATGCAAAGTTCAATGCTTTTATATGAGCGTCTGCTAGATCCATCACATGCACATAGTCTCGCACACATGTTCCGTCTGGTGTGTCATATTTGTCTCCAAAAATTTTAAAAACCTTGCCCTGTCTTGCGGCGTTTATGGCTAATGGGATAATGTGTGTCTCCTTTTCACGCAGTTCACCAATTTCAGTTTCTGGATCTGCACCAGCGGCATTGAAATATCTAAGTCCTACACTCGATAATCCATATGCTACCTTGTAATCTCGACACACTTGTTCGATCATATGTTTTGTTGCACCATAAGAGTTGATAGGTTTACACACGTTTGATTCACTACATGTCTGTAATCCTGGATCTCCATATGTGGCCGCACTAGAGCTGTATACAAATGTTTTTATTCCACACTCAATCAGCTTGTCTAGTAAATTTACAGTCATTATCAAATTGTTTTTATAATACAATGAAGGATTTGCAACAGACTCAGAGACCGACGTACTGCCTGCAAAGTGAATACAGCTTGTAATATTATATCTGGTTATGATCTCTTCTAATCTGTTTATTTCTTGCGGAAGGTCCAAGGTAAAGTTAGGCCCGAAAGTAACCTGTCCTTCTCTGTGATGTCTGTCAACAGTCACAGGAACAAATCCGTTCTTAGCCAGTAACTTACAAGTGTGCGATCCTACGTAACCTGCTCCACCGGTTACCAGAACTGCTCTTGTCAGTCCTTTAATACTTGGCTTCTGAAACTGGTGTTCTGTAGTGTGGTCCATCTCTTCTCCATTGTTCACCCTTGCCTGTCATGATGTCCAACATCCTGTTGATCGTACCGTCTGTCCAATCGGATATTTTACCCATACTAGGGGATGGTTTGCTTAATAGTAATTCTAGTTTTGCCATTGCGTCCTCGTGTGACCATGGCACGTATAATCTTGTGTGATCGTTGTTGAATACCTCAGGGAATGATCTGTATGCCGGAAACAACACATTACAGCCTAACGCATCTGCTTCAGACACAGTGTTCGATGTCCAGTCTTGCAAAGCACAGTTGAATAGCACCCGAGAGTCTGCTAGGATACCATAGTATTCGTTCTTCTTTAAGTTTTCATGTATAGTCAATAATCCTTGCTTCTCCAGATATTTTGCTTCTTTCACATAGTAGTCGTTGTTGGATCTCAATGGTCCACCTTGGCATATCACGAACTCTGTTTCAGGATGTTTCTCCTTGAACTTGGTGATCATGTCCATGAAGAACTGTGGTTGCTTCTCTTGATCCCATCTCGCACCAAACACAACTCTGTTCTTTCTCTCCAAGAATGGTTTCTGTTCCGCCCTGCTCTGCACTTCTTCCTTGCCAAAACTCAATCCTGATATGTTGAATATAGGAGCCTTCCAATTGGCAATACGCATGTTGGCAACCATTTCTTCGTTGCTGGCCAATATAACAACATTGGGTATCTCGTTGCACATCTGTTCATACAGGCTCATCCACTTGCTCATGCCCCACACGTGTACGAAGTCATCTGGATCTATGGCCTGTGCTAGGCAACGCAAATATATTGTGGGTCTGTATTTTTCAGGCGTCTGTTGTAGAATGTATGGAAGAGATTCCATTCCAGGTTGGAACATGTCTTCAAAAAATATTGCGTCCTTGCTTGTTATCTCACCGGCTTTTAATTTCTTGACCAAATTCATCATCTGGCTCATGCCAAAATAGCTTCTGCCGTGTGCGTCTAGCACCTGTCCTGTGACTATTGCTTCTGAGTCATCTATTGTGTCGCCTGGAATGATTTCATATTCCACGCCACGTTTGTCATATGCTCTTTTTGTCCAGTCTGTTAATTGATAAGTGTATCTTGCTTGATAAGATTCAAGGCCCATGTAAAATATTTTCATGTGTATATTATAACTCCTTTATTCCCATTTGTCACTGAAATCTTTGTAAAGTGTGTAATTAGCGGTAAGTTCATCGCCAGCTTTTATTGGTTTGGTAGTAATAAGATATTTTACCGGAAGTTGATGCCAAAATCCAGCAACATTTTTGCAGTTTGGTTCTGACGAATGATTGTAAAAGGCACCTAGTGCTGTCCTAATAGCACCATGTGGAAAATTTTTGTTGCTTATGTGTACGATTCCTAACACTACATCTGCATCAAAATCTTTGGTGGCAAAAAGTCCTAGGCCTTGCACATCTGATTCCTTGATAGTGATTCCATCTGGTAAAGGTTTGTACATTATTTGTGCCTCTTTGACCTTTTATACAAATATTCTGCTATTCTATATATTCTATGTAGTGCGGTCACACTTTGTCCTGTGTTTCTCCAATGCTTTTCAGTAAGGGGTTCTGCAATCCTTCTTACTGCTTTATTTTTTTTTGACTCCCTTACTCCCTGTTCGTACACTGCTCCGCCTGACTGTTTTGCCTCTAGCCATCCGTATTCGTGTATCTTTTTTGAAGATGTCATCAAAGTTCTCCCGATATTTGTTATTGCTAGGCCTTGACTTGCCATCCCAATTACCCGGCATTTTCTTTTAGACTGCCATGTTTTAAAAAGTCCAACATGGTCTGTGCATCTGATACTTCAAACGGATCGTCGTCATCGCTAGAATCATTTTGTCCTTTTTCGACAAACTGTTTAACGATTTCTCCGTTAACAACTACCATAGAGTATCTCCACGATCTCATGCCAAATCCCTGCTTAGGTTTGTTGACCAACATTCCTAAACCTTGTGTGAACACTCCTTCGCCGTCTCCTATTGGTTTCACTTTCTTGATATCCTGATTTTTGAACCAAGCATTCATTACAAATGCGTCATTCACTGATAAGCAATATATCTCATCTACTCCTTGTGCTTTTATATCATCGTATAATTCTTCGTATCCTGGAAGTTGCTGTGAACTACAAGTTGGTGTAAATGCCCCTGGAAGTGAAAACACAACTATTTTTTTATTATCAAATATTTCAACCGTATCAACATCTTTCCAGTCGCCACCTATAAAGCCACAACCACCAACTGCGGTATCATCACCTGTTCTTGTTTTAAAGTTTGTATATGGTACTTTCATTTTTACTTTCTCCTTATATTATTTTTTTATATTCCGCCCATCACTGGAACTTCGTAAACTGCATGGCTACCATTTTCACCATCCTCGCTCACGTCTATCTCAATTTTTCTGCCTGGATATCTTTTTGTTATCGCCGTGTATAAATCATCTGATATCATTTCACAACTTTTGAAATCCAGCTTCATTGTGCCGTCTGCATACATGTTCTCCATCCATCTTTTGAACTGTATGAATTCTATATCTCTGTCGTCGTGAAATACCTCTATCGCCACCTTGAAATGGAATATGTGTCTGTGTGGATGCCCAAGGAATGATACATCATACTCATCACCTGTTGCCAGTTTTGGATCATCCAGTGCCGCTGGATACTTGTGGATGCCTTCCTTACGGAACGTTACCCATATCATTTTACTGCCCTTAGCGGCCTGTTCTTTTAGTGCTTGGTCTCTCATTTCTTCACTGCTCATTTGTTTCCCTTCTTTTTAAGTTTTGCTTCTAGTCTCTTTACTTTAGCTTCTAACATTTCTACCTTCTTAATGTAGTGGTCGGTGCCATACAATCCCATCTTCTCAAGTTTTTTGTTTTCACTGAGCCATGCTTTGTAACTTGCCATGCCTTCATCTTTTTTGGACATCTGTAACCTCCATTATGGGTTCATCTTGTTTGTAGTGTTCCCAAGATGTGAATCCTGCTGTCTGTTTAAAATGATCCATGGTCATAGTCCAAACTCCAGGATTTGTTTTGTTAAAATCAACGTCATCGACTTTAATACAAAGATTATCGTCATTCTCGGAATTAGGAAATATCACTGAACAAAATGGAATAAATTTTTCTTCATTCCAAATATCAAAGAACCTTTCCTTCACTTCATCGTGTACACTGTATTGATAATCAATAGTACACCAATAGCCTTTGTCCATTAACCTTTTGATTAGTTGTGATGTATTTGCAATATTGTGCATGAAACTTCTATTGGCACCAAAGTAAATTGCTTCTGCATTCACTTCTTCTGCAAGTTTGGTTATTTCATCAAACACTAAATCATTCCTTGCAAGAAACAGTGTTTGTTTACCATATGCAGGAGTGTGTTCAACTTCAATTCCTGAAAAAACACCTACACTATCACTCTTGCCTGTTTTGTAATCTCTGTCCATGTTTTTATTATACTATATTTTACTTTTTTGTCAAACCAAGATTTGCTTTAGTTTTATTGATTGCGTCCTTTATTGCAAGTTTTGTTTTCTTCAATCTTACCAATAATGCTTTACTCTCAGAACTTCTATCTTTAAGCCTCTCTTTGGTTAGCCCATCTACCTTTCTATTTAGGTAATCGTGATGGTCTTGTAGTTTTTTTAACTTTTTATCTTTTATTTTTGCCATATCATTCCTCCTAATCGTTAATGGTAAATTTATCTTTATTATCTTCCATACATGTCCTTATTTTTGTATATGTTACAACTTACTATAATTCTCTTAATGTTGGCCGCAGAAGCCTCTACGTAATGATTAAGCCAACCTGGAAAAATACAAACATTTCCGTCCGTTGGTTTAACTTTTTTATCTATGTCAGGCCAAACTGTATTGCCACTTCCTTCGGGACAACTGATGTAGGCCACTGCACTCCACGTAGCAGGATAATGGCTATGGCTCTTGCTACCACTTTCACTGTCTGATATGACGCCCCATATTTCATCACAGACCAGCAATCCTTCTTTGCATTTATCCCATTTTCCTATTGTGTTCGTAACTTGATCAGCTAACCATTTGATTGAGTCATGTTTTATTATGTGCCATGGAGTCCTTTGGGCATTTGGAAAGTTTATTTCCCATTTGTTAGGTACTGCTTCTTGTTCAATACAGTGAATGATATCTTTTTGCATATTAGGAAAATCGGGTAATGTGAACTGAATAAAAGGCACTTCTACTTTAGCCTTAATTTTTTCAACGTTCATTTTTTAATCCTAGTTGTTTTAATTCCGGTAAAGCATCAAATAGTTTCTGTCCACGAAGCCTATCTAATATTTCCATTCTTTTTAAAAACTCCTTAACATATTTTACATTATCTATATTTTTAGTCAAGAACTCTTTTGTTTGCAATAAGCTATTCTTCAATTCTCCATGGAGAATATTTTGGTATTTTTCTTGTTGTAAAAATGGTTTATTTAGGAAATTTTCGATATCAGTAATACATTTTTCTTTCATGAATCGAGGCGCATGTATTGGATCCAGGTAGTATGGATCTGTTACCAATTGGAACCAAACTCCACCAAAACTTATGCCACAATTTTCAATGTAGTCGAATATTTCATTTAGCCTGGTCATGTTCAACCATTGTATTGTCGTGTTAAAAGACACACCTGTGCCTATTGACCTTAGGTTATTGTCTATTGTTTTCCAATCACTGGGATATCTAATGTACTTTGCAAGTTCTCCGACGGCGTCTACGGATACGTTGTAGGAAACACTTTTAAACTCCTTACCAACTTCATGGAAGTCTTTGTTTATATTCGTGGCATTGGTTGTGAATATCAGTTCTACATCTTTGCTATGCCCTGATGCTACAATCTTGTTTATGTACTCCAAGTTCTTACGTATGATTGTAGGCTCTCCACCCGTCATGAACACACGCCTTACAAACGGAATCCATTTGTGGAGGATACCCCAAGTGTCGTCGTCCAACTCAATTATCTTTTGTTTTGGTGTGTCTATCCAATCTTCATTAGGATTATCTAGTATTTCACCTGCTATTTGACTGCTCCATTCACTGATGCACATTCTACATTTAAGATTGCATAAATTCCCTAGTCGAAGATCGATGTAGAAAGGCCAACTTGATATGGCCTTGGTTTTAATGGCATCGATGTGATTTTTGTAAATTTCATTACTATGTTGTCTAAGGCTACTGTATCCTCTATCCTCTTTTTTCCAACATATCTCACACCCAGGGTCGCGAGTGTTATCCAACATGTTGTTTTGTATTTTTTTAAGTTGTTCTGATTCCCAGTATTGTTCTTTAGAATTATATTTTAGATCTCCTGTGTACGCACAACAAGGACTTATAATGTTAGGAGTTACAAATGCATGTACAAATGGCATCACACAGAAGTTGTCTGCCATGTCTGTTATTCGAACAATGAACTAAAATTGTTCGTCCCTTTACCACCACCCGTCGCTCTAGCCCATCTGTTGCCTCTTATGTCTGCAAGATAACTTGATGCACCGGCAATGACGTCCATTGGTTTTTCACTTGTGAACACTTCTTCAACTAGTGTGTTGAAATACAATATGTTTCTTGGAACATATATGCTTGGTTCATCAGTCTTGTCTGATGCTTTTGTCTTACGCCAGTGCTTAACTTCTGGCCTGTATTTTATTGATTCTATGTCGTTCAGGTCGTTGGCTATCTGTATTGCACGTATTTGATTATATACGTTGTGTGCCATCATTAAAACGTAGCTGAAACTATCCCAACTAGTGGCACCAATCTTGCCATTTTTGTTTAAATCTTTTTCACCATACCAACACACGTCTTTCATTTTCAATCTACGTCCAACGCCACTGTCGAATGGAAACTGTATTTCAGACCCTTTCAAATTTTTATCATCTGGAGCCTTGTCCATAACAAATGAGAATCTGTCATTGGCAAACGAGTTGTGTGTGTAAACAAGTCCGTTCGCAGTTGACAAGAATGCTGATGCACTGTCAAAACTTATTGTGAAGTTTGGATTGATATGTTTTCTAACCTGTCTCTGTACCTGTGTAAGA
>CEOD01014610.1_pt1 | contig 11447 bp, 13 predicted proteins | sample 530341 | NCBI WGS metagenome assembly CEOD01 (sample SAMEA2619950, study PRJEB7988) | marine metagenome | isolation source: saline water (ENVO:00002010), including | reverse complement strand
ACTAAAAAATGGTAAATAAAGATGATGATATTGTGAGTAAAATAAATAAAATAAGAGATAAAGAACAAAGAAAGGCCCTAAATGCATGGGCAGCACAACATTTTTGTGGTTCTATTATTGCAGGTACAGGCTTTGGTAAATCTAGAGTTGGTGTACTAGCTGTAGAACATGCACTAAAAAATGGTGGTGATGCATTAATACTTGTACCTACTGTGCAATTGCAAGATCAGTTTGTAGAAGAGTTTGATAAATGGGGCGTATCGTCTGAGAATGTGACAGTTATGTGTTACCAGAGTGCATATAAATTACAGGGACTATTTTATGATATTGTTGTGTGTGACGAGATACATCTAGGTCTATCACCACAGTATCGTATGTTCTTTGAGAATAATCACTTTGATAGACTGTTGTGTATGACTGCAACATTGCCAGAAGAGCAAGAATACAGAGAGTTATTGCATGAGATAGCTCCAACTGTGTACAAAATTACACTAGATAGATGTGTAAAACTAGGTATTGTTAGTCCGTATGAGATTACATGTGTACCTGTAGAGCTTACAGAAGAAGAGAAAGCAACATACAAAAAGATAAATAACAAATATATTTATTGGAAGTTGCAACTAGGTAACTTTGATGCATTTAATGAGGCTAGAAGAATTTTGGCTAAAAGAAATGCTAGTGGTGTACAAATACAAGCAGCGGTACAGTTTTATAGATGTATTAGAGCTCGTAAACAGATTGTAGATTTTGCAGAAAACAAGATAAATAAGTTTCAGCAGATATATGCATCAAATACAGACAAGAAAATACTAGTATTTGGTGGTGCAAATGCATTTACAGATCAATTGTGTGATTCTATACCAGGTGGTATGGCATATCACTCTAACAAAACAAAAAAGCAGAAAGAATTAGCACTAGAATCATTTAAAAATGATGATATAAATGTGTTATTTTCTACAAAAGCTCTTAATCAGGGCTTTGATGTTCCCAACGCAAATATGGGTATTATGTGTGGTATCACAAGCAAAGCTTTGTCTATGATACAGCGTGTGGGACGATTAATACGTTTCCAGGAGGATAAAATTGGTAAGATAGTAATTATCTATGTTGCTGATTCTCAGGAAGAAAAGTGGCTTAAGAAAGCTACAAAGAGCCTTAAAAATGTTATTTGGGAATAATTATACAAATTATTTGTAGATGATAACAAATTTTATTATATTTGCTTTTAGATTTAAAATTAGTATAACAAAACTTTTTATAACCATTACTGCCATATGAATGTAGACATAGATTTTGAGGTGTTAGAACAGACAGGTATGTCTGCTGACGATTATCTATACCTATATGTTATTTACAAGGAGAGTTATGCATATTTAAACAATCTTAATCTAAAACCAAATCTAGAGAAGTTACAAGAAGATGGATATATTAAGCTAGGTGAAACACCTGATCAACATTTTATAAGACAAGAGTTCATAGACCTTTTTTCTTCTAATTTTGATCAGATGTTCGCTGAGCTTATAGGTAATTATCCTATGAAGGTAATGACTACAGATCGTGGTGTCAGAGTGTTACATGCTAAGGATCCAGATTCTAAGGCTAATGCAAAGAGCAAAGCAAAATATAAAAAAATAGTAGGGGATAAGCTATATAAACACAAACACATAATGAAGTGTTTAGATACACAACTTACAATAGAAAGGCACAATCTTGCATATATGCAAAACTTAGAAACATGGATTAATAACCATACTTGGGAGAAGTATGAAAACTTAGATGAAAATGACACAAGACAAGAAACCAACAGAATTACAAGATCCCTTTAAGGATAAGGGATTCAAGAGCATAAGAAAAGCTATTAGTGCATCATTGCACCAGGTAGCTGATGGTATGAATGGTAGACGTATGGTCTATCCTACCAAATGGGCAAGACTAAACAGAAACTTACTAGGTGGTTTGCAACCAGGTAAGATGTATGTGATTGCAGGTCGTCCAGGTGTAGGTAAATCTGCGTTTAGTAACCAATTGATCTTTGATTTATTGGATAACAATATAGGTAAGAATTTGCTTGTATTGTATTGGACTTTCGAGATGCCCGGTTATCAGCAGATACTGCGTGCAGGTTCAAAAGGCGTAAACAAACAGGTAGGTGAGCTGTTATCTGTAGAAAAGAAATTAGAACAGAGTGCTTATCAAAAATTTAAAGAAGAGGTGCTAAAGTATGGGAACTATCCTGTATACTTTAACAATGTACCTAGGGATATGGAGTTTATCAAAGAGGCTAATGTAGATATAACTAATAAGAGGCCTGATTACACCATTATTAATGTATTCGATCACTCTAGACTTATCTTAAGTAGTAGAGAACAAGAATTACAGAAACTAAATGAGGTATCAAAAGGATGTATGTGGTTGCAAGCTAAAATGGGGACTATAAACATTTTGTTATCTCAGTTAAACCGTAACATAGAACAAGAACATCGTGCTAAGGCACAGTATCAGCCGCTGCTAACAGATTTGTTTGGCGGTGACTCTATTGGTCAGGATGCGCATGTTGTTATGATGTTACAAAGACCACATGATTTATATGGGATTACAGATACATACTGTAATGAGAATCCTGTTGGTCTGCTAGCAGTACACATGGAGAAAAACCGTGATGGTTTGCTAGGTATGATACCGTACGAAGCGGAGATGTCAACATTTACAATTAAAGAGAGAGTAAAGCAATGAAGAAAAGAAAATTAAATAGCAAGAACCCTAAGTATATGAGTTCTAGCGAAACTAAAGAGAAGAAAGTAATAAAAAGAGTATTAATAAACACTACACAAGGCGGACATAAGATCTGGGGCGTGTGGTATGAAAACTAATTATATGGAAACTATGGAATTACCTAAAGTTAAGGTTATGGCGAGCCGTAAATCGCCAAAGAATATGGTTATATATGGTCCACCAAAGATCGGTAAAACTACAGTATTGTCACAGCTTGACAACTGTTTGATTATAGATCTAGAAGACGGTTCTGATATGGTCGATGCACTAAAAGTAAAAGCAAATAGTCTTAAGGACTTGCAAGCTATTGGTGGTGAGATCATGAAACAGGGCAGACCATACAAGTATGTTGCTATCGACACTATTTCTAAACTAGAAGAGTGGTGTGAGCAGTATGCAAAAGCAATATATCAGAAGACACCTATGGGCAAGAACTTTGACGTTAAGAAAGAAGGACTGTCTGTGTTGTCATTGCCTAACGGCGCTGGTTATTTGTATTTACGTATGGCATACAAAGAATGGATTGATAAGCTAAACAAACTAGCAGATCATATTATTCTTGTAGGTCATCTAAAAGACAAAATGCTAGAGAAGAAAGGTAAAGAGGTAGCAGTAAAAGACCTTGACCTTACAGGTAAGATTAAACAAATTACATGTGCTAATGCAGATGCTGTAGGTTATGTATTTAGAGAAGAAGATCAAACTATGGTTAGTTTTAACTCTCTAGATGATGTAACTGCAGGTTCTAGATGTGCACATTTAAAAGGCGCAACCATGCCTTTAGCTTGGGATAAAATTTTTATAGACTAATTAAATCACGAAAACTATGATAGACGCGAATGAACCAACTCCTGGTGGGGTTGTAAAACAAGAGACACCAGCAAGAATAACTACTAGTATGATTATAGCTGATCTAGATAACGGTATAGACCGTAATGGGATCAGAGATAAGTATAGTTTACAAGCATGGGAAGTAAAACAAATGTTTGAGCACCCTGCACTAAAAGGTAAGAAAGCTAAAAAGATTAGAAAACTGTCGTTTACTTTTGTAGATGATACTACATTTGCAGAAGTAGATGTAGATGATACAAATCAGACTAGTATTCCTGTGCCTACAGTAGAAACTGAAGTAAACGAAGAGGCAGCTATGGACTCTATAGCTAACACAATAAATACTATAGAATCTACAGACGATAATCAATTAACACAATTTTAATAATTAAATATATATAGATATGGCAATACAAAGTAATGCAAGTACCGAAGAGGTATCAGGAGGTGGTAGAGAATTCTACTCCGGTCTAACAAATGTAAAAGTTGTTGCAGTTAACCCTACAATGGCAGAATTACATGCGCTAGATATAAATGTAAAACAAGAACCTGCATACTCAGGTACTAGCAATGATCAAGCATGGAACAAAGTAACGTTCTGGCTTGCAAATGAAGATGGTAAATTCAAACTAGATTTGTTTCTAAAGAACAATCATAAACAATCTCAAACTGGTAAGTTTCTATGGCTAAACAATGTAGGTCAATCTACATGGTCAGCTGATGCACCAACTTATGACTGGTGGAAGAAAGACGGTGAGAGAAAAGCTTATGACGGCGAGAGAGAACTAATTGAGTTTACAAAAGCTTGGGCAAATGTTGCTGCAGGTGCTAATGTGTACTATGATACCATGGCTGATATTGTTAACGGTAACGTTACAGAGATCAAGAACCTAGCAACGGCGCTTAAGAATAATGAACTTAGAGTATTGATCGGTGTAAAAGATGATAAGTATCAAGGTATTTACACTGGTTATTTTGGTAGAGTTAGACCACAAAGAGATGATCTATTTATGAAAGCTCTTAATGATGAGTATACTCAGTTTAAGAATCATGATTTCAATGCAGACCTTAAGTGGGGTAAGCATGTATCTACCGTTAGTCTAGTTACTCCTGACACTATTAGTGAGGAAGAAGACTGGACTACAGCACAGCCAGCGGAGAGCGCTCCTTTCTAATGGCCGTTGATCGTAGAGATAGTAACGATCACCTACATACCGATGTCATACTTAGTAAAATTACTGAGTATGACATTTTTAGGTATTATTGCCCAAACTTTAAAATACTTGGTAAGAAATTTAAGAGTGACCTCCGCAAGGATAATTCACCTACAGTTTCTATAATACCGTATAATGGTAAGTTACTATATAAGGACTTTGGTTCTCCTGATCACACATTTGATTGCTTTAATTATGTAAAGTTTAAATATAATTGTGATTTTTACTCTGCGTTAAACATTATCGATTCTGATTTCAATCTTAATCTAAGTTCTAAGAAAGCTGGTATAAAATTTACTATGGGTCTAATGGCTTATAGACAAAATAAAACACCAGATTACATTAAACCTGAAGTATTACTTAGGAAGCGACGTAGGCCGTGGACTAGAGACGATGCAAACTTTTGGAAGAAATATTTTGTTAGTAAAAAAATATTAACTATGTTTGGAGTCGAACCTATAAGTCATTTCTGGGTAAATAGTAACAGATTTAGTTGTAAATCAATTACTTACGCTTTTAGATTCAAGAATCGATATAAAATTTATTCTCCTTATGAAGAACAAAATAAGTGGTTAAGCAATACAAAAAAGACAGATGTCCAAGGCTATAACCAACTCCCGTACAAAGGTGAGAGACTTATCATTACTTCATCGCTCAAAGATGTTATGTGTTTGTATGCTGCAGGTTATCATGCAATTGCACTACAGAGCGAAATGCAAATACCTTCAGCTAAATTGGTAACTGAGCTAAAAGAAAGATTTAGCCAGATAGATATTTTATACGACAATGATTTCGACAAGGTTACAAACCCTGGCCAAGCTATGGCTAAAAAGATTTGTGATTTATATGGTTTTACGAACATATGCATACCTGACTACTATCAGTCTAAAGATCCATCAGATTTAGTAAGCAAGACATGCGGGTTCATTGAACTTAAAAACATATTAAATGACACGAGATGAAATTATTGAAAAACTAAGAACAAAAAAAGGATACTTAAAAAAAGGAGCACAGTTCCTAGCTGATAAATGGGATGTAGACATAGCTATTATTAGAGATTGTAAAAAGCTTGTAACTTCAGAAGAGTGGGTACAAGAACGTATGAATAATGATAATGGCCATGAGCTTAGTCAAAGCCAAGCATTTGCAAAACATTTATTAGATAACGGATTAACAATGGCAGATGTAAAGTCTGTTAAATTTTGGCAAAACTTTAATGGTGAACAACGTTATAGTATAGTAACACATAATCAGTGGCATGAACAGCCCCAGGTTAAAGAAGAGTTATTAGACTATATAAAGAATAGATCTGCTAAAGTAGCTAAGATTAAATATACAAAGCCAAAAGATCCTGTGCTGTATGAAATATCATTACCAGATATACATTATGGTAAAATTACTGATGAAGAACCAGAAGCAATAGAAAAACACTATATGAAAGCTATAGTAGATTTACATAGAAAAGCTGATGGTCTTGAGATAGATAGATTTTTATTACCTGTAGGTAATGATGGTCTAAACTCAGAAGGTATGAGTAGAGCTACAACTAAAGGTACACCTCAACAAGATAGTATGCGATGGCGTCAATCTTTTAGAGGATACTGGCACTTAGTAACAAAAGCTATAGATTATTTAGCACAGTATGCCCCGGTAGATGTAGTTGTAGTGCAAGGTAATCATGACTTTGAGCGCATGTTTTATGTAGGAGAAGTTTTAAATGCTTTATATCATAACAATAAAAATATTACTGTAGATAATTCGTTAGATACACGTAAATATTATGAGTATGGTGTAAATATGATTATGTTTACGCATGGAGACAAGGAGAAAGCGCAAGAATTACCGCTATTAATTGCTACAGAACAACCGGAGATGTGGAGTAGATGTAAAGTTAGGGAAGTACATTGTGGACATAAGCATAAAGAAATGCTTAATGAATACATGGGAACTAAAGTTAGATTTATTCCTAGTATTTGTGCTAATGACAATTGGCATAAAACTCAGGGTTATGTAGGAACACTTAGATGTGGCCAAGCTTTTATATGGAATAAGAACAGAGGGCTGGAAGGGTACCTCCAAACAAATGTAATGAGCTATGGCGTGGAAGAGGAAAGCTAGAAGTAAACCAGGACGTAAGAAAGTAAAAAATGCTAAAAAAAGTACGTATGACGGTAAAACTTTTCAGTCTAATTTAGAACTTTATTGTTATAAGGGACTAAAAAAAGCTGAAGTTGACGTTGATTATGAAGAGCACACATTTACAATCTTTGAGCCTTTGGTATATCCGCAAGCATGTTATGAAGGCACAGCTAAGAAACTATATAATAAAGGCAGTAAAATAAGGGCTATAACTTATACCCCAGATTTTGTTGATCCTAATGGTAAGTTTATCATTGAAACAAAAGGCTATGCCAATGAGTCTTTTCCGTTGAGATGGAAACTATTTAAAAAACATTTGAAAGATAATAATCATCACTATGTATTATTTATGCCAAGAAATAAAACACAGGTAGATGAGGTTATAGAGCTTATTAAGCAACTATAATTTAACCAATTAAACACTTAAATATGAATTATGACAACTGGAAGCTGTCCCCTCCAGACGGGGATGAGCTATTGAGCCCGTGCTGTGGCTCACATTACACAGAAACAGACGAAAGCTATGAATGTGACTCTTGTAACGAAGAGTTTGATGAGCCTATTGTGGATTACGAGTATAGAGCTCGTATTGCAGAAGATAGAGCAGAAGCAATGATGGAAGACAGACGTCTAGGATTATAAACCAATTAAACACAAATTTATGAGTATTAAAACTATTGATAAACCTATGCAAGGTAGCGCCGGCATAGCAAAGAAAATTAACAAAGGCGCTGAGAAGATGGTGTTTGACATTTTACAGTCAACACAGTATTCTATGCCAATACAGTCTACTATTAGGGAGCTTGTAACAAATGCATGTGACTCTCAGCGTGAGAAAGAGGTAGCACTGGAGATTATAACAGGTAAGAAGCAAGTAAAAGACTATTACATCGAGCGTCATGGTGCGCAGTATGAAGATAGTAACTTTGATATAAACTATTATAGTCTAGCACATTTACAGCATGGTAAAAACCATGTGGATCTACTATACACAGAGAACGAAGGTGTTGGATATTGTGATACATTTTCAGTTACAGACTATGGTGTAGGTATAGGTGGTAGAAGACTAGAAGGTATACTAGAGCTCGGTTACTCTACAAAGCGTAACACAAGCGAGAACTTCGGTGCCTTTGGCCTAGGTGCAAAAGCTGCACTATCTACAGGTGTAGATTTCTATACTATAGAAACTATATATAATGGTATGCGTTTTAAATGTAACTGTTACAACTACAAAACTGATTTTATTATACCAGCATTTAATGCAAAGACAGGTATGCAAAATAAATTCATAACGTTTAGTGATGGTACTAAAGTATACTATGAACATTCTAGTGAGGTAAATCAAACTACAATATCTTTTGGTGTAAAGAAACACAACCGTAGCAAGTTTAGAGATGCGGTAGAAGAGCAGCTGTTGTATTTTGACAACGTTAATTTTACTATTAAATACGAAGATGGTGAATGTAGAGATATACATTTTAAAGCTGAAATATTACATAACTCTGAGAATCTTATAGTTGCAGATAGTTACTATTTTAGTAAGCCGCATATTGTTCTTGTAAAAGATAAGAATGCTAGTACAGGTATTAACTATGGCTATATTGACTTCAAAGAGCTAGAGATGCAGCAAATGTATGGTTCTATTGCCTTCAAGTGTCCCGCTAGACAGGTGATCACTAACGAAGATGGTACAGAGACTGTATTGCAAGAGGGTGTAGATGTTACTCCATCTCGTGAGAAAGTTATATGGAATGAGGCTACTAAGAAATACATCAAAAGTGTTATTATGGCTGCTGCACAAGAGGCTAGTGACATGGTTCAAGAACAGCTTAAAGAGAAAGACTTTCTTAAGTGGATTGATAAGTGTAGGTCTATTATATCAGGTGATAGTGATGAAAATAAAGTTCTAAATAAAATTGCTCGTATCATTGACAGAGACCTAATTAAACCTAGGTTTGAGCCTGATCCTAGAATTGTGTACGGACCAGCTAATAAACTATTTGAAGGTTTTAAACTAATGAAGCCTCTAAGAATAAATGGTAAGATAGACAGAGAGCCTGTTAAAGAATGGCACGGTATTGATGCTAAACATTTATACTTTAGAAAAGAGCAGTTTAGTAAATACAAAGATTTGTATCTTATGAAGAAAGACACAGAAGATAGCTATTCTCTTAATAGTGTTGTAACATTTAGTAGAATAGACTTAGACGAGCATTTTAAAGAGGATTTGATAAAAGCTACAGATAAATCTTTTGTTATAAAAGAGAAGAATAGAGTTCTTGCTAAACGTACAGCGGTATTTAATTTTATTACACAATCAGAGTGGTACAAAGACTATGACAGTGTTGTAGTTCCTGATGAGTTTATTGCAGACTGTAAAGAACAAGAGCTAGAAGACGAAGAAAAGTCTAAGTATTCTAATCTAACAGCTGCAGAACGTCGTGAGATAGAGAAAAGAATGGTTGCATATACTCTTAGGTGGGATCATCGTAAAGATGATAGACTTACACTAGAGAAGATAGAACCTAAAGCAAAAGATCTTATGGCTAGTTCTACTCGTATCTATTATTGTACTAAAGAAGATGAAGATAAAATGAGAGTTGCTGCAATGTTACTAAAAAACACTGTGCCAAGTTTTAAAGAAGTTTATCCAAAATCTAGTTGGTATGCTAATGGTAATCAAAGAAATTCTTGTGATTATCCTATTTATTGGTATGAGCATCCGCCTGTTAGATATATGAGGTGGGATAAGAAAGGTGAGTATGAGGAGTGGGCTGCTGATCCTAAACAAGGATGGGATACACCACAACTTATACGTGTTAGTCAAAACAAGGTTAAGTTTATTACACAAAACCCTAATGTCAAACACATCGACGAACTATTTTTACAACTAACAGATAAAAACGGATATACTATGGATAATTCACTTGTTAAATATTACACTGCGCATAAACTAGAAAAGATAAACCTATTTAGATTTATGCAAGGTCTTGGATGTATACATCCTGAGCTACAAAAAGACTATTGTGAGCTGCTAGATTTACGTAATGATAATTACTCTGAATGGGAGTACAGAACTGCTCGTGATATGGCACCAGATCTAATTAAACACATGGACAAACTGTTTGAGTTTCAACAGTTTATACAACAGTGTGATGATCCAGATTTGATACAAGAAAAGTCTAAAGAATTGTTTGTTTTGTCAGATATTGGTGAGGCTAAAGCCGCAGATTTGACTATATTAGCTAAGTATAATAATATTGTAGAATTTGCAGAAGAAGTTAAACCGCTACTAGATGAGCTAGGATGTCTTGAGAACAGAGAATGTGATATGTCTCCTGAACTCGAGAAAGAAATCAGAGTTTATCTAAGAGCTAAATCTAGAGAAATATGGGAAAACTAATAACTAAGGATGTACGAAAAACGTTCACGATAAGACCTTCGGGTAGATCTACGGATTTTATATCTCCTAGTTTTGGGTATGGCTGTTTGTATAATTGTTCTTACTGTTATATGAAACGTCATAAAGATAAAGGTTTGTCTATTGCTGTAAACACCGGTGATATATTAACAGAGATTAATAATCATGCATACTTTACACCAGTAGATAAACCTAATCAGACCCATGCAGAGTACACCACTTATGATATTAGCTGTAACGAAGATTTTGCGTTGCATGCTAAATATCATGATTGGCAAAAAATATTCGAGTTCTTTAGAGATCATCCTGTAGCTATGGGTAGTTTTGCTACTAAGTTTGTAAATCCAGAGTTAATAAACTTTGACCCTAAAGGTAAAATACGTATTAGATTTAGTCTAATGCCACAACATAAGTCAGATTTACATGAGCGCGGTACATCTAAGATCATTGATAGAATAAAAGCTATCGATGCATTTATAGAAGCCGGTTATGATGTGCATGTAAATTATAGTCCTATTATTGTATACGATGGTTGGTTACAAGACTATGAGTATATATTTGATATGATGAATGACTATGTAAGTTACAAAGATCAAGTTTTAGCAGAGTGTATATTTTTGACACACAACTTTAAAAAACATACTGTAAACTTAGATAGACATCCAGAGACAGAAATAGATCTATGGGTTATTGATAAGCAAGAGATAAAAAAATCACAGTATGGTGGCGAGAATGTGCGCTATAAACTTGGAGAGAAGTCTAAATACATTAAACAGTTTAGACAGATACATGAAAGCAAAGTGCCTTGGAATACTATAAGGTACATTTTTTAACCAATTAAATATATAAATATGATTACAATTAATGTTATAGAAAACAAAATCTGTGGTAGTTATGGAGAGCATCCATTCACAGTGGATTACAGCAAAGAGCTGTATGATGAAATGCAAGACCTAGCAAATCAGGCAAACAATGTAACTACAATAGAGCAGTATAATGATATACTAGAAGCTTTTGCACAGCTGACTGTTGTAGATTATACTAAGACTATTGAAACACAATGTCCTTAC
>CEOD01008916.1_pt1 | contig 11591 bp, 5 predicted proteins | sample 530341 | NCBI WGS metagenome assembly CEOD01 (sample SAMEA2619950, study PRJEB7988) | marine metagenome | isolation source: saline water (ENVO:00002010), including | reverse complement strand
GCTAAAGCTGCACGCTACGGGAGGGCGACGCTAGCTGAAGCATCGTGCTACATTGCCCGAACTGTTCGATGCGGACGTTTGCTAAAGCTGCACGCCACGGGAGGGTGACGCTTGTGGTGTTTTGGATGATTCTGGACTGAGAGTATCGGAATGTGGGCCTGGATCGGTCGCGCTTTGGGGGGCTCAATGTGAAATCTCGTAAACAGCACTTGTTCCTGTCCGTTCGCTCGCATAGCAATTGATGCTAAGCGAAGGAAAGCAGTACCCGCTCTGTTGGATCCCGCTTCTTACCTCTCCACTCTTATTTTATGAAAGTCTTAGTCATTGGGAAAGTTTGGCCCGAGCCTCGCTCGAGTGCGGCGGGGGCGCGAACTTTGGGGCTGATCGAGGCGTTTTTGGAGGCCGGTTGGTCGGTGACTTTTGCGACTACGGCGCAGCGCACCGAGTTTTCCGTCGATTTGAGGGCGCGGGGCATCTCGACTGAAAGGATTCAGGTCAATGACGAGTCCTTTGATGAGTGGGTTCGAGAGCTCGGACCTGATTTCGTCGTTTTTGACCGGTATATGGTCGAGGAGCAGTTCGGCTGGCGCATCGAGAAAGTCTGCCCGGATGCCCTGCGCATTCTCGACACCATCGATCTCCATTGTCTGCGGCTCGCCCGTGAGCAGCAGTTGAAGCAGGGTGGGGCGCTGGATCTTTTCAATGAGGTGGCACTTCGTGAGATTGCGGCGATCTTTCGTTCCGATCTTAGCCTGATGATTTCGGAGTTTGAAATCGAATGCCTGGAATCGGTCTTTCAAGTGCCCTCCGAGCAGTTGGCTTACCTTCCGCTGATGGTAGAGGGTCCGTTGCCGTCCGCCGTCCCGTATGAAGATCGAAAGGACTTTGTGATGATCGGCAGCTACCTTCACGCCCCCAATTGGGATGCGGTTCGCTGGTGCTGTGCCGACATATGGCCCATCATCCGCCAAAAGTTGCCCAAGGCGGAGCTGCACCTCTACGGCTCGTATGAGCCCGAGAAGGCGCGTCAGTTGGAGAATGCTGCCAAAGGGGTCCATTTTCGCGGCCGAGCGGAGCATGCCCTGGAAACGATGGAGCGCTACCGGGTAAATCTTGCGCCCCTACGTTTCGGTGCGGGGCAGAAGGGAAAGGTCGCGGACGGCTTTTGTTCGGGAACACCGACGGTGGTCACCCCGATCGCTGCCGAATCCATGAACGGCTGTATTGACTGGGGCTGTCCAATCTCCGCCGATGTGAACGCTTTCGCGCAAGCCGCGGTCGACGTCTACACCGATCCAGAGTCATGGGAAAAAGTGCAGCAGCAGGGCTTTCGAATTGTCGAAGAGCGCTTTCTTGCCCGAGAGTGGAAACCGCGGCTGATCGATCGTATGATTTCCATGAATACGGAAAGCCGTCACAGGCAATTCGTGGGACGGATGCTTCGCCACCATCACCACCGCAGCACCGAATACATGAGTCGCTGGATTGAGGCGAAGAACCGATTGGGCGGAGGCGGGTGAGGCTTTTTCGCATTTCGGGACAGGGAAATATTGACCCCTCTCGAAGGTCCGCTTCTGAGTCCGCTCCGACGGATTTGCTCTCATAGAGACCACAAAGTTTACGGAGGGCTTGGTTGATGTCGGTATTTTGCTTGAGTATTTGCAATTCGCGAATAGCGTACAACCAGATGATCAAACCTCAGGATATTTTTGTCGGACTGGATCTTTGTCGTGGCGAGCAGGGGAGGGGGACTTACGCAGAGCGTGGAGAGCGCTTGAGTATGAGTGCTTCCGAGGTGCATGCTGCGGTTGGCCGACTGGGTCAGGCCCGCTTGTTGGATCCAGAGTCGAAAAGCGTGCGTCGGAAGTCGTTTATGGAGTTTCTGGAGCACGGTGTTCCTTACGTATTCGCTGTGCACACTGGAGAAGTCACAAGGGGGATACCGACTGCATGGGCCGCCCCGGTATTGGCAAACCAGATTGTTCAAGGCGGTAGCCTTCCTCCGGTCTGGGCAGATCCGAACGGAAAGACCGAAGGGGTTTCGCTGCGACCGCTATACCGAAGCGTTCCGAAAGCCTCCCGTGCGAACCCGGACCTTTATGATTTGCTGGCTCTCGTGGATGCTCTTAGGATCGGCCGAGTGAGGGAGAGGGAAATCGCCAAGACGATGCTGAATAAGAAACTCAAGGATTATGCCACCGCTTAACATCGGAGCCTTGCGGGCTGTTGCGAATAATTTAGATCCTCTTGAACTGAATTATGCATTTACCGGAGGAGCTGTTGTAAATCTACTACTGGATGATCCCGAGATGGGGCCCGCTAGGCCGACGGACGATGTCGACGTTATCGTAGAGGTCGTGAGTGATGAGTTCTATGCTGGGATTGAGAAAGCTTTACGAGAAGCAGGGTTTGAGAACGACATTTACGGGCCTCTGTGCCGATGGCGTTTGGGGAGCCTCGTAGTCGATATTATGCCAACTAGCGGCGACCGCTACGGACTAAACTCTCAATGGTTTCCCGAGGCATTGGAAACCGCTGGGATTGTGGAATACGGGCACACAAAGCTACGGATCGTTTCACCGATTGGATTTCTCACGACAAAGTATTTGACGTTCATTGAAAGGGGGGAGGGGGATTTTCATGGGAGCCACGATCTGGAGGACTTTATCACCGTCATAGATGGGAGAGATTCTATCGTTGATGAGATCGATACCTCGAGGAAAGATTTCCGGGATTACCTCATTGGCGGCATGCGGACTCTCCTTTCCGAATCGGATTTTCAAGAAGCGCTGCCAGGTTTTTTGAGAGGCGACTGGGCGAGCCAGGCTCGCCTACCTCTGCTTCGCACGAAACTGCAGCAAATCGAGGCCCTTGGGGATTGACGGATGAATGGCCCGGGTTCGGGAGTCGATGCTAATGGACCATTTGTCTTTGAGGCAGGCGTTCTTTGGGGGGGATATCGACGGAAAAATTGACCCCTCTCGAAGGTCCGCTTCTGAGTCCGCTCCGACGGATTTGCTCTCATAGAGACCACAAAGCTTACGGAGGGCTTGGTCGTTGCCGGTATCGATTGTTTTGAAAGGCCGAGGCATTCCCGCCCGGATTCATTCCTCGTCGGCTGAAGTGAGCCTCTCGGCGGCCCTGTTTTGCCTCTCGGTTTCCTCTGTGAGCCCCGCGCCTATGTGAGAGGAAACGGAGTTCTTCCCGGTCTTGATTTACTTGCCTGCGTTCATCAGGAGGGAGGGCATCTTTTGACCCGCCGTCACACGGATCTTTGTTTTTTGCGGCGGGCCCCAGTTCGAGTGAGTGACTCTTTTTTGTAACGACTGGTCCCCGACAAGATTGGCAGCGGTCTCGGCTGACCCTGTCGAGCGCTAGAAGAATGAGTAGCGTCACCACTTTTAGGTTGGGAGCCCATTGCGAGCGCAGTTCGAAGGTTGGTGGGTACGGTGCCTATTCTTTCTTGCGGGAGAAACCACAGCCCAGTGCTCCGAGGAGGAGGAAGGCGACGACGGCGATCCACCAGCTGCTTTCGCTTGCGGATTGGCGGGTAGGTTCGGTTTGGAAACGGACGTTCAGTTCGGCCCAGGGGTCGACGGCCACTACGCGTTGGAGGCGGATGAAATGAGTGGCTGCGGGCACGCTGAGATCGAACTGCGCGGGCGAAGGGAGAGCTGCGTTTTGTTGCTCGATCAATTGCTGGACGACGGCGGCAAGGCCTTCTGCGGATTGGGCGGATTGGACGGGGATGGCCCCGCTTTGGCTCTCCATCTGGGCCATGGCATTTATGTTGCCCGATACGTTGGCGACTTTGGAGCGCCTTTGGTTGAGTCCCGATAGGGCTTGCTGCTTGCGCACTTCGTTCCACTGGACGAGAGCATCGGCGTTGAAACTAGCATCGTTGAGGGAGAGATTGTAGGCGGATTCGAAGGCTCGGTTGGCATCCTGGGTCTTCCCCTGCTGGAGGAGAGAGTTTCCGAGACCGTAGAGCTCCCGGGCCGAATCGATGTTGTTGTCGGCAATGGCAAGGCTCGATCCGACACCCTTGCCGTCGTGCGGGCGGGTTACGATGCCCGCGAGGTTCAGGGTGGTCTCTAGGGTCTCTGCGGGGACCCGCCACTCTTGAGGCGCGTGAACCAGCCACTCAATGTTTTCGAGAGGAAGGCCGAGGTCGGGTAGTGATAGGTTTTGTGTCTCGGTAGAGGTGCGCGAGAGAGGGCGATCGTGCGTGGCGGTGATCAGGCGGACCTCGGTCTCGGCTCCGGAGACTGAGCTCTTCGCCAGCGGGATGAGGATCTCCTCTCCATCTTCCCAAAGGCGTACGTTTTGCCCGTTGACGAATGCGGACCAGAGGGTTGTCTCCTCCTGTAGACGGATGGGGAGGTAGCGTTGATTCTGGGTTTGCAGGCGAACGACGGTTTCCGTGAGCGCAATTCCGGTCTCGGCGAGGATGGTGCGGGCATTGACCGCGAGGACGCGCGCTTTGAGAAGAGACTCCGATTCGCCGAGATTGCGGACGGCAAAGTGGATGGGCTGGCCGGGTTCGGTGAGGCGGAAGACCAGGCCGGAGGCGGGGGCCTGGGTTCGGCCTCGAAGCCGATCGGGAATGTTGCTCCAGAGGGCTCGATTGTTCTCGGCCGACGGGTCCGGGGTGAGGTCGAGTCGTGGGTTTGTGAATACGGATGCGTAAGCGGTGTATCGGTCGGAGTTCTGGAGATAGGGAAGGTTCAGGGGCCAATCCTCGTTTTGCGGGACCGCTTCCGTGAAGTAGTGGACCGTGAGGGATGAGGTGCCGATGATGCGGCGGTCGAAAACAATTTTCCAGGTCGAAGGGTCGTCGGGGCTTTCTTGGCGAAAGTGCGAGAGATGGGGATGCTCGACCACGAGGGAGCTGTGGCCCTCCGGGACGGTCAGCAGGAGTTCCTTGACTCCGGCGTTCTCGATGTCGAGGGCGAAGACGATCCGGTGTTCGACGCGGCTCGAGTCGACTGTGACGCGGGCGAGGCTCTGGGTCTCAATCCACGGACTGAGTTTCTCGATTGAATAGGACGCTTCCCAATTTTTCGCGAGGAGTCGGATCAGGTGTCCGCCCGGTTTGCGGATGCCTTGACTCTGCGGGTCAAGCTGTAGGGCGGCGCTTTGCGGGTCGACCGTGACCTTGAGTCCCAGTTCAGGGGAAATTTGATAGAGGCCGGACTCGCGGGCCACCCGGGCGAATCGGATAGCTGGGAGCGGTCCATCTTCGAGTCGGTCGGCCCCAGGGCCGCTGAAGGTGAGTGCGAGCTGGAGAGAGCCGAGGACTTTTTGCTGAAAATGAAGGATAATCTCGAGACCCTCATCCGTGGTGTCCTTAGTCCAGTAGGCTAGGTTGGTCGCGGAAATGTTTTCGACATCAAAGGGCGCCGGAACGGCGAAGCGCATGGAGAAGAGTCCGGCCTTCTCAACTGTGGCGGTTCCTTGGAAGCTGAGAAGGGTCCGGTCTTCGCCGAGGGAAAGGTTTTGCCGGGCTTCGATGTGGATCTCGGGTTCGACTCCGCGGGCGGTGAAGGCGAGCGCGGGCTCGTCCTGTCCAAACCGGAAACGTTCGCGGACGCTGAGGGTTTCCCCGACCATCTGGACGAGTGCTGGGTCGATGGAACTGTCATTGCCGCCTGGAGACATGGCCTTCGGGGTCACTCCGGTCACTTCGACCTCGGAGGGCGTGGCGAGGAGGACAGAGCCGAGGGATGATTCCACATCAGCGATGCGAGGAATCTCGAGGGTTGTCTCGTAGGGGAGATTGGACTTCACCATTTCGGTTACAACCCGGATGGTGAACGGGGTGGATACCGGCTCTGAGGCGAGGACCTGCAGCGACCCCGTCTCCGGATTAAACCGCCAGGTGTGATTGCGGTTCGCCTCGACGTGGGTGACGATTTGCGATTCGGGAACGTCGATGGAAAAGGCTGATGATTGTCCTTGGGCGAAGGAGAGGTGGAAGCGATGCTCGCCGATCACGACGCCACTGATCGGGACATAGACATGTTTCGATTCGCTGAAAAAGCGCAGGGGTTCTTTGGCTGGATCGCGTTTTGCGGGGGACCAGGATAGATCGGGAAGGGTCCCGACGCGGAAGGTCAGTTCGAGGCGTTGGCCGTCATGGCTTTCCCGGATGTCGACCGCCTCTTTTGATTGGAGGGTCAGGCGCCCCAAGCCCTTGCCGCTGAGGGTGGCCTTTTGGATCAGGGCGGGTCCAACGGCGAGGGTTACGGTCCGCGAGTTGCCCTCGGCCTGGGATTCCCAGAGAGCTTCCATCCGGATTGGATGGGTGCCGTCACTCTTAGCTCGCGCCAACAGAGAGCCCTCCGCCGTGCGGACCAGCTCAATGGCATCCGCGTCGTAATCGATGGCGGTTACCCGGGTTCCGGCGGGAGCGAGAGACAGGGTTTCTCCGGCCGTGGCTTTCCACTCGATGCGGGTCTCTCCGGACAGGCGGTTCGCATTTAACGTCAGGTCGTGGGTAATGCTCTCGGCATGGGCGGCCGAAAGGTCGGTTGGGTCGGCGATTCCCAGCGCCAGCACCGCGAGGAGGACGGACGCCTTCCCGCCGCCGGCCCATCGGAAACGCCGGGCGAACAGAACCTGGGCGGCGACCGCGGCGACTCCGACCCAGAGGAGTGGCCAGCCAGCGGGGAATGAAGTGGCGGAGGCGAAAAAGATCAGGGCCAGCCCGGCGGAGGAGAGGGCGAGGGCCGCAGGACGGTTGCTACGGAGCGCAAAGGCTCCGGCGAGGAGGACGAGACCTGCGCCGAGCCATGGAATATTGGGGTGAAATCCTCGCGAGCCGTCCGGTGCAGTTAGCACCACTGTGGCGTGGATCGACTCGGCAGCGGGGAGAACCTTTCCGGTGAATTCAAGTTGTTCGGGGAGAGGAGTTGGATGCCCCTGGACTAGATTCGTCTCGAGGGAGAGGACTGCGCCGAGGAATGCAATGAGTGCACAGGCGCAAATGGCGATGCCGAGGAGGAAGCGTTTCCACCAGAGGGGCATCCGGATCGCTAGACGAACCAGGAGAACCATCCCTATGACGCCGATCCCGAAGAGGAGGAGACCGAGGGCGAAAGCGAAGCCTTGCAGGGGAGGAGGATGTGGCAGGTTGATCGGGGCGAGGAGGCCATCGCGGAAGGCGGGCACTACGGATCCATCGGCGCGGACCGTCCAGGTGAAATCCTGCACGGGCGCGGGGAAGACGGGAAGGGAGAGGAGCATTTTCGAGGATGGATCGCCGGGGTTGGCGGTGGTCAGGGAGACCCGGAGGGTTCCGTCGGGCCCGGTCGTGGCGGGGAGGGGAATCAAGGTGCGGCTGCCGTCCGTCACCGGAGTGACGGCCTGGCCGGCTACGCGGGTTTCCCAGATGCGGGCTCCTTCCGGGGCTTCGAGGGCGAGGTAGGGTCTTTGAATGCTACGCAGGGTCAGGTCCATCTCGGTGATGAGTTCGCCGGAGGGATTGATTCGGGTCTGGGCATGAAGGTTTTCGATGTTCTGCTGGATCGATTCGACACCGGGGAGGGAGCGGAGTGCCACCGCGAGCTCCGGATTCTCGTTCTCGTAGCGGAAGGCGGCGATCAGGGGAGAAGAGTAGAGGAGCCGCCATTCTTCGGGGAGATCCCGCGCTTCGATTCGAGTGAGAGTCTCGGATTTCTCCTGCCGCGCGATCTCGAAGGGGAAGTGGGAGACGAAGGCGAGGAATCCCTGCTCGTCGGCCTTGAGCAGCGGTGTGGGCCCGGTCGTCGGGAAGAGGGTGTCGCGAGCGATCGGGGATTCGTAGGTGGCGAGGATGGTGAATGCCCCGGAGAGTGGAGACTGGAATCGCAGCGTTGCCGTGCGGTCTTTGAGGCTCCAGCTGCGGAGACCTTCCCCCTGAAAATCCGGGTTGTCGTAGCCGCTGGGCAGCTCGAATTGCAGTTCGGTCAACGGGGCACCGGTCACCGCGAAGTTGAAAATGGCGCTGCCATAGAGAGTTTCCTCGGCGAGGGTCAGGAGGCGGAAGGTATCGAGGCGGATGGACTGCTCGACCGCCGCGAGGGAGGCGGACAGGACCCAATCGTCTTGCTGCATGCGCCAGGCGAAGGAGGCGCGGTCTTGAAAGCGGGGAAGGAAAGCGGAAGCGATCTCGGTGAGGTTCTCGGTTTGATCGACCTGGATGCGGATACCCTCCACGGTGCCGAGCCCGACGAATCCCCGCACGAGATTGGCACCCGGGATGGTTACGGGGTGGACGGAGAGTGGACGCGGTTCGAAAGAGCCGGGGCGTTCCATCTCGATCCCAAAGGCAGTGCGCCCTTTGACCTCGCCGTTCAAGTAGATCTGGATGAGATTCTTCCCGTCTTCCTCGACGAGCTGGTAGTCCTTTACGTCTCCGCCGGAAACGGAGAGAACCATGAAATTCGCGGGGATCTCGACGGGAATCGTGGAAACGGCAGCTTCGCGGATCTCTACATCGAAATCCGCGGAGAGGTGGATTCCGGAAAAGTCGGTTTCGTAGAGAATGACGACGGATTGGAAGAGCTCCGGAGTGACCGGTTCGGCCCGGAGGGAAAGGCTGTAGTCGGCGGAACCGTGGCGGAAGGCGATCGCGGGCCGGTTGCCGGTCGATTCGCTGAAATCGAAACGGGACGAGGGGAAGAGGTTGGGTGCAACCTGGAGGAGGCCGTTGGTTCCGGCGATGTCGATCTTGGTCTCGGCGTCGAAGTCGACTCGAACGAAACCGCTGAATCGCTGGGCTCCTTCGGGGGAAAGGCGGGTCGGCTCTACCTCGACTGGAAAGGTGCTGAGGATCTCCATCATCTTTACACGGAGGAGAAACTGTCCGCTTTGGGGCTCGGAGAACTGGACGAATATCTCGCGGGCACCGTCTTCGGTTTTGCGAATCGACCAGTCGCGAATGGAGGGGCCGGTCAGGTCGAGGATGTCGGCGGGACCGTCTACCTTGAGCCGGACCTCCTGCATGGCACCCTGGGTCAGGGAGTAGGCGAATCGGGTCTCCTGTTCGAGCGCGCCCTTGGCGACGGTGATCGTGGTCGCGCCGTCGACGGTGAAGAACTTCTTCGCACTACGGTTGCCGGCCCCACGGGTCCAGCTCATCCGCACCGTGCCTTCGCGTTCGAGCGGAAAGTTCTCGGTGGATTCCGATTCCGCGACGAGGCGGGTCACGCCGGAGACCGTCAACACCAGTGGCTCATCGAAACCGTTGACGGCTTCGAAATGACGAACTGTACCCTCTGCAGGGGTAAAGGAAAGGGATCCGCCGTCGACGCTTTTCTGAACCTTGACCGTGAACGGAATCTGAACCGCATAGCTTCCGGCACGGGAAAACTGGAGACTGACCTTCCCAGGCGATGCCTGAATCGTGTAGTCGTCCGCATCCGGGGTTTCGGTGAGGGCGATGGCACCGCGCAGAAGTGGCAGTTCGATTTTATCGTCGGAATGAACAGTGATCGTCCCGCTCCAAAGATGACGTGGTCCAGATGGGGAAAATTCTGTGCGGAGGCTGTAGTCCTCGATGGTGAAAGGGTTGATGGGGACCTGTCGGGCCGCGGCCGCGAGCTCGTAAGGGAAACCCTCGATGGCGAACGAGGTGCGGTGAGCAGCCGATTTCTCCAAGGCGCGAACGTTTTTGCCAGCTTGAAATTGAAGCCCGATCCCGGGTGCGGTGACGAACTCGACCGAAGCTCTCGCGAGCCCTTCGAGGGGGGGAGTGATCTGGAGATAGTCCGCTGAGCTCCAGGGAAGGGTCTGCTCGTGGGAGGTGAGAATCTCGATGGTTCTTCCGACGGGAGTCTGGGAGGGTGAAAAGGCGAGGGCGAGGGTGGCGCTATCTCCTTGTTCCTGGAGACCCCAGCCGCGCAAGTCCGCCCCGCGCACCTCCCGTATGGATCCGGCGTTCTTCAGTTGGAGGTAGACGAGGGTCAGTGGAGTCGCGATGGGCTCCAGGGTCACCTTCCAGTTGCCGTTGGTCTTTTGCGGGCCGACGGTGATGGTCCCGTGGATACGTGTTGCGATCTTTCCGCTGTGGGGCGTCTCGGCGGGGTCGAATTCTCCGTGAATGACGAAGCTTCCCGCCCGGCCTTCGGGCTGCGGGGCCGATGATTTGCTCTCGGCAGAGTGAGCCAGATAGGAAAGGAGGAAGAGCGGGAGGAGGAGGGCTATTTTCATGGGAGGAAATTTGCGTTGCGGATCATATTGGCCAGAGTCTCGATCTCGGCCGGGTCGTTGAAAAAGGACTGGGCCTGTTGGGTCCAGGAGAGGAGTTGCGCCCGGTCGACCGCAGTAAACCGATTGGCGTCCTGGAGCTTATCCGCGAAGATGGCGGCGGCCGTGCTCAATTGGAGTCGAGCGGAGGCGGAATCGATCTCCGGCCAGACCGGTGGATTGGGGATGATCCAAGACCGCTCTTCGACGGAGATGCGTTCGGTTTGATTGTTGTTTGCTGTGGGCCGATGGTCGCGAGGAGAGAACGAAACGATGCTGTCGGTCACATCCCAGTGGTAGCCGGTTTGTTGAGACATGATGTCGAGGATCCGGATTGCGGGAAGGTTTCGAACTGAAAAGTTCACCTGACGATCTGTCTTTCCTTCTCTGACCACAATGCCAACGCCTGACGATCTGTCGGGGTTGTTTTCCGAAATCAGGCCCGTGAGAGCTTGGGCGGCTGTCGGCAGACTCGTGTTGGAAAAAGTGACACGGGGAATGACGACCGATTCGAGTTTTTGCAGAATGCGTTCCGCCTCCGCACTGGGCGGGGAAGGAGGCTCCTCCATCTTGAATCGTACACGGGCGGTTCCCAGAGGGCCGGTTCCGTTTGGCTTCAGCTCGACCAGGTAGAGTGCGTTGCCGGTTTCTTCGGCGGCCATCTCGGCAGCATCTACAGCATCGTTGCGGAAGTCTTCCTTTTTCAGAAGGTGGGTATCGTAGCCGACGAGGCGGAAGCGCTGTACGCGGTCCGGATTCCACTCGACCTGGACTTTGACATCCCGGGCTACCGATTGGAGGGAGCTCGAGAGGGCCTGGGCGAAGAGGGGGCCGGCATCGTCCGGAGAGTTGAGGAAGGCGTATTGGCCGTCGCCGTTGCGGGCGAGTTCAGAGAGGAGGGGGTCGTTGAGGTTTTCCCAGCCGATCCCGAACCCATCGAAGGCGATCCCCTGATTCCGGTACTTTTCGATCATTTCGACCAGCTGGTCTGCCTCCGTTTGGCCGAGGTTGGCAATGCCGTCGGAGAGGAGGATGACCCGATTCTCGCAGTCGGGTTGGAAGAACCGCGAAGCCACTTCGTAGGCGGTTGCCAGCCCGTTCTCCAGATTGGTTCCCCCTTCGGGCGCTGAATTCAGGGCCGCTTGGATCTGGACTGAGTTCGTGGGGGAAGACTGGAGGAGCTCGACACGGGAGTCAGTGGCGAAAGTGACGATATTGATGCGGTCCTGGGGCCGGAGGCCGTCTGTGAGCTTTTCAAACGCGGCCTCAATCGTGCGCTTGCGGTCGGATCGCTGCATCGATCCGGAGTTGTCGATGGCGAAGGTAATCTGCGCGGGTTTTCCGGCGCTACTTTGGGCAGC
>CEOD01012583.1_pt1 | contig 11619 bp, 7 predicted proteins | sample 530341 | NCBI WGS metagenome assembly CEOD01 (sample SAMEA2619950, study PRJEB7988) | marine metagenome | isolation source: saline water (ENVO:00002010), including | reverse complement strand
TATTAGAATCTGGAAAGGGAGCAGCTGGTATGGTTGGTGGTGCGTTAGCACCCGTCACCAAAGCATTTGACCCACTGAAGTTCTTTACCAACATATTGTTTGGTTCACTACTCATGTGGATCATGGCAAATGGTAGTAAGATAACTGCCTTCTTGAAGATGGCTTTGGCATTGTTAAACAATGCTGGTAGCTTACTTAAGTTTGGTTTCCAAGGGATAGGTAAAGCTTTTCAGGCTGGTTTAAAACTACTCGGTAAAATTGGTGGACCAATTATCAAAGTTGGTAGGGCACTGAAGAAGGTCCTAGGTAAAGTTGGTTCAAAGATAGGAAAAGCTTTTGGTAAACTTGGTAGAAGTATTGCAAACTTTGGTCTTAATATCCTCAATAAGATTAAGAATGCTGGTAAAGCACTACTGAACTTACCTGGAAGGGCTGTCAATCAAGCTAAGAAACTTCTTGGAGGTGGTGGTGGAACCAAGGGTAAACTTAGTCCAAACAAAGGACTGAATAAACTTCTTGGTGATAGTACGGGAACTGCAAGTCGAGCCACTGGAACGGCATCCAGGGCAACTGGTACATTGTCAAATGCTACCAAGTCAATCAGATTGAAACACGGTGATGAAGCAGCCCGAATGTATCAGGGTATGATTGATAATGGAGTGAAACCCGCTAGAGCATCGAAGTATGTCAATGAAGCTATTTCTAAAGGTAAGCTGACATCTCAACCACTTCAAGGTTTAGCTCGTCAGACGGGTGGTAGTCAGTTACTCAAGGGTGGTGTTGGACGTTCTACCAATAGAATTATTGCTAAGGTTGGTGGTAAGAACGCTCTCAAGATGACCAAAGCACTTAAGGGTGCTCTTGGTAGAATACCTATTGTTGGTCCTCTTATCACTCTGATTGTCTCTCTACTGGACCCTGAGGTCGGTGTTAGTCAAGCATTGTTTAGGACTGCTGGTGCAGTTGTTGGTGGTTTCCTCGGAACTTTTATTCCCATTCCAGTAGTCGGAACACTGATGGGTGAAATTATTGGTGAGTACGTTGGTGATCTCACTTATATTGCAATGAATGGTGGTGGCGTTGAAGCCGTCGGTGCAAAGATGAAGGAGGATATCGAAGGAGTGTTGAAGGTTGGTGAGGCAGCCCTGGCTTGGGCTGGTGATGGATTTTCCAGATTGTATGAGGGACTACCTAGGATTAATCTTTTTGGTTATAAAGGTCTTGTTAATTTCCCTTCACTATTATTGAATCCTCTTCAGGTCATACCTACAGTTTATAAAGCTTTCTTTACCAGAGAACCAATGGAAAAAGGTAAGGAGGAAGAAGGGGGTGGATCTCCACAATCAAATAATGTCACCAACGTCTCTACTGTCAGAAGAAATACCGAGGGAGCCAGAGCTGGTGACTTCATCATGGCCTCTGATGGTACTCTGGGAGTATTTGATGGGATGGGTACGAGAGGACTCAGAGAGGGAGAACAAGATTTATTTGATAGTGGTGCTACTAATGTTGATGGGTCAAAACCACCATCAACTTCAAGTTCTTCATCTGCAAGTAATGATTCTGGTCTATCTGGAAATCAAAAAGCATTCTTAGAGACTGTTTCTTTTGCAGAAGGAACTAAACAGAAAGGTTATAATACTTGGTTTGGAAATAAACTCTTTCCAGAAAATCAACCAGACTTAAGTAAATATACCATTAATGAGGTTGTAGAATTACAAAAGAGATTTCTTGCGGAAGGTCATGGTTCATTTGCTGGTGGCAAATCTGCTGCTGTTGGTAAGTATCAGATGGTATATCCAGAAGTTTTTGCATCAAAAGCAGGTCTTGATCCCGCAAAAGATAAGTTCACTCCAGGAAATCAGGATAGGATGGCATTATATGGTTATATAATGGGACAGGGAGGAGTAACAGAAGCAGAAATCAATGCTTCTGAGATCTCAGATCAGACTATTGATAAGTTAGCACCAGTATTTGCATCATTCCCCAACCTATTTGGTCCTGGGGATAAAGGTAAAGCTCCAGGTGATGGAGTAAGTTATTATGCAAATCAAGGAGCAAAATATAAGGCAGACATAAAAGCACAATTCAGAAAAGAAAGAGGTGGTGGGTCTCAACCATCATCAACACAATCACAACAACCACCATCACAATCTGTACAACCACAGACACCAATGGTTGAGAGTTCATCATCTAGACAAGTCACTCCAGATAATTCTGAAAAGGCATCAGTTCAAAACCAAAATGATTCTGATACATCATCTGCACCAGCTCAGGTAACAGCATCACCTTCAGTTCAGTCACAGATGTCGAGTGGAATCAGTGGTATCTCACAAAATCTTCCCTATCAACAGGTTGGTGGTCAACAGGTTGTCATGGTACAGAGTTCTGGAGGACAGCAACTCGGTGGAGTTGTTGGTGGTCAACAGGGATCTATGATTATGATGGGTTCTCAACAGGTATTAAATAGTTATCATAAGTCACAGATACTGGGCTTCTTATATAAACAAGGATAATGCCAAACGCACCCGCACAAGCAGCTAACATCAAGAAATTTGTAATCTCATCTAACAATGGTGGTGGGACTGTAGATGTAAGTAGTGTTGTGCCAGATTTTAGATACTATGAAAGTATCTTATCAAACGTTACCACATCAAGTTTTGTTATAACTGAGACTGGATATAAGATGGAAGGGAACGATGATATCTCTACCAGAGGTATTCTTGATGGACTTCCAATCAGAGGTGGTGAGAGAGTTGATATACAGATTGAAGACAACAATGGTAACACACTAGATCTTTCTAGAACTGGACTGTATGTCAACAGAGTAAAGAATGCCAGTCCAGGAACAACAAGAGATATGTTCATGTTGGACTTGTGTTCTAAAGAATACTTTGCTAATGAACAGACCAGAGTTGTCAAGAGATATGAGGGAAAGATATCTGACAATGTAATCAATATCCTGACACAAGTATTGAAAGCAGATGCAGCTGTACTTGATGTTGATTCTACAGCTATTGAATACAACTTTATTGGTAATGATAGAAAACCATTGTATGTCTGTACCTGGTTGGCAGCAAAATCTGTACCATTAGGAACAAGTAATGGTGAGGGTAATAGTGTAGGTGGTGCGGCTGGATATCTATTCTTTCAGACCAGAGATGGATTTCATTTCAGGTCTATTGACACTCTCTTTGAGGGTGAGGCTACCAAGAAGTTTCTTTATTCTGACACCGCCGATGACCCTGGTGGTAGTTATGATGCAAAGATTGTGTCCTACAACATTGACAGGGACGTAGACCTTAAAGAGAGTATGACTCTTGGTGCTCACAACAACAGGTCTCTATTCTTTGATTTCTACTCCATGAATTATAAGGTTGTCAATTTTGATACTGGACAACAGAAATCAAAACTCTCAACAGCTGGTAGAGATTTTGCACCAGACATGATTGCAAGAGACTTCACTCAGTCACCCACTAGATTATTCAATCATATTCTTGATGTTGGAACTTTACCTAAGGGTATGTCCTCTGATGCTCAGTTGAAGAACTGGAAAGAAAAACCAGAGGCGTCCAACTATGATGCTGAGAGAAGTATGGTTCAGTCTGTGATGAGATACAATCAGATGTTTACCATTCAGACTAATATTACTATCCCATTGGATGTGAGTATCAAAGCTGGTGACCTCATCCACTGTGACTTCCCCGAACTGAAAGGTTCAAAAGGCACGGAGACAAATGATCAATCTGGTGGCATATATATGGTAGCACATGTTTGTCACGCAGTGACTCCCTCGGAATCGTTCAGTAGTCTTTCACTTGTAAGGGATTCATTCGGTAAAAACACAGGGTTCTCCAAGTAAATGATAGAAGCAGGGCTATTCAAAAAGTATTTTGTAGGTAGAGACGGATTCTACTGGTGGATAGGTCAGATTGCAACAGAATCATCATGGGTAGATAATTTATCAGGTTCACCTGGTAAAGACAATAAGGGTACACCTGGTTTCGGTCAGAGATATAAAGTCCGTATTATGGGGCACCATACTGCGGTAGCATCAGAACTGCCTGATGATCACTTACCATGGGCAAGTGTGATGTATCCCGTCACAGCTGGTGGTGGTACTGCTGGAACATCTGCGAGTGCAAACCTAAGACAAGGTATGTTTGTCTTTGGTTTCTTCTTAGATGGAGAAGACGGGCAACAACCAGTCATCATGGGTGTAATCGGATTTAATGATTACACTGCTGTCATGGCAGAGGTTCCTGATGCAAAATTTGTTCCTTTCACTGGTATAAATCCAGCACTTGGGCAGAAACATGCTACCTATTCCAGAAAGGCAGTAGCTGGTGTGGGTGATATGGCACCTGTCCCATCAACAGCTGCACTTCAATCTGGAGAGGAGACTACTGGTCCTGAAAAGAATAAACAGGAAAAGGGTACAGAGAATCATCTGGTTACTAATAGTCCTGAGGGTTCAACCACTGAGGTGGAAGATGGAGCATCTCAAGAGTCAGCTGAAGAAACAAAGAAAAAAGAACCTGTAGCTAGACCATCGAAGTGTAATCCAATCCCTCTTGCTGACATACAGATGGCAATGACAAATGTCATTCAAGATATTGAGAAACTTCAAAAGTCTTTATCTGACTACAGATATGCCGCAACCAAAGGAGTCATTGATCTTCAGACAGAAATAAATGATAAGAAAAAGATAGTTACTGATCAAATCATGGCTGGTTTGAAGTGGGTCTTTGATGAGGGAATGAAACATGCTGCTAATTTATACACCAAGGCAATCAGAGAGGTCGAGGCTAGATTGAATCCCAATGAAATTCATCTATTGGGTGGTGGATTTAATTCTTTAGTGGATTTAATTCTTTGTATCTTTAAGAAAGTCCTTAAAGCTCTTCTTAGTTTCATTGCTGACTTTATTAATGATGTCATAGGTAAGGTTATTAATGCTGCCAGATGTTTTGTTGAAAACTTCGTCGCTGCGATTATTGCAGCAGTTGATAATCTTATCACTCAGTTGATGAATTCTATTTTCGGCACTATTAACGGATTTATCAGTGGAGCTTTTGGTATAGCTTCTTCTGGTTTGGGTATTGTATCGAGTGCCTTTGGTATTCTTCAAGACTTTCTTTCACTCCTCAGTTGTCAAGATGATGTTGATTGCACTGAGTGGGAGACAGCTGAATGGAACATCCTTCTTGGTGGTAGGACTGACAGAGAAGGACTGGGTGAATTACTTGACAAAGTTAAAGGATTCAGTTCACAACTCAGTGGTGTCGTATACGACTTCTCAAATGGTATTGATAATGTCTTAAACACTCAGTTTGATATTGATCTGGGTCAAATCTTTGAGGATTCTCTATGTGATATTGGACCAATTCTTTGTGGTCCTCCACAACTTCAATTGTTTGGTGGGACAGGTGCTGGATTCGCAGCTAATCCAGTTATCGGAGACAATGGTTCAATCATTGGTGTTGACATTCTCTCAGTCGGTAGTGGATATCAACCCAATGAGAATGTATATGCTCAAATAGTTGATGCCTGTGGTCGTGGTGGAGGTTCTGTTATCACACCATTCTTAGGGACTCTTCCTTTTGGTACTTCTGGTGTTGGAGATGGGTTAGGAACTGGTGGTCCTGGTGTCGGTATCGGGGGTGGTGCTGGTATAAGAGGTGTCCTTGACCCCTACTGGGCTAACTTTGCTCCAAACATAGCCAGTGGTGGTGCAGGAGGAGCTAGTATCACAAATCCAATCTTTGCTGGTATTGCGACATTCGGATTTAATGGATTGATAACTGGTGAAAGGTTGGATCTCCCAGACCGAGAACCCCTTGGGGTATCACCAGCCATTGGTATTACCACTGAATCCACAAGTGATGCACCTCTTCCAAGTCCATTTATACCATCTAGTGTTCTCACACCAGACTGGAAGGACAATACATGGCCTGGTATTATTACTGCTGGAAGAATCGCTACTCCTGTTGTCGCTTCAGGATTTAGTGGTATCAGTGGTGGAGATGTCGGTATTGCTACATTCCCACCAGGATTCTTTGAACCCGCGGGACCAGGTCTCACTCCAGCTGTCAATTACTATGTAAACTATTCTGAAATCGTTAGCACTGGAGCTACAACTGACAGTCAGTTTGATGATGAGATTGGTCAGGCAGCTATTGGTGTAATTACTCCTGGTGGTGCTGGTATTGGGAGAACTGGTCCAGTCGGGTCAGCTGTGACTGATGCTAGATTCTCAATCACTCCTGAGTTTGGTTTGGGTATCATGGGATTCCTCATTGATGAACCTGGTGGTGGTTATCTGAAGAAGGCAGATGGTTCTCTCGGCGGTAGTGGTAGAACATGGGCTGAGGCAGGACAAACCAAAGTCAAAAAGGCAGATGGTACATATCTACTCCCAGCGGATCCTGGTACTGTAATTACTGTAGATGAGGGTGATATTGTTGATCTACCCATTAGAACTCGTATCATTTCTGAACCACTTGAGAATGGTGAAGGTGGAGGAGAAAGGATTGTTGGTGGTTTCCCATATGAGATGAAGGGTCCTGGACAAATTACAGCTCCTGCACAAACCAGAGCTGGTATCACATCAGAAGGTTCATATCCACAGTCATCTGACGGTACTTATCCAGTTCTGACAAAAATGCAAACCATTTATGTGAAGGATCCAGGTGTAGGATATGCAACTGGAGATGAGGTTATGATTGATCCACCAGAGGGAGCTAAAGCTGAGATCACTGTGACACCAGTCGGTGGTATTAAGACGATCAGAGTTACATCTGAGGGGGAGGGATTCAAAGTTCTTCCAAGAGTTTGGGTGAAGTCAAGAGGTGGATTGGGTGCTGTTCTTGCTCCAATTTTGGGCATAGATAGAGTGAGTGCAGAAAGACTCAAGGAACCAGGTATTGCCGAAAAAGTTATTCAAGTCACAGATGTGGCTAGTCAGACAGGAGCTTATTGATGGCTGAGGGTAAAATGCAAAAGAACCCGTATACTTTTAGACAAGGCACCAATGATGCCGAGTTTAAGTTTGGACACTGCACATCTGATGGTGTCATTGATGCTGTACTGATTAGAAGTGGTTGGTTTCATAATCACTACATCTCTCTTGGTGCTACGGGTGAGAGACATAGGAGAGGTGGTATCATTGCAAGATGTCCTGGTTCTTTTCAGGTCAAGGCGGGTGATACCATTGGTGGAGAGGACAATGGTGTATACATGAGGACTGAGAATGGTAACATTCTTTTAGCAGCTCCTAATGGTAAAATCATTCTTGATGCCTCTAACATTTTACTTAGATCCTCTGGTGGTCCAAACTCTAGTGGTAAGGTTACTGGTGACATTCTTATTGAAGCTAACAATAAAGTTCTTGTCACTGGTCTCGGTGATGGTGTTACAATCGAGGGTAACTCATCTTGTAAGATTGTATCTGAAAAACAAGTCGATGTTATCGGTCAGGCTGTTTGTAACGTCTATGGAGGTGTCCTGGACATGGCTGACGGAAATGCAACGGCCACATCAGATATCACTGGTAAATTAAAGAGTAAAACAGGAGCTCCGAAACTTGGTGGACCAGCATCAGCTCTTATGTCTAGTTTCCTCGGTGGGTTAGTTAAGAGTTTAATCAAAGACAATGAAAATCAACAATCAGGTGGATGGGGTAGTATTTTAGGATGAACTATTTTAAACCAGAAAACGATACCTTCTGTAGAGGAAGGGTAAAACATAGAAAGTCCATTCCACTTCCAGAGGACTGGACAAATGAAGTAGATACTAGTACAATCACAGTATCATTAACACCTATTGGTGCCCATCAGGACATCATTGTGAAGGGTGTTCAGGGTAACAAGGTTATCCTTCAATCAAAGGCTGGGATGCCGATTGATTGTTATTATCATGTATTCGCAGAAAAGAAAGACATTGAGTCATGAGTAAAATAGGAGATCTATTTGTAGGAAAGAGACTTCTGGTCGGTGACCCCACCATGGTTGCTGGTCCTGTCGGACTTGGTAGGGGAGAACTTACTCTGAGGGGTAGTGCCTACGTCGAAGCACCAATGATTGTTGGTGATGATAGTAAGTTCCCACTTCCAGAAGCCACCATGATGATTGGTAGGTGTACCAATCTTGATGCTGCAGGTCTGATTCCTGGTCTCTTTAGAATCAGAAATCTTATTCCTGGCACTGAAACTCCACAAGACGTTGTCATTGGTGACCCAACTGGACCCGTTGGTGTGACTGTGTTCTGTGGACTATCTTTCTTCACAGTTGAAGCTGCAGCAATTAACTTAGTTACGATTGTCAAAACTGAACTCGCTACTATTGTCGATCAAATTGAAGCTATCAAAAGTGATATCGGAGTTAAGGTTTTTGCGGGGGCAAAGACCGAACTTGGTGTTGATTCTAACATAGCTGCTGCATTTAATATGGTTCCTTTAAGTGGACCCACTCTTGCAGGACCTTACATTGATTATGTCTCGGGTGCTGCAGCTTTAGGTACACTGAACAAAACTTCTGCTGTTGCTGCATTTAATGCCACATCTAAGAAAGGTTTTGATATCCCCCACCCAACAAAAGAAGAAACTAGAATCAGATATATTTGTGTTGAGGGTCCTACCGCTGATGTTTACATCAGAGGTAAATTGAAAGGTGATAATATAATCAAACTACCTGATCACTGGAAGGGTCTTGTGGACCCAGACACCATCACAGTACAGTTGACACCCATTGGATGTCGTCAGAGTCTGTATTATGAAGAGGTGGAATGGTGTGAGACAATCAAGGTCGTTAACGCTGATTGTGGACCTGTGTGGTGTTCTTATACAGTGTTTGCTGAGAGGATTGATGTTGAAAAGAACATTCCAGAATATCAGGGCTTGACACATTTGGATTATCCAGGTGATAATAGTCAGTATAGGTTGAATGCTAATTGATGAGTAAGGTTCATGAGATATTCCCCTTGGTGGTATATCAGGGGAATGTTGATTGTCATAATGAGTTCAAACAATACACTGATGAACTGAAAGATTACTGGTTCAATGGATATGAGAATGAAAGTCCTGAATATTCTGGACGAATATTTGTTCATGCCAATTCTAAGTATGAGATGTTCTTTGATGGTCTGAAGAAAAACATCGATGAGTATTATAAAGAACTCAATGTTGATCATACCAAACTCAGCTATTTCATTTCAAAATCATGGGTTGGATATCATGACAAGGATGCACCACAACTTAGACCTCACCATCATAATGAAGCAAACATCAGTTTTGTTTATTATTTGAAGTCATCTGATAAATCAGATAAGTTTTGTGTCAGTCAGTCAACTAACATCAATCAGAACACTGGTGGTTTATTTGAATCATCAGAACATAGGAATACTCTTCTAGGTTATAACAAATACAATTGTAATTTTTATACTATCACACCACATGAGGGAACTGTTCTTCTTTTTCCCTCTAATGTTTATCACCATACACTGAAAAGTGAAGAGAGTGACGAAAGAATTGTGATAGCTGGTGATGTAAGGGTGACACTTAAACCAGAGTATTCAAATTACCATCAGGGTTGCACACATCCCACACAATGGTTAGAATTGTAAATTTATCAAATAAATAATCAGAAAAGTTATTATGGCAGAAGATAAAAGAAATAGTACACTAATTGTACAAAATGTATCTAGTATCAAAGCCGATGCCCCACAGATACAAAATGAAGCAAAGAGAAAAATATCTATCTTAGACACTGCTAAGCTTCCTTATCAAAGAGCTACTGTAAACTTAGATAAGAATCTTCATGAACAAATAACTTCTGTCAACGATACCATTTATACTGTCGTAGATGAATATGACAAAAGAATTGATGTCCAAGGTTGTAGGACTGATTTATTTTGGAGACTGACTGGTATCACTAGCACTCAGGACGGGGATGGTCGTGGTCCAGACACATATCACTTTACCTGTACTCAGTTAGGAACTACTTATCCAAAGTCAAGTTTGGCTGGTATTAATTCTGCGACCGCAGGTGCTGCTAGTACCGCTGGACTTTCAACCAATACTGTTACCTATTATAATGGGTCCACATATACTCAGTTTGCGTTAGAACCTGATGGGGAGGGAGATGTTCTTAATGGTATTGGTTCTGGTCTTGATGCCTATTACGAACCAGATAATCTTCATGGTTTGAAACTTTATGATGAACCATATGCTAGAGACGTACTTGATAGTTTTCGTGGTGTTGGAGTCGGTACTATTGGTATCGGAACTGTAGCTAGTCAAAATCACATGACTATTTTAAAACCAGCTAGTGAAATAGATATTAAAGTTGGTCAACTTGTCACACCCAACATTAGTGGATTTTTTGCTACTGGAAGTGTAACTGTAACGGGTGTAGGGACTACTGCTGTGAGCTTAGCTCCTTATCCATTTACAGGTATTGCTAAAACTGAACCAGTGGTGGTTCCTTACATCACCGTTGATCAACTTCCCGTTCAAGCCATTACTGCTCCTATTACTTTTGGGTCAAATGATGGTGAGTATGTTAATATGTTGTTCTCACAGGACCCAGGTACTATTGATGATGCACTTGGTTTGAAACTGACTGATAGTCCGTATACAGATCAAACCATTGAGATTATGTCATATAACCGAGCTGGGGCTGGTGTTTCTATTGTTTATAGTAATAGTGGAATTGCAAGTGGGACAAGATCTTGGAATAAATTCTTTGATGGTCTACCTGACCCAGACTCTGAGGACCCTACAGACATGGACAAGAAGATTAGTGAACCACCCATCGGACCTTACAAAGTTTTTTACAGAATTGGATTTGCAGATAAACCAATTCTTTATCCAGGTAGTGGTGATGCATCAGCGGGTGATCAGATAGATGTTCCTGAGACTTTTCTTGGAATTGCAAATCTATATCAATCCCTTCCAACATGTGATGATACTGCCTTAAATTTAGCACTTGCAGCTAGAAACGCATCTGAATTAGCTCTTGCTACTGATCCAAATTTCCCTCTTAAGATCACCACTAGTAATTCAGTTAAAGATAAAATGAATAATGAGTTCAATCTCAGAATTTGGGCATATAGACAACAATTTGGAACATCTGAGGAAGCATTAACTAATTTTAATACTTTTGATGATTTAATTACAAATTCTCCTTTCAAGGACATTATGAATGCGGGTTCCTTTGAGGACGTTGAGTGAACTGGCACACCCCCTCTTGACGGGGGACCTCCGATACCCTATTATAAGAGAGTCCAAGACAGACCACTCATGAGTTCCCAGTACGACCCCTCTGACTACACCATCGACAATGAAGGTGACGAGTATCTGACCCGTGTCGTCGTTGATACCTGTTCCCGTACCTTCTACATGTACTCTAACGAGGGTGACACCAAGGAGATCCCTGTCGATACCGCTGACCAGTTCATGGACGTACTGGAGATCGTTCGTGGGGTATGTGACCCTGATATTGTATACTACTCTGACCCAGTGGTTGCGAGTTGACCCCCGTATATTATTTCGACTTTCATTTCAAAAAAGATCGAGAAAAAAATCTGGGGTATTTTTTACCCCCTTTACTTTTTTATGAT
>CEOD01012039.1_pt1 | contig 11634 bp, 10 predicted proteins | sample 530341 | NCBI WGS metagenome assembly CEOD01 (sample SAMEA2619950, study PRJEB7988) | marine metagenome | isolation source: saline water (ENVO:00002010), including | reverse complement strand
CACATCCCAAACAATAAAGAAAGGGAGAGAAAGAGCATGAAAGTATTGAAATCCTTCCGTCGCCTGGCCGCCGCCAGCGCCGTAGCCCTCGCCATCGGTGGCGCGGCCCATGCCGACGAAGTGAACATCGGCTTCACCGGCCCGCTCAGCGGCGGTGCCGCCCTGTACGGTGAGAACACCCTGGAAGGCCTGCGCATGGCCGCCGAGGAAATCAACGCCGCCGGTGGCATCACCGTCGACGGTGAGAAACACACCATCAACATCCAGGCCCTGGACGACAAGTACTCGCCCAGCCAGGCGGCCGTGAACGGCAAGCGTCTGGTGCAGCAGTACAACGCGCCGGTGATCTTCACCCCGCACTCCGGCGGCACCTTCGCCCTGCAGGCGTTCAACGAGCGTGACGGCTTCCTGGTGATGTCCTACACCTCCGTGCCGGCGGTGACCTCCAAGGGCAACAAGCTGACCGTGAAGATTCCGCCCAACTTCACCGACTACATCGAGCCGTTCTCGCGCATCACCATGGACCGCTTCGGCAACAAACTGGGTGTCGCCAACGCCACCCACGACTACGCCAAGTACTGGACCAAGGAGTTCGTGCCGGTATGGCGTGAGCTGGGCGGCGAAGTCGCGGCCATGAACCCGATGGACTACAACAAGTCCGCGGACTTCTACACCGGCGTCAGCAAGGTGCTGTCCGAAGATCCCGACGTCATGTTCGTCGGCGGTGCCTCCGAGCCCACCGGCCTGGTGGTGCGTCAGGCCCGCGAACTGGGCTTCAAGGGCGGCTTCATCCTGATGGACCAGGCCAAGATGGACGAAGTGGCCAAGGTATCCGGCGGCATCAAGTCCCTGGAAGGCTCCGTGGGCGTGGTACCCCTGGACAAGTACGAGAACGAAGGCGCCAAGCTATTCCTCAAGAAGTGGCAGGAAGACCACAACGGCGTGGCCACCTCCGAAACCGCGTACAACTACTTCGCCATGTACCTGATCGCCCAGGCGATGCAGGAAGCCGGCACCGTGGACGACGCCAAGGCGATCCGCGCGGCCATCGCGTCCGCCATGGATAAAGTGTCCGTGGAGCACAACCCCTACGACGTGGACGGCATCGACGAAGCCGGCAACCTGGGCGCCGACCCGCAGATCGCCGAAGTGGTCGACGGCGAAGTGGTGCTGCGCAAGTTGTCCGAAATCACCGAGTAAACGCCGCGCCTCACACTGTGATGCAACGCCGAGAAAGGGCACCCTGTGAGGTGCCCTTTTCGGTTAAAGAAAGTCCGCTCCCATAGGGTGTAGCCAACAACAGAGTTGGTCCGCTAGATAAAACCTAATTCCGAAATAATTGATAATGGCCCGGATTTTCTTATACTGAAGCGTCCGGGAGAGAACCGTTTCCACGGGATGCGCGGCGCCGTCGCGGCCCCTCCGGCCGCCGCACCGCGGGTCCCCCGCTGAAGGAGGAATCATGAGCGAGGTAGTGAGCTACCGTCTTGAAGGCGACATCGGTGTTATCGGCGTCGACTATCCGCCGGTCAACGCCCTGGGTCAGGGTGTACGCGAAGGGCTGGTCAACTGCCTGCGCCAGGGCCTGGAAGACGACCAGGCCAAAGCCCTGGTGGTGATCGGCGAAGGCCGCACCTTCCCCGCCGGCGCCGACATCCGCGAATTCGGCAAGCCGCCCGCCGGGCCCGCCCTGCCGGACGTGATCAGCGAATACGAAAGCAGCGATAAGCTGGTGATCGCCGCCATCCACGGCACCGCCCTGGGCGGCGGCCTGGAAGTGGCCCTGGGCTGCGACTACCGCGTCGCCCTGGAATCCGCCAAGGTCGGCCTGCCGGAAGTGAAGCTGGGCCTGCTGCCCGGCGCCGGCGGCACCCAGCGTCTGCCCCGTCTGGTCGGCGCCAAGGCCGCCCTGGACATGATCGTCGGCGGCAACCCGGTGAAAGCCAAGGACGCCTTCAAGGTCGGTATCGTCGACGAAGTGGTCGGCGGTGATCTGCTCGAAGGCGCGCTCGCCTACGCCCGCAAGCTGGTGGCCGAAAACGCCCCGCTGCGCAAGATCCGCGACCTGGACGTGAAGAAAGAAGAAGCGGATCTGTTCACCAACTACGAGAAGTCCATCGCCCGCAAACAGCGCGGCTTCAAAGCGCCGTTCCACTGCATCAAAGCGGTCCAGGCCGCCGTGGAGCTGCCCTTCGACGAAGGTATGAAGCGCGAGCGCGAGCTGTTCGCCGAGCTGCTGGTGAGCCCCGAGTCCCGCGCCCAGCGCCACGTCTTCTTCGCCGAGCGCGAAGTGGCCAAGGTACCCGGCCTGCCCAAGGACACCGCCAAGCGTGACGTGAAAAGCGCCGCCATCATCGGCGCCGGCACCATGGGCGGCGGCATCGCCATGAACTTCGCCAACGCCGGCATCCCGGTGAAGATTCTCGAGGTGAAGGAAGACGCCCTGGAACGCGGCATCGCCGTGATCCGCAAGAACTACGAGAACACCGCCAAGAAAGGCCGCATCACCCAGGAACAGGTGGAGCAGCGCATGGCGCTGATCCAGCCCACGCTCAGCTACGACGACCTGAGCGACGTGGACCTGGTGATCGAAGCGGTGTTCGAGAACATGGACGTCAAGAAAGCCGTGTTCACCGAGCTGGACCGGGTCTGCAAGCCCGGCGCCATCCTCGCCACCAACACCTCCACCCTGGACGTGAACCGCATCGCCTCGTTCACCAAGCGTCCCGAGGACGTGGTGGGCATGCACTTCTTCAGCCCCGCCAACGTGATGAAGCTGCTGGAAAACGTGCGCGGCGAGAAAACCTCCGACGAGGTGGTCGCCACCGTCATGGACCTGAGCCGCCGCATCGGCAAGGTCGGCGTGCTGGTGGGCGTATGCCACGGCTTCGTCGGCAACCGCATGCTGCACAAGCGTCAGGCGGAAGCGGTACAGCTGGTCAACGAAGGCGCCAACCCGGCGCAGGTGGACAAGGTGCTGTTCGACCTGGGCTTCCCCATGGGCCCGTTCGCCATGTCCGACCTGGCCGGCATGGATGTGGGCTACCGCATCCGCGAAGAGCTGCGCAAGGAAGACCCGGACAACGCACCGCCGCGCAACTGGACCGACGATCTGGTGGAGCAGGGCCGTCTCGGTCAGAAGACCCAGGCCGGCGTGTTCGACTACAAGGAAGGCGACCGCACCCCGGTGCCTTCATCCGAAGTCGACGCCTTGATCGCTAAATTCCGCGAAGAGAACGGCATCCAGTCCCGGGACATCTCCGACCAGGAAATCCTCGAGCGCTGCATGTACATCATGGTCAACGAGGGCGCCAAGATCCTGGAAGAGGGCATCGCCGCCCGCCCGCTGGACGTGGACGTGATCTGGATCTACGGCTACGGCTTCCCGGTGTACCGCGGTGGCGTCCTGTTCTGGGCCGATTCCGTGGGCCTCAAGACCATTTACGACAAGGTGAGCCAGATTCACCAGGAAACCGGCTCCGACACCTGGAAGCCGGCCGCGCTGCTGGAAAAACTGGCTAAAGAAGGCAAGGGCTTCTACAGCTGAACGCGAAGCCCTTAAGCCGCCTAAGACACAGAGGTTATTATGGACATTAATTACACCGCCGAAGAGCGCGCCTTCCGTGACGAAGTGCGTACCTTCCTGAACGAAAAGCTGCCCAAGGACATCTCCAGCAAGGTGAAAGAGCACAAGCGCCTTGGCAAGGAAGACACCATCCGCTGGCAGAAAATTCTCAACGAGCAGGGCTGGCTGGCCCTGCACTGGCCGAAAGAGTACGGCGGCACCGGCTGGAGCCCGATCCAGAAGCACATCTTCGAAGAAGAGTGCGCGGAAGCCGGCGCCCCCACCGTGCTGCCGTTCGGCGTCAACATGGTCGCCCCGGTAATCATCAAGTTCGGCACCCAGGAACAGAAAGACTACTACCTGCCGCGTATCCTGCGCAGCGACGACTGGTGGTGTCAGGGTTACTCCGAGCCGGGCGCCGGTTCCGACCTGGCCGGCCTGAAAACCCGCGCCGTGCGCGACGGTGACCACTACATCGTCAACGGACAGAAAACCTGGACCACCCTGGGCCAGCACGCCAACATGATTTTCTGCCTGGTGCGCACCGACCCGGACGCCAAGAAACAGGAAGGCATCTCCTTCCTGCTCATCGACATGGAGAAAAGCGAAGGCATCACCGTGCGTCCGCTGATCACCCTGGACGGCGAGCATGAAGTCAACGAAGTGTTCTTCGACGACGTCAAAGTACCGGTGGAAAACCTGGTCGGCGAAGAGAACAAAGGCTGGACCTGCGCCAAGTACCTGCTCACCTTCGAGCGTACCGGCATCGCCGGCGTGGGCAGCTCCAAGGCCGCCCTGGCGCACCTCAAGCAGGTGGCCCGCGAGCAGCAGGTCAACGGCAAGCCGCTGATCGAAGAGCCGCACTTCCGCAGCCGCCTGGCGGACGTGGAGATGGAGTTGATGTCCCTGGAAATGACCAACCTGCGCACCGTGGCCGCCGCCGAAGCCGGTGGTGTACCGGGCGCCGAAAGCTCCTTCCTGAAGATCATGGGCACCGAGCTGCGCCAGGAGATCACCGATCTGTTCCGCCGCGCCGCCGGCCCGCACGCACTGCCGTTCCTGCCGGAACAGCTGGCCGGTGATTTCGACGGCGAGACCGTCGGCCCCGAGTTCGCCGGGTCCGTGGCCAGCCGTTACTTCAACTTCCGCAAGCTCTCCATTTTCGGGGGCTCCAACGAAATTCAGAAGAACATCATCTCCAAGATGATCCTGGGACTGTAAGGAGTCGACCAACATGGATTTCAAATTCAGCGACGAGCAGCGCATGCTCGAAGAGACCGTGGGTCGTCTGGTCCGTGACAGCTACACCTTCGACGCCCGCAACAAGGCACTGGAATCAGAGCACGGCTTCAGCACCGACACCTGGACCCAGTTCGCCGAACTGGGCCTGCTGGGCGTGCCGTTCTCCGAAGAGGCCGGCGGCTTCAACGGCGGCGGCCCGGAACTGATGGTAGTGGCCGAAGGCTTCGGCCGCGGCCTTGTGGTGGAACCCTACCTGGCCACCGTGGTGCTCTCCGGCGTGCTGATCGACAAGCTCGGCAACGACGCCCAGAAAGAGCAGTACCTGCCGGCCATCATCGGCGGTGAAACCCGCTTCGCCCTGGCCAACTACGAAACCAAGGGTCGCTACGACCACCGCTTCGTGGAAACCAGCGCCAAGAAAGACGGCGACGGCTATGTGATCAACGGCGAGAAAGCCGTGGTCCTGCACGGTGACAGCGCCGACCAGCTGGTAGTGATCGCCCGCACCGGCGGCAGCGGCAACGACAAAGACGGCCTCAGCGCCTTCATCGTCGACGCCGGCGCCGACGGCGTCAGCCGCCGCGGCTACCCGACCATCGACGGCCTGCACGCCGCCGACATCACCTTTAAAGACGTGAAAGTCGGCGCCGACGCGCTGCTCGGCGACGAAGGCAAGGCCCTCGACGCCCTGGAAGCGACCCTCGACCTGGCGCTGATCACCCTGTGCGCGGAAGCCTCCGGCGCCATGGAAGTGGCCTGCGACCAGACCCTGGACTACATCAAGGAACGCCAGCAGTTCGGCGTGCCGATCGGTAAGTTCCAGGCCCTGCAGCACCGCATGGTGGAAATGCGCATGGAGCTGGAAAAAGTACGTTCCATCACCATGCTCGCCGCCTGCAGCCTCGACGTGGAGCCGCAACTGCGCAAGAAGCGCATCTCCGCCGCCAAGGCCCAGGTCGGCAAATCCGGCCGCAAGGTCGCCGAGGAAGCGATCCAGCTGTTCGGCGGCATGGGCATGATGGAAGAGACCCCGGTCTCCCATTACGCCAAGCGCATCGTCATGATCGACCACTGGTTGGGCGACCGCGAATACCACCTCGGTGTTCTCGAAGACCTGATCGACGTGGACGACCACGCAGCGTGAAAAAGGGCGGCCTTCGGGCCGCCCTTTTTAGTTAACAGTTAAGAGTGAACAGTTAACAGCTGGGGAGGCGCTTCCAGGCTTTCCCGCGCCGGCAGGCGCGTTGTTTCGCTATTAACTATTCACTGTTAACTATTAACTCATCACCACTGTTTTCTTATAACCGCCAAGCGCGAATAACAATTCAGCTTCAGGGAGAGCTCCACAATGACCGTCAATCGTCAGATCATTCTCGCCAAACGCCCCACCGGCATGCCCGGTGACGAAAACCTCAAGCTCCAGGAAGGCGCCGTGCCCGAAGTGGGCGAGGGCCAGGTGCTGGTGCGCACCATCTATCTGTCCCTGGACCCCTACATGCGCGGCCGCATGAGCGCGGCCAAGTCCTACGCCGCCAGCGTCGAGGAAGGCTCGGTGATGGAAGGCGCCACCGTCGGCCAGGTGGTGGAATCCCGCAGCGGCGACTTCAAGCAGGGCGACTACGTGCTGTGCCCGGGCGGCTGGCAGGAGTACTCCGTCAATTCACCCAAGGCGATGCGCAAGCTGGACCCGGCCCAGGCGCCGATCAGCACCGCCGTCGGCGTGCTCGGCATGCCCGGCTTCACCGCCTATGTGGGCCTGGATGAAATCGGTAAGCCGCAGAAGGGCGAAACCGTGGTGGTGTCCGCCGCCGCCGGCGCCGTCGGCCAGGTGGTCGGCCAGATCGCCAAGCTCAAGGGCTGCCGCGTGGTCGGCGTGGCCGGCGCCGAGGACAAGTGCAAGCACGTGGTCGCCGCCTACGGCTTCGACGCCTGCGTTAACTACAAGGACGCGGACTTCCGCGAGCAGCTCGCCAAGGCCTGCCCGGACGGCATCGACGTCTACTTCGAGAACGTCGGCGGCGAAACCTTCGACGCGGTGATGGAGCTGGTCAACGACTTCGCCCGCATCCCGGTGTGCGGCCGCATCGCCCACTACAACGACACCGCCATGCCGGAAGGTCCGGACCGTCTGCCCGGCTTCATGGGCAAGGTGCTGGTCAAGCGTCTGCTGATCAAAGGCTTTATCCAGTTTGATTACATCAACCGCCAGGGCGACTTCCTGAAAGACATGCCGGCGTGGATCCGCGACGGCAAGGTCAAATACCAGGAAGACGTGGTCGAGGGTCTGGAAAACGCGGTCAACGCCTTCCTGGGTCTGCTGCAGGGCAAGAACCGCGGCAAGCTGCTGATCCAGGTCGGCGACGACCCGACCAAAAAATAACGGGCACTTCCCATGCCCGAAAATCCCGCCATAGAGCGTCTGTTCGAGCGCTATGGGCCGGCCTATCGATGGTATGCCACCGTCACGGTGATGCTCGGCACCCTGTCCGTGGTGCTGGCGTCCACCATCATCAATGTGGCGGTGCCCACCATCATGGCCGAGTACCGTCTCGAACAGGACCAGGTGCACTGGATCGCCACCGGCTTCCTCGCCGCCATGACCGTGGGCATGCTGCTCAACGCCTGGGCGGTGGCGCGGTTCGGTTCCCGGCGTGCCTTCCTGCTCGCCATGGCGATCTTCATCATTGCCTCCCTGGTGGGCGGCGTCAGCAACAGCTTCGGCCTGCTGGTGCTCGCCCGCGTGGTGCAGGGTGTGACCGCCGGCATGATCCAGCCCCACGCCATGATCACCATCTTCCAGGTGTTCCCACTGCACAAACGCGGCCAGGCCATGGGCGTTTACGGCATGGGCGTGATTCTCGGCCCCGCCATCGCGCCCGCCCTGGGCGGCGTATTGGTGGATGTCTGGTCCTGGCGGGCGACCTTCTTCGTGGTGCTGCCCGCCTGCCTGCTCGCCATGGTGATCGCCGGGCGTTTCCTGCCCGACCACCGCGAGGAGCAGGCGCCGCGTCTGGACTGGGCCGGGCTGATCCTGCTCAGCCTGGGGCTGGTGGCCACGCTCTGGGCGCTGGCGTCGGGCCTGCGGCGCGGCTGGCTGGACCCGCTGCTGTTCAGCGCACTGCTGGGCGGGCCGCTGCTGCTGGGCCTGTTCGCGCTCTGGCAGCGGCGCTGCCCGAACCCGCTGTTCGATCTGCGCGTGTTCGGCGCGCCGGGCTTCACCGGCGGCTTCCTGCTGTCCATCGTCATGGGCGCCGGCGTGTTCGGCTCCACCTATATGATGCCGCTCTACTTCCAACAGGTGTCCGGGTTCAGCGCCTCCAGCGCCGGCCTCATGCTGATGCCCGCCGGCCTCGCCATGGCGTTCGTGTTTCCGTTCGTCGGCTACCTCACCGACCGGATTCCCCTGGCGCGGATGATCGCCGGCGGCCTGGCGTTCTTCATCGCCAGCATGGTGATGATGCGCGCCGCCGACCAGACCACCGCCGCCATCTGGCTGGTGGCCTGGGCCGCGCTGGGCCGGGTCGGGCTGGGGCTGATCATGCCGCCGGTGACCACCGGCAGCCTCACGCTGCTGCCGCCGGCGCTGATCCCCCAGGGCTCGGGCATCATCAATTTCGGGCGCCAGACCGGCGGCGCCATCGGCGTCAACCTCAGTGCCATCTGCGTACAATTCTTCAGTGACCGTTACTGGCAAGCTCACCCGGAGGCCGGTCACCCGCACGCCTTCGAGGTCGGCTTCGATGACGCCTTTCTGATGTTGTTGATTGTTTATCTGCTGGCGCTCTGGCCGCTGCGCTCCATGCGGCGAGGGCTTATTGCCAATTAGGAGAGTTTTTCAATGAGTAACCTGAAACCCCACGCCTTGATCATCGGTGCCGGCGCCATCGGCAGCTTCTATGGCGCCATTCTCAAGCGCGCCGGCTGCACCGTCAGCGCCGTGGTGCGTTCCGAATACGACGCCGTCAAAGCGCACGGCTTCCGCTTCGAGAGCCCGCTGGGTGACATTTCCTGGAAACCGGATCACCTCTACAAGGACGGCGACCGCCCGGACAGCACCCCGGACTACGTGATCCTCGCCACCAAGGTCCTGCCCGGCAGCGACCGCGCCGGCCTGGTCCGCCCCTGGGTGGGCGAGGGCACCAACATCGTGCTGATCCAGAACGGCCTCGACATCGAACGGGAACTGGCCGACGCCTTCCCCGACAACCCCATCATCAGCTGCCTGGCGTTCATCGCCGTCAGCCGTGTCGCCCCCGGTGAAATCAAGCACAACGCCTACGGCCGGCTGGTCATGGGCCGCTACCCCAGCGGTTTGGACAACCACTGCCAGGCCCTGAGCGACCTGTTCGTGGAAGGCGGCATCGACATCAAACTCACCGAGGAAGTGGTCCGCGAACGCTGGCTCAAATGCGTCTGGAACACGCCGTTCAACCCGCTCTCCGTGCTCGCCAACGGCGCCGACACCTACACCATGCTCGACACCCCCGGCGGCGAAAAACTGGTGCGCGAAATGATGCAGGAAGTGATCGACGCCGCCGAAGCCGACGGCCACCCGCTGCCCCCGCAGATCATCGACAGCAACATCGACGGCACCCGCAAAATGCCCGCCTACAAAAACAGCATGGCGCTCGACTACCTCAACGACCGCCCCATTGAGCTCGACGCCATCCTCGGCAACGTGGTCGCCATCGCCCAAAAGCACGGTGTCCCCGTCCCCCGCCTGGAAACCATGCTCGCCGCCCTCCGCATGCGGGCTTAATGACTACAACAAAATCAGCCTCGGCTGACAGAGGAAGCGGCCGTCACGGGCTAGGGTGATACCTCCACCAACAAGGAGGTATCACCATGCCAAGGAAGGCTAAATTTTACCGCTTGCGTAACGGCCGCGCTCGCGGGTCCGGACGCATCTACCTGATTACCATCACCTGCCACGGTCGGCAGGCGCATTTTGCCACGCTACAAAGCGGCCGCTGTTTCGTGCAGGCCCTGCGCGCTACCCGGGCGCACGCTGTCACGCTCGGCTATGTGGTTATGCCTGATCACATTCACTGGTTGCTGGTGTTGCGTGAGCATGCGGATCTGGCCACTACGGTCCAGAAAGCGAAATCCGTTGCTACCCAGCGCTGGCGCCGGGCGGGCAGGGGTGGCAACGAGCGACTCTGGCACGTCGGCTTTCACGAGCGCGCCCTGCGCCGGCAGGACGACCTCGCCGCAATGGCGCGCTACATCGTGGCCAACCCCCTCCGCGCCGGTCTTGTTGATTTCCTCGGCGATTATCCCCACTGGGATTGCGCCTGGCCCCCGGAAAACTTGATTCAGGAGAAATAAGATGATATCTATCATTGGTATATATCATCAGCCTCCGGGAGGCCTCTTGATGACGATGCTAGCCAAAGTATTTATGTCGGGCCGCAGTCAGGCGGTGCGGCTGCCCAAGGAGTTGCGGTTCGAGGGGACGGAAGTGATTGCCCGGCGCTTCGGCAATGGCGTGTTGTTATTGCCAGCGGAAGACCCCTGGGCGGTGATGCGTGAGGCTCTGGACGAGTTCGAGACCGGTTTTGAGATCGAGCGAGAGCAGCCGGACAGTCAACAACGGGACGAACTCTTCCCATGACTGATCCGCTCTACCTGTTGGATACCAACATCTGCATCTACATTATCAACCGCAAACCGGAACGGGTGTTTCAGCATCTGCGAGGGTTGCGGGCGGGGCAGGTGGCGCTATCGAGTGTCAGTGGCGCGGAACTGGCTTTCGGCGTTGCGAAAACCGGATCGCGACGTAATCGTGATGCGCTGGAGAAGTTTCTGGCACCGCTGGATATCCTGCCGTTCGACGAAACCGCCATGGGGCGCTACGGCGAGCTGCGCGCCCACCTGGAGCGCGCCGGCACGCCCATCGGTCCGATGGACACGCTGATTGCGGCGCAGGCGCTGGCTCTCGGCGCCACTCTGGTCACCAACAACCAGCGTGAATTCCAGCGTGTGCCCGATCTCTTCCTCGAGAACTGGGCCGCCTGAGTAATCAGGTGGCGTAGTCGCTGCCGATACGCTCGAGTTTGCGGAGCAGGGCGGGCCAGGTGAGTTGGCTGGCCATGCCGAGCTGCTTGGACTGGTCGCTGGTGGTGTCGATGGCGGCCTGGGAGGGCAGGTAGGGCTCGCCCTGGCCCAGGGTGCGCACCTGGATCTCGCTGGCCTTCATCAGGAAGTACATGTAGGTGAAGGCTTCCGCCACGGTCTTGCCCACGGTCAGGGTGCCGTGGTTGCGCAGCAGCATCATGTTCTTGTCGCCCAGGTCTTTGACCAGCCGCTCGCGCTCGTCCAGGTTCAGCGCCACGCCTTCGTAGTCGTGGAAGCTGATGTGGTCCAGGCACAGCATGGCGGTCTGGCTGAGCGGCAGCAGCCCTTCCTTGTGGGCGCTCACGGCGACGCCGTCGGCGGCGTGCAGGTGCAGCACCGCGCCCGCTTCCTCGCGGGCCATGTGCACCGCGCTGTGGATGGTGAAGCCGGCCGGGTTGACCCGGTTGGTGGCGCCGGGATCGACGATCTCACCCTCGGAATCCACCTTGATCAGCGACGACGCGGTGATCTCGTCGAACAGCCAGCCGTAGGGGTTGATCAGGAAATGATGCTCCGGCCCGGGCACGCGCGCGGACAGGTGGGTGAACACCAGATCTTCCCAGCCGTACAGGGCCACCAGCCGATAGGCGGCGGCCAGGTCCTTGCGCACTTCCCACTCGGCCTGGCTCATCTGGCTCTGGCGAGTCGCGGTAGCTTCGGTCATTGCGGCACCTCTTTTGTTGTGAAATAGTATTTCATTAATATAACAA
>CEOD01000316.1_pt1 | contig 11645 bp, 11 predicted proteins | sample 530341 | NCBI WGS metagenome assembly CEOD01 (sample SAMEA2619950, study PRJEB7988) | marine metagenome | isolation source: saline water (ENVO:00002010), including | reverse complement strand
GATGGCCTTGGCGCCGAATAGTTCCGTGGCGATTGGAGCGCGGCTGCTGCAGGGGGTCGCGGGGGCTTTTATGATTTCCAGTAGCATCGCGATTGGTGGACAGCACTTTGAGGGGGCGGCCCGAACTCGGATGTTCTCGCTCATCATGGCCCTGGCCGGCTTGGGGATGGGAGTGGGGCCCTTGATCGGCGGGGTCCTGATTCACTGGTTTGACTGGCGGGCGGTTTTCTGGGCAAACCTTCCGGTTACCTTTCTCTTCTTCGTGAACAATCTACTCGTCCTCCCGCGAAAGGAGAGAGTTTCTCGGGCCCGGTTTGACTCCGTGGGATTGATCTTACTCTCGGCGACGGTCCTCTTGTTGGTAGTACCGGTGAGTCAAGCCGGGGAGTGGGGGTGGTTGGCTCCGCGAACTTTCGGACTTTTGGGCGGGTTTTGCATCTTTTCGGTGATCTTGATCCTTTGGGAAAGGCGAGTGAAGGACCCGCTGCTGGATTTCTCGGTCTTGACCGTTCGCGGGTATGTGCCGGCGAGTCTCTGTGCCTTTCTCGCCTACTTTATCGGCCTGGGATGGCTCTTCTTGTTCAGTCTCTACCTTCATCACGTGCGCGGTTTGAATGCCCTGGAAACCGGGCTCTCGTTCCTGCCCTATGCTGTCGCCTATTTTAGCGGTGGTTTACTCTCGAGCCACTTGGGCCGGTTCCTCGGATGGCGAGCCTTCCTCTTTCTCGGGTTGTGCCTCCTCGCGGTAGGGGTCGGGTCTCTCTCGCTCATCGATCGACAGACACCGTTCTGGTGGTTGGAGGTGGGCTTCGCTCTCGTCGGTCTTGGATACATCTTTGCGAATAACGCGGCCATGTCGTTGGCGCAGGGGAAAATGCCGGCAGAGAAGTCGGGGGCGGCCTCAGGGATATCGATGATGATTCGATGGCTGGGGTCCGCTCTCGGGATCGCGGTGATGACTCTGGTCCTACACGGGACCAGCCGCGCGGCCCTGGCTGAGGAAGTGGCCCAGTCGGATCTCCATCTGCCCTTACCGACCCTGCTTTCTGCCTTAACTGAAGACGGGTCCTGGCACCAGAGACTCGATTCGCTTTCGAAGACCGAGGAAGCGCAGAGCCTTGACCTGCTGACGTCTGCCTTTACCCATGGGGTCGATCGGGGACTGCTGGTCCTGGTAGGGTGTGGAGGTTTGGGGCTCATCCTCGTCGGTTTCGTCCCCCGGGCGGATTCGTAGTCTGGCAGCAGCCGGATCTAAAGGAATAGAGATCGGGAGATCGTTGAGGCAAGCGGGTGGGATCGTCTCGAGGCGTGGTTGAAAAGGAGAACGGACTTTCCAGTCCGTTTCACGTCGTGTGCGGGGTGCCGTGCTGGGGGAAAACGGGTAGGAAAACCCGTTCGCTATCCAGGTATCTTCTTTTCAATGCTCTACAGGTAGACTATGCACGAACTTGCTTCGTTAACTCTCATCGGATTTCTTACCCGGTGAAACCAAGTTATACCCACCCCAAAACTCCTATGATTATATATTCTGCTGTATTCAAAACACTGTTACTCGTATCGGCTGCTTCCACCGCTACGGTGCTCCCAGCCCAGGTTATTTTTTCGGATGATTTCGAAACGTATACCGAGGGCACGGATCTGGACGGCCAAGGTGGCTGGACGGCAAGTGGAACAGATGTAGATACTTCCCTTACGGTCAGCGACGCGGAAGCCTATACTGGTTCACAGTCATTGTCTATCGTAGACGATTCGACCGGGGCACGCCCGAGCGTGCTTCATTCGCTGTCGGAAACCGTTTCCCATGGTGAATTCAGTTTCGCGGTCAAGGAAGCCACTGGAGTTGACTTTTGGACGGTCCAGTTGGGCAATTTCAAATTTTCGCGAATCTCAAATAAGCTGACTGTTATCTATACGGTTGGCACTGATAAATATTATCCGGGCAATGTGACCTTCGCTTCGGCGGGTTACTCGACTACCGATTGGAATGCATTCTCAATTCTTTTCGACGGTGCGACAGGCAGTTTGGATGTGTCGCTGAATGGTGATAACATTCTCTCCGTGGACGATGAATTCTACGAGTGGAGCACTCCCTCGGTTGAATTGGGTATGTACTCCAGCGGTGATACCAGTTCGGCATTCTTTGATACGGTTTCGATGAATTCGATCCCAGAGCCTTCTTCTTACGCGCAGATGCTGGGCGTGACCGCTCTGGCTTTATGTCTTCTACGTCGTTCTCGGCGGCAGTAAAGCGTTTCGAGTGAGACTACTGCGCGATGAGGAGTCGTTCAGGCAGGGGGTGGTGCAATGGTCCCAACGGGCGTCCTTGAGCGTTGGCAGGCCTAAGCGGTACCCATCGAGCAGGGACCTGACCACTTGTTGTGCAGAGATTGCTCGAACCTTTGCGAGGCAGGGTTGAATTTGATTCAATTCCCAGCGGCGGAGGGGAAGGTCGCCGGGTGCTCCATTTTTCGGTTTCCCTGGAGTGATTCTACGGTTAGAACACTTCTTCATCGGTTCTCCCCGAGCGTTGAATTATGGATTATTTGATCGATCGTGTGGCGAAGGCTTTCTCCGCTTTCTTGATCTTCCCAGCTCTGGGGAAGAGGATCTGCGCTGAGAGATTCTTCCAGATCGAGATATTCGCTTCGGCTGGGAGGGGTAGTATCCCTTCGGATAAGTTGGAGGCCGGACGGCGATGAACAAACGGGTGACCATCCGGGACATAGCGGCCGAGGCGGGCGTCCACTTTACCACCGTCGGCTTGGCGTTGAAAAACAGTACTCGGATCAGCGAAGCGACGAGAGCGCGAATTCACAAAGTGGCGAAGCGGATGGGCTACGAGCCTGACCCAATGCTCGCAGCCTTGAACGCCTACCGGCACACTCAATCCCGCCCCCAATACAAGGCCAGCATCGCGTGGATTAACAATTGGCCCGAGCGTTCCATGCTCTACGACATCAAGGAGTTTGCGATGTATCACCGAGGATCATCGGATCGCGCGAAAGAACTGGGATACGAGATTTCCGAGTTTTGTATCGGATCGGGCGAGATCTCTCCCGCACAGTTGGGCCGGGTCCTACGAGCCCGGAATATCAAGGGGATCCTGATGGCACCTCAGCCTCATGCGGGCGTGGAACTGGATTTCGATTTTAATGGATTTTCGGCGGTCTCCCTCAGTTACTCGTTGGTAAAGCCCGCTCTTCACGTGGTGTCGAATCATCATTCTCGCAGCATGCGATTGCTCCTCTCCGAGCTGAACCGACTGGGCTACAGTCGAGTCGGATTTGCCTTGGAGAAAGAGCTGAATGAAAAAGTGGGATTGAATTGGTTGGGCGGTATGCTGATCTCGCAGGAGGTCAGCCTGACGAAGACGGAGATCGTCCTCCTTCATCAGTATGCGAAAGATCCAGAGAACCTCCTGGATTTCATCCGGAAGGAAAAGCTGGAGGTCGTGGTTTCCCATGGGGCAATTTATGAGAAACTGCTGAAACTCGGTGCCGCCATGCCGGAAGAGTTTGGCTTTGCTAATATCAGTGTGAACGAGGGGCAGAATGGAGTCTCGGGAATCTGGCAAAACTCGTACCATATCGGCTACAAGGCTGTTGACCTCGTCGTTGACATGCTTCACCGCAATGAGACCGGAGTGCCTCTTATGCCGACTCATACCTTGATTGATAGCACCTGGAATGTCGGATCGACTATCCGACCCGCGGCGGGGGCGCAATAGTAGTGTGCCACCCCGAATTGCTCTACAGGTAGAACTGTGGCTCAATTGACATTTTGGGTATCGACCGGAAGTCTCTAAACCATGCCCCCCAACCCCTGCCTATTTCGTCGTCGCTATAGCGGATTTTCTTTGGTCGAACTATTGGTCGTTCTCGCGGTGATCGGCCTGCTCCTTTCGTTGTCGATCGCGGCAATACAGAACGTCAGGGAGTCCTCGAAGGCCGCGCGGTGCGGAACGAATATGCGGGCGGTAGGTGCTGCACTTTCTACCTATGCGATGGAGCACGACGGTTATTTCCCGGCGGTGCGTTCGAGTCCGGATTCTGCGGATGAGGTGAATGGTCGTCAGAACGAATTGGGAACCTGGGAGGCGGAAATTGAACCCTATGTCGGTTTTAATCTCCGCACCACCATGGGAGGGTACGACGGAGAGGATTCCGAAGATATCATGCAGGCGTTGATCATCTGTGAGGCGGGAGAGTTTGTGGGGATGAGTGCGAGCCTGAACAACCAGAAGGCTTCGGTTGGAGGGAAGAAGCTGAACTGGGGCCTGGATTTTCAAACAAACGTGAATTCAATCGAGGATCCAACGGCGACTTTGTTGCTGGGCGATTCGGACGAGTATCACTTGAGCTTCACGAAAGATATGCTCGCTGATGCCGACGGGAAATACAAAGGAGCGGATCTTGTCCGCCATGGCGGGAAGGCGAACTATCTTTTCGTGGATGGACATCTGGAGTCCTTAACTCCGGAAGAGATTATGAAGTTAAAAGGATGGGACTGATCCGTTCTCTCCCTCTTCTCGAAGAAATTTCAAACAAATGTACGATGCGTGCTAGAAATCGAACTACTGTACTGACTTGCTTGTGCCTCTGGGGGATGAGTGTTCTCTCTCTCGCTGGAAACGGCCTCTCGAATGGAGGCTTTGAGCAGGGATTGGATCTCTGGATCCTCGGGGATCAAATGTCAGCCGCATCATCGGCAGCAGCGAGGGATGGCGAGAAGGGACTGCGGGTTGTCGATCAGGATGAAAAGCACGGGTCGAGCTTGTTCAGTCGGTCGTTTCCGGTTGAGCCTGGAGCCACGGTGACGCTCACGTTTGAGGGGCGGGCCGATTCCAAATTTCTGGCCGTGTATCTCTGGCCCATGAATGGAGACGGCCGGGCCGTGCGGGATCCCTCGATCCGTGGGGATGGATTGGCGAAAGTCGTTCTCTCGCCCAGCGGTGAAGGGTGGCGGTCTTACACGGTGGAGCACACAATGCCCCCCGCCACTGAGAGTGTGAAGGTGTGGGTCCATTCCTGGAGTGGGGCTACCGGTACCGCTGATCTGGATAACTTTGTGCTGTCCGGTTTGGGTGAAAGCGCGGAGCCCTACGAAAGTCCGGAAGACGTTCAGAAAGCCTCGGAAAAGGCCGTGGCCCGCTTTGCGGAAAAGACAGAGGCGTTGGTGGTGCCCGCGGAGTTGCCGGCCCGGGAAAATCCTCCGGTCATCATTCTCAAACTCGATGATCTTCGGCCGGTGAATGGAGAGGTGCATCCATCGTGGAAGCGGGTGACGGAGTATCTTCAGTCGAAGGAGATACCTTGCGGGATCGGGATCATCTGTGATCGATTGGAGGAGGCGTCGCCTGATTTTGTGGAATGGACCCGCGCTCAGCGAGCATCGGGAGAGGTCGAGTTTTGGTTTCACGGATTGGACCATCTGGTGTGGACCGATGAAACCGGTGCCCGGCGCAGTGAGTTTTCCGGGCGAACCCCCGCGGAGCAGCAGGAGCGGTTTGAGCGATCCCAGAAACTCGCGGAGGACGTTTTGGGATTCCCCTTTCAAACCTTTGGTCCCGGCGGGGGAGGATCGACTGGACATCAGGATGCCGCGACCGCTCAGGCCATGAGTCACGATTCAGATTTGGTGGTTTGGCTCTACCCGCGCCCGATCGATACGATGGGGAAGGAGATCGTCGAAGAGGGCCAGATTATCGTGTTGGACCGAGTCTGGGAAGTAAACCTGGAGGGGCGTGTAGGGCAACCGGATTACGAACGGTTTGTGAGTGGCTACGCCGCGAATCCGGATCGCGAGTATTTTGTGCTGCAGGGTCATCCCACTCATTGGGGAGGAGCCCGCTTTGAAGAGTTTTCTCGGATCATCGACTTTTTGGTGGAGCAGGATGCGGTATTTTTGACTCCGGTCGCCTATGCCACGAGCTTGGATGGAGAGCCGGCTCAGCAAGTGTCACGGAAATGACGAAATTCATGTGTGGCTCTGTTGTCTCGAGTTTTCTCATGCGCTGGATATTTCTAAATTTCCTGGTGGGCTTCTGCCTTGCCTGCCTGCCTGCCTATTCATCGGGTGAACCGGAACGACGATCTGCCGACTCGGAGGAGTGGCACTCGGCCCTCTATCCGGCGAATTGGACTCCGGAGTTTCGGGATGCGGAGGGTCGTTTTCTTCATGATTTTTCCTTTGCCGGATATCGCTTTGGCGAGACGCCGCCCGAAGCCGTAGAAGGGGAATGGGTCAATGTGACCGAGGCGCCATATCTGGCAGATTCTTCGGGGGAGCAGGACAGCACCACGGCTATTCAGCAGGCGCTGGATGAGGTTGGAAAAGCCGGAGGCGGAGTCGTTTACCTGCCGGCGGGGACCTATCGGATCGCCCCGATCGGAGAGGATTCGGTCGCTCTTCGATTGAGGTATTCGGGGGTAGTCCTTCGCGGGGCTGGGGCCGGAGAAACGTTTCTCTACAGCGATGATTTTCAAATGCGAAAGAAGGTACTCATCTCCGTGGAACCGGGGGAGGCTACCTCATGGAATGCCGACGGAAAGGATTATCCGGGGATCTTGCTGGTGAGCGACGAACCGACCCCGACCCAGCAGATCTCTCTCGCTGAGGTAGAGGGTTTGGCCGTGGGCGATGCCGTGGTGATCCGCAACGACCTTACCCAGCACTACATCGATCGGGTTGGAATGACGGGAAAATGGGAGCCTGCGCAGTCGCGAAACCGGACGCTTACCTACTACCGGCGGATTACCCGTATCGATCCTGAGCACAATGTGGTCACAGTGGATATTCCGGTTCGAGGGTATTTGTATCAGGCGGACAATGCGCGGGTGGTTCCGGTAACCGGAGAAATGATCCGAGAGGTCGGGGTGGAGGACTTTTCGATCGGAATGGCCTACCATCCGGGGGAGGGCGACGGATTGCGTGATTTCTTGCAGGAGGGAACTCTTGCTTACGAAGTTCACGGTTCGGCTGTGATTCGATTTAAAATGGCGGAGAATGGCTGGGTTCGCCGGGTGAACACATACGCCCCGGAGGGGAATCCGCCCCAGGTGCACATCCTTTCGAATGCCCTGCAACTCGAGCGATCCCGGGGGATCAGCGTCCTGCATTGTGACCTGCGATTCCCTCAATATCGGGGGGAGGGCGGCAATGGCTATCTCTACACGATGCAGGGCCAGGATAATTTGGTCGAGGAATGTTACGCGGAAGCTGGTCGACACAACTTCTCGTTTGGAACGATGTCCGCGAGTGGAAATGTCATCGTCGATTGCTATAGCAAAGACGGCTGGCTCGGCTCGGATTTTCACATGTTCCTCTCCCTGGCGAACCTGTTTGATTCGGTCACCTGCGAAGGCGACTTCCTGGAGGCTCGCGCACTTCGCCCCTGGGGCGGAAAGGTCATGCACGGAGTGACGACGACGGAATCTGTCTTTTGGAATACCTGCGGGCTGCGCTATTCGGAGAAGCAGCCGTATTTGATTTTCTCGCACCAATTTGGAGACGGGTATATTATCGGAACCCGTGGGCCCGCCTATGAGGTGAAGACCTCTGATTTCGCCGAGGGGATTGGAAAAGGAGAAACGTTGGTTCCGCGTTCCCTTTACGAAGATCAACGCATGCGTCGGGTAGGAACCGTAGTCGAATGATGAAAACAGGTTTACTCGAAAATGAACCGAAGGGGACCCATACGGGCACCCTCCTCTTCGCGCTTTCCGAGCGGGAGCGTCGAATCTTTTTTCCGGATTTCGATTTCTCGGTGAACTGCCTCGGGGGTTTGGAGGCGGCGATGATTGACCCATCCACCTTGGATGCCGCGGGATGGGAGGATGCGCTAACTGAGTTTAATCCGCGGGTGTTGGTCACCGCTTGGAGTGGGAAAACCGTGCCAGAGCAGTGGTATGATTCCCGGGGTTGTGCTCTTGAGTATGTGTGCCACGTGACTGGATCGGTTCGAAAGGTGGTTCCCCGTACACTGTTGGAGCGTGAACTCTGTGTGACCAATTGGGGGGCGACGATTACTCATACCATTGCCGAGCATGCACTGTTGATGGTGCTGGGGTTGTTGCGAAATGTCCCGCTTTGGGAGAGCGCCTTGGACCGGGAAGAGCATGCCTTGCCCCTGTCGAGGAATTTGAAGACTCGTTCCCTGCGTGGAAAACGAGTGGGGATTCACGGCTTCGGGGCGATCGCGCGTGAGATTGCACGCCTGCTAAAGCCGTTTCAGGTGGAACTGTGCGCTTATTCGCAAGGAGTTCCAGACTCACATTTTGTGGCTCATGAAGTGATTCAACTCAAACGTTTGGAGTCGTTGTTTGAGCAATGTGATGTGGTGATCGAATGCGAGGGACTCACTCCGGAGAATAGGGGAGTGGTGGATGAAGCGATGCTTCGGCGGCTTCCCAGGGACGCTGTTTTTGTGAATGTAGCCCGGGCGGACCTCACGGATGAAGAGGCTCTGTATCGTTTGGCGCAAGAGGGAGACATCCGGTTGGGCCTGGATGTGTTTCAGGAAGAACCATTGCGGAGGGACTCTCCCATGCGCTCCCTTTCGGGGGCGTGGATCTCTCCGCACATTGCAGGGCCGACATGGGACACCTATCCGGTTTGTGGAGAACACGCTTTGCAGAATATCCGGAAATTCTCGAAAGGTGCCGCGCTCAGTGGCGTCGTCGATTTGGCCATCTATGACCGGTCGACCTAGGATGGTGATGGGGTTGATGCTGTCGAGCGGTCGGATCGCACCGCACTGCGAAAAGAGGGCCATTCTCCTCGAAGGACTACGATTATGACGATCGAGTATATCACGTTGGGGGTCTACCTCGTTGTTCTGATGGTGGTCGGGGCGCTATTCTCAAAGCTGAATAGCAATGTGAGCGATTTCGCCCGCGGGGGAGGAAAAGGGACCTGGTGGATGGTCGGCACCAGCGCCTTCATGGCGGGGATCAGTGCCTTCACTTTCACCGGGAACGCGTCCGCAGCCTTCATCGCCGGACCCTCGTTCTTGGTTATCTATTTTGCGAACTGTGTCGGGCTCGCACTGTGCTTTATTCTCGGGCCTTGGTTCCGTCAGACCCGGGCAACGACATGGGCCGACATCATGCGAGAACGGTTTCATGTGAGCGTGGAGCAGTTCAGTGCCTATTTTTCGCTGATTATTCAACCCATCAGCGCGGCCACGCAATTGTATGCCCTGTCGATCTTTACCGCGGCGATTCTCCAGGTTCCCGTGCCCGGGGTCATAGTGGTTCTGGGTGGGATTGTGCTCTTCTATTCTACGACGGGGGGACGGTGGGCGGTCATGGCCACGGATTTTGTGCAAGGCCTCGTGCTGTTCTCGCTGACCGTCCTGGTGTTCGTTCTCGCATTGAAAGAAGTAGGGGGGCTGAGCACTTTCTTTGGCTACTTCAGTGATCCCCGATTCGCCGATGACTTCCAGTTCGTCAAAGAGAAGGGGCAGTTCCCCGCCGACAAATTTACGTGGAAGTGGATTGTAGTAGTATTTATCCTGCAATTACAGGGGTATTTGAATTTGGGCACAGCGAGTCGATTCCTTTCCGTAAAGGATAGTCGAAATGCCCGCTGGTCGGCGGTGTGGGCCTGCCTGTTGATGGCTTTGGGAACCGTTGTTTGGTTCCTGCCTCCCATGGTGGCGCGTTTTCTCTATGCGGACCAAGTGCTCGGTATGGACATCAAAGAGCCCGCAACGGCGAGCTATGCGGTAATTGCCCAGAACCTTTTGCCGAACGGACTGATGGGGTTGATGCTCGCTGCCATGTTGGCGGCGACGATGAGCAGTATGGATACCGGCTTGAACAACACGACTGGGATCATCGTGAACAACATCATTCCGCGGATTCGGGAAAAATTGGGCAAGAAGGCTTTGAGCGATCGAACCGGGCTTCTGCTTTGCCGCGCGTTCACGATCTTGCTGGGAGTCTACATCATTGTGATTGGTCTTCTGTTGGCCCTGCAGAAAGAGATTTCTCTCTTCGATGCATACTTGATGATTTCGGCGGTTGTCGGCTTGCCCTTGAGTATGCCGATTCTGATGGGCTTGTGGATCAAGCGCCTGCATTGGGCCTCTTACTACATCATTATCGGGATGGCATTGATCCCATCGATCTATTTTGTGATCTCCAGTGCCGGCGGAACCTCATGGACAATCCAAGATCGCTTGGCCTGGATCTACGGATTCAGTCTGCTCGGCTGTCTCATTAGCCTCCCTCTCTGGAAATACGCCTCCAGCGCCTATCGTGAGCAAGTGAGAGCTTTCTATGAAAAGATGCACCGCCCCGTCGATTTTTCAGAAGAGATCGGGCAGTCCGAAGACGCCTTCCAATACAAGATCATCGGCTCAACTGCTGTGGCCCTGGGAATACTCATCATGCTTTTCCTCTTTGTGCCGAACTCCCTCGGCGGGCGGTTGCAGATTCTCGCTCTGGGCAGTTCCGTTGCCGTAGTGGGGGCTCTTCTCCTGTGGCGATGGAAGAAGCTGAAAGTGCAGGATCCTCGCGCTGAACGAAGCTAGGGGATGGATCTCCCGATGATGGGTCCGGACGATTTTGGGTTACGGAATGACTTAGAGGCGTGCGGACGGTTGCTCGGGTTTTCTTGGGACAGAGGTTGAAGCGACACCCAGTGGGTAAGAGTGTCCGGTCGTTGTCCCCCTGCAGCGATCTTCTGCAAAGGGAGCGCTCTCGAATGGAGATTTTACTTTTGCGAAGTAGCCGAACCAATCTCGACGGAATGCTGACGCGCAGTACGTTCGCCTCCTCTTTCGCTCTACGAGCTCCGGCGAACAAGGAAGTGTCACGCTGCGGGAGGCCCGTACGGGGCTCGTCCTATTTTCTCCGGCGGAGAAATAGGAGACCGGTTGCCGCCAGTGCGAGTACCGCTGCAGCGCTTGAGGGTTCGGGAACGCTGCTCACTACAATGTTGTCTAAATAGAACTCTTCATAGCCCGAACTCGACACAGTATTCCATCTCATGGTCATCTCGGTTGCATTCAGCCCCGAAGTTCCAAAATACGTCTCGGGGATGGTGATGCTGTAGGAAATGAAGGACGACCCACTGGTCGATGGCGTATTGGGGAGGGTGATGGTAGAACCACTGTAGGAGCCATCGTATCCGTCGAATGCACCTAAATCTACCAGAACCGTTTGAATTCCCGATCCGAAGTCGATCTGAAAACTGCTTAAGCCATCAGGTGACTGGGAGGCGCTTGTGGCTTTGATATCGAATGAGATGACTAAGTCTCCGCCAGCGGGGATCGCAAGAGCGTTGTTCTGTCTCAGATAGTGGAACTTTGCAGCACCATCGTTGAACCACAAACTTTGGCTTCCCTCTGAGGCCTCGCCGGTGACGACATGAGTTTGGGCTTGATTGTAAACGGTCCAAGTCGGTGACGGGATATTTCCAGGAGTGTAGGTTTCAAAAGATTCAGTAAAAAGAACCACGGCACTGGCCTGGCTTACTGTGAGACCGAAGAGTAGGGATAGAAGTGGGGATTTCATGCGAAGAAGATCTACTTTTTTCTGACTAAGTCAAGTGGATCTTTCGATTCTTTTACGGCATTCTGACAGTTTACCAGAAGCATCTCGATGCTTCAGCTAGCGTCGCGTATGAGCGGCTACGTT
>CEOD01030942.1_pt1 | contig 11737 bp, 7 predicted proteins | sample 530341 | NCBI WGS metagenome assembly CEOD01 (sample SAMEA2619950, study PRJEB7988) | marine metagenome | isolation source: saline water (ENVO:00002010), including | reverse complement strand
GGGGGGGGGACGATCCCCACCAACCCCTCAAGAAGAGCGATTGGCGGGACCATCGGCAACCCTGCGAGCAGGCAACGCCCCTGCTACTACGGTGCTTCGTAAGTGACTCTCAAGCGGAGAAAGTCTTTCGCATCCACACCACCGATCGGCTCAACCTGTCGGTAGCGGTGGGTGAAGGTCCCGTCACCATTATCCGTCGGAGCGAGGAAATCGAAACTGACAGGGACAAACGGATCGGCGACTCCGAGATCGTTACTCCCCAGGACCTCGATGGTAACCCCTGCAGGTTCGGTCGCGCGATTGCTCAAGAACTCGATAGTCAACCGGGGGAGCTCCCCTTCTTCCTCGTAAGCCATACCCTCGAGCCGGAACGCGTCTGGCACATCGGGATCACCGTCCACCAAGTACTCGATGATCACAGGCATACCGTCATTATCTCCGGAATCATCGTTCAGATCCGCGAGGGTCAACCCATAGGAGTCGAGGTATTCGGAGACCGGATCGGAAGAACTGGACCGGACTAGAATATTGTCCAGGTACCACTGTCTCGAACCGGTTTCGGAACCATCAGAAGTATAGAGGAAGGCGAGATAAACCGTCGCCTCTCCCTCGAGTGATTCGGGTAGCTCCACCGAACCCTGATAGGAGGAGACCTCGTCGTCTTGGTTGCCAAGGTCCTCGCTGAAGGTGAAGGAAATCGGCGTCCACGTGTCGGTTCCTTCGGCCGGAACACCCGAACCGGAATAATCGGTGGAATAGAGGATTTGGAGCGAAGGCCCTTCGTATGCCTCGCCATAATCAAACTCCAGAACTGGATTCGATGCGTCGGTAAAACTCAGAGCAGGGGAGACAAGATAGTGCTCTTGAGAAGCAGGACCATCGTAGCCATCGGCTTTCGCCTCTTCATCTTCGACCTGCCAACCGTAGTCAGCATCGACACCATCACCGCTCTGGTTCACCCATTGAACCGCGGGATCTCCAGAGAAGTCCTCTTCCCCGATTAGCCCGGCTACCGATGCGGTGGTAGCTGAAGCGGTCACCCCGACCGAATAATCGGTGCCATCAGTGGAGAAGAACGCATAGAAATATTCAGTAGATGCGACCAACCCAGTCTGTAGTGGTGGAACACCCGACCCTACATAAATCACCGTGCCACCGGCGAAGGAATCATTCACTGCGGGCACCGATCCGGCGGCCGAAGTAAATTCACCTGAAGTATTAAATACTACGATCACGTCGTTCCCCGAAACCGGAGCAAAGCCAGTTTGAATCGCGGTATCACCGGAAGGCGTAGCGCTCACACCGGTTGGCGGGGACAATATGGCTTCCGGGTGGGATCCGGGAGAAGCATCTGCAACATTTTGCTCAGTTAGAATCGACCACTGGGCGATATCGAACGTTGATGTCCCGTCCGCTACGGAATCGAGTCGAACTGCGCGGCCATCGACATAGTCCCGGGCAGAGCCGACCCCATCGACGCCGGCCTCCCCGTAGACATCGACCAGAATCCCCGTTGAGGAGCCTCCACCGAAGCGAAGTTCCACATTGTCGTTTCCGTTCATATTGATGTTCCCATTTTCCTGATCCGGCGCTGAACCGAAGGCAGCCGCATAACCCGCAGCACCGACGACATAAGTCCCGCCGGCGGGAATGGTACCGGTCAGTGCGATCTCGGAATTCGGAGTGCTTCCCGCATTAAAGTAGAGAGAAAGGTACCACTGCCCTGCCGCAAGATCCACTGGGGACGCAGTCGGGTTGTAGATCTCAACGTACCGCGCCGAGGCATCGTCAGCCGGATCCACCAATTCTGAGAGGAAGATAGTCGGAATCGGCGTATCGTTATCCTGGATTGTCGCCGTAAACTGACTTGCCGACCCCAGAGCCGCGTTGCCAGAGGAAAGCAGATTTCCAAGGGCGAATATCGCAAATTCTGAGGACTCCAAATCAGAATCATCAGTCAGCGTAACGGTTACAGTTTGCGTATCCCCATGGGATGCAGACGATGGGAACGAGACCGTCGCCGTCGAATAGGAATCGATATCGGAAAGATCCGCCGAGCTCAGACCCGAATCGAAGACCACATCCACATCGACCGATTCCCCATCGGGATTCAAAATACGGAAAGTAATTTCAAAAGTCCCATCACCCTCGGAGACTACCTCTGAAACCTCGACAAATTCAACAATAGGCGAAGGGGTGCCTAGATCACTACTTCCGAGGTGCTCATCATCGCCGGGCAAAGCACTATCGACCGTGCTCAAGTCAACAGCCGTCCAGACCGAAGGGAAACTAGTCACATTTGAACCGGCGGTAAGGTCGAACCCAGCATCCGTAGAAACGCGAACGAACGACGTTTCCGCACCCTCATTCCCGGCATCCGTAAACGAAATCGCATCCATTATCGTTGAAGGGTCCTGAGAGTCTCCGACGAACATAACCACCGAATCGTTCCCATTAAAAAACGTGACCGTTACATCCCCCTCGAAATCACTACCGGGAATCATGGCTGCAGAGGGATCAATAGGAGATGCGGCTGCGGAGTTGGCGACAACTATCGTCGAACCGGCTCGAATCGTGTAGCCATCCAATGAAGTTATCCGATCTGTCGTCGAGGTCCCGGTTTTCCAGTCCTCGGCCGCCTCATTACTCCAGGCAGTAAGGATGATACCGGTCAAATCGATCTCGGAGTCCGAGACATTGGTAATCTCCAAATACTTATTGTTTCCAGAGCCTTCGTAGTACTGGGTGAAGAGAAGACTCCCACCAGCAGACTCCCCGGTGGACACATCTGCTTCTGGCGGAGTTCCGTCCGTTTTATAGTCCGTGTCAGTGCCGAGATTGGAAAAAGGGAAGATCGTAAAGTAGTATTGAGTACTTTCGTCCAAGTTCGAGAAAGTAACCTCTCCCTCCCCTTGATTGACCACCACCTGGCCCGAACCATCGTCGAGGTCGAGATCATCCGAAGGAGCGGTTCCATCCGATACGCCGGGAAAAGAGTCTGTCTCGGAAATTTGGACGACGTACCCGACCGCGCCCGGAATATCCGTCCACGACACTGTAATAGTAGTGAAACTCGCCGAGGCTGAGAAACCCGATGGGTAGCTGGGAGGCTCAGGATCCGCAGCGGACGAAGAAACCGCCGTGATATTCAACATGGGATCGCCGGGATCGTAGGTATTCCCTACTCCCGAAAATGTCGCAACGGTGCCGTCAGATTCCAGCGCCCCAATTAAAAGGTGAAACGGCTCTGCACTATTGATGGCTGCAATCAGTTCCGGTTCAAATGCTGAAAGATCGAGGATCACCTCGACCTGCTCACCCTCGCCCTCGTTGGGGCCATAGGCAAAATTAGATGTTCCTACGGCAACCGGATCGGTTGGGAAATCACCCAGATCGATTCCGTAATCCGAATTCGCATCGAAGGCCATCGTCGCGTAGTTACCCAGATCCACCTTGGAATCGGGCGTAAAGAAGACCGTGAACGGTCCCGCATTCGCGAACGTCCGGTCATTGACGGTCAGGGTCAGTGACGCTGCCGTGATGTCGGTAATATTGGTCCCCTCAAAATCGGCCTTGGAGAGCGAAAACTCGATCATACTGTACTCATCGTAGTTCGAGCCTGCATTTTGGGCGTAAAATTCCGCAGTTCCATTCAGTCCGCCCGCCTCGATCACAGCGCCCTCGCGAGCGGCCTTCGAAATCTGCCCGTGCGAGTAGCTATGTCCCACGGTAAGGAGAATTGCCAGTGTAGTGAGAGATGTCTTCATGGATTTGATCGGTGAAAAAATTCAAATAGATTCATTTACGCGCCGGAATCGCCAGATGGTGACTGGGACCCGAGGAATTCAGTGAGTCGTTGCGTCCGCACCCGCAAACTGGTGCCCGACGCCGGAGGGCGGATAATCATCAGAGTGCGCCGATCCGGGGAAAAATTGATTTTATTAACGAGGACCTTCCGGATATTGTTGCCGTCCTTAATCACCAGGGCGATCGGAGCTGGATTTTCGAAAAAATCGGATACATCGATCGGCCTCGAAGAACCGGGCTTCAGCGTAAAGCGCTCTTCACCCAACAGCCCAAAAAAGGTGGCACCAGTCGAATTGAAAAAGACAATAGAATCTTCTGGAAAGGTCTCCTTCGAATCGACCATGTCCTGGATACGGTACGGCCCCGAACTGTTGGCACCTCGATCCAAGCTGAAAAATAGAATAAGATCTTCACGAGTTGGCTCTAGTTCGATCTCTCCGACTGTCGTGTAGATCTCTTCGCCTTCCGGGCTCAGGGATTTTCGATAGATTCGAAATGGCGTCGGACCATTGTAGGAAAATCCAAATGTTCGCTCGTGCGGGTTGAATCGCAGCTCCTCGACCTTGTCCTGGGGATCGCCCTTCGGGGCGTAGAAAATCCCCGACCAATCGGCGCGGTCCAGAGGAAAAACGGAGAAATCAAAATTGAGCGCAATGACCTCTTCCTCCCCCTCTGGAGAAACCGGAACATCCTGGGCCAGCGCAGACGAGAGTCCCCCGGCGAGGAAAAGAAGGAAAATTAAAATATTAGCTCTCATCGGACCATTCAAACCTCAGCACTCGAAAACGACGTGAATCGGCGACACTCGTCGTCGGATCCATTGGATCGGAACCATCAACTTTCTCGGGCAGTCGTTGGACCACGGCCTCACAGATCGTGCTGGAAACCGTTTCACCGGTAATCGGATCAACGACCTCCCCATAAGCTCGCACTCGGAACGTATCTGACCTCGAAGTCATAAACGGAGCCATCCGGGTAATGATGTCGGACTGCTCAAGATAGACATTCGAGCGTTCCATAAATCCATCATTGATCGGGTCTGCCGCATCAGCTGGATCGCTCCCCGCCTCCTCAATGGCGTCGGAGATAATCCCGGAACTCACAAACTCGGACACACTGTAAAAGGGTTCCCCGCGAGCCTCGATCTTCTCCACGATTCCCGCCGCAATCGCGTCGACCTGATTGTCGTCCAGCACCCGGATCCCTTGGGCAAAAACCCGGTCGGGATTTTGGAGCTCGGCATCACTCATGTAGAAGTCCTCGATATCGGCCTGGTAGCCCGGTAGGCGAAAATAAGTACTGGTGCGGTACACATCGTCCCTGCCTCTGCGACTTTCATCCAACCCCTGCGGAGTGCGCACCGGCGCCCGCAACACGGCGCGCCAGACATCGAGGGACGTAGAGTTGATATTGAAAGATCCGTCAACCAACTCAAATACCGCATCCTCGGAGTCCGCTTCTTCCGGATCGTCCGAAAGCTGGCGAATCCATGGATTCCCGAGAACGCGATCGCTTCCCGAGGCGGAGGCGGTATCCTCAAACTTGGGCGAGAGGTAGTACGTATCGAAAGCCTCGTTCAGCTCCTCACCCCAAGCATTGCCGATGGAACGAGGGGCGCGGCGGTGAATGGAGACCGAGGCGAGCTGGCCGATCGAGATCGCGTCGCCATCGGGCAGGTCGTAGAGGATCGAAAGCCGGTAATCTTCGCTGTGACTCCGGGCGGTCCGGTCCATGATCTGATCGAGGAAGCTGAACAAATTCGCGTCATCCTGAACGATATAGGAGGGATCCGTGCCGATCGGTTCGACCAAATCATTTTTCACTTTGTCGGTCCCGAACACATCTTCATAGGACTCGCTTCCTTCAAATGACGGCTCCCGAAGATCGACCGCCGTTTGCAGATCGCGCATGGAAGTCATGTCGGTCTCATCGGTGCCCACGCGGAAGTGATAGGCAAAAACGTAATCCTCGATGGTATAACTGGAACTAGTATCGCGGGAAAAAGGATTCGCCCCCGTGCGAAACTTTCTCACCACCTCAAAATCGTCGAAAGCCAGACCTTCGAATTCGGCAATGGGATCCAGCTCCTTAATATCGCCCGAACTATCGTACGGAACCATTGTCAACGTGACTCCCCCGGCTGGGTGCTCACCCTTAATCCGGATATCAGCATTGTCATCGGGTTTCGTCTTCGCGCTGGCCGACCAGCGTTCCGTGTCAAAATCACGGGCCAAACCTCTCGCTTGGGTCAGAGGATCCGGCTCCATCACCTGGTACACCTCCCCCGGCTCCAAGACGGGCTGGCTGTTGGAATCGGTAGAAGGTGAGATCTCGATCCACGAATTGATGAAAGTTCTCGAATCGCTCGCGGAATAAGAGGAAAAGTCGTCCAGGTCCTCCTCCAATTCCGGAACGGACCAGCCGGTCGGAAGAGTATAGTTTTCGGCAGAGACGGTTATCGTCGGCAGCCCATCGAAATAAAGCACTACCCCCCGGTCGTAACTGGAGTCAGTATCGCGCGGGAAGCGCAGCGGCAAAGGATAGGGGTTCCAGAACTCTGCCTCAAAATGGTAGCGCACGCGAACCTTCGCATCGCTCCAAGTATGAAAGAGCCCCATATAGAGAACCGCTTCCGACAAAATAGGCCGCGGACTGAAAAACGGTTTTCCAGCGTAGTCCCGCCGGTCCGGCACCCCTGAATCAACCTCCAGATAATCGCCCTTCGGCCCGAGGAACTCCGCGAGATCATCGTTGGCGAGAAAACTGTCCCGATAATCGGAGTCCGAAAGATTCACCTTCAACCCTCCCGAAACTGGATTCTCCAACACGCCGTAGGAGGCCACGGCCAAATCCACCTCGACCTCCTGCAACGTGGTGAGATCAGCCAACGGAGCCCCGGCACTATCTTGAATGAAGAGAACATCCGTCTCGCTGACTGATTCCTGAAGGAGGCTCGCCAATTGATCGTCATCCTCATCGATCTCCGCACTGGGGAAGATCGAAGACAAATCGACGCCAAACGGGGTCACGTACTCAGCACTGCTGCGCTGCGACTCAAACGAAGAGCTCTCGTAGAGCACGGTGCCTCGTCGTCCTCCAGACAAAGAGACAGTGGAGGCCTCACCCCCGACCCACCAACCGACGCGAGCCACCACGGCGCCGTCGCTTGCAATCTCGTCCAAATTCACCTCGACGGCCTCCTGGCTACTATTTCCCGGTAAAATTTCTTTCGAAGAAGCGCCTGCGCCCGCGACTGGATCTGGATTACTGCCCGAAACGAGCCACTCCGGGGCATTTCCGGGATTCTCTGCGTCCCAGACACCCGTCCAGAGACTGCTTCCCGAAGTAGAAACTCCAGCCCCGAGCACCTCTGCCCTCGCCGTTGACCGACGATCTTCGCCCGCCACCTTCTGCAAATTTCCCAGCGCGATGGCCATGGCGAGTCGCGAGCTCTCCCTCGAAACGACAACGCCCTCCTGGTTCGAACTCGACGAAACCGCCACCTGCAACTGAATCGACAGGAGCAAGACCACTAGAAGGACCACCGACATCAGGCTCAAACTGATGATCAGCGCAAAGCCTCTCTCGTCTACTTCCGATTGTGGAAGAAGCCGGCGGGAGGACCTATGGATTTTTAAACTTTTCACTGCTAGTAGTCGTACCTAGCAAATGCCATGCTTGGCATCCGATCCAATGAAGAAAATGCAGATATCAGTTACAAATGCGTCACCTTAACCGTTGATAATGAAGTGATTCTGGAGCAATATTGAGCAAAACCCAAATCATAAACCAGATTCCCTAAAGGGTTGCAGAACCCCTCGAAAGCCTCCTACTATTCTCCATTCAACGATTTGCCGAACCATTAAAACTCTTGAATAAACCCAACAAAGGAAACGCTTTGGACATCGATCAGATCGAAAAACTCGTCGAAATGATGAAGGACAGTGACTTGTCCTCCATGGAAATCGAAGAAGAGACTTTTCGCATTCGTCTTGCTCGCGAGAAAGAAATCGTCGCCGTACACGGTGGCGGTGCCGCGAGCGCACCTGCCCAACTGCCGGCCGCAGCAGCCGCACCCGCAGCAACAGCTGGTGGCGCCGCTGCCCCTGAAGCAGAAGAAAAGGGCATCACTTACGTCAAGTCACCGATGGTGGGAACGTTCTACCGTGCCCCATCCCCTGACAGCCCCCCCTTCGCAGAAGAAGGCGGCAAGATCAAAATTGATTCGGTGGTGTGCATCATCGAAGCGATGAAGGTCATGAACGAGATTCAGTCGGAAGTGAGCGGCAAGGTCCTCGAGATCCTCGTCGAAAACGGCGAGCCCGTCGAATACGGGCAAGCTCTCATGAAAGTGAAGGAAGGCTGAGCGGCGAGGTATGCTGAAGAAAATCCTCATCGCCAATCGCGGCGAAATTGCCCTCCGGGTGATTCGAGCCTGCCGCGAGCTGGGCATCGAAACACTGGCTGTTTACTCGGAAGCCGACGAACAATCGATCCATTGTCAGATCGCTGACGATGCGATTTGCATCGGTGCCGCTCCCAGCGGAGAAAGCTACCTAAAGGCAGATCGCATTCTCAGTGCCGCTGAACTGGCCAACGTGGACGCGATTCACCCGGGGTACGGTTTTCTCTCTGAGAACGCCGACTTCGCCGAGCAATGCGAGAGTTGCAACATCAAGTTTATCGGACCGTCCTCACAGACGATCCGGATGATGGGAGACAAAGCACTGGCTCGGGAAACGGTCAAAAGCGCCAAAGTGCCGATCATTCCAGGCAGCGAAGGCGCCATTTCCGACGACAAGGAAGCGCTCAAGCTGGCGAAGGAGATTGGTTTTCCCGTGATCATCAAAGCCGTATCCGGTGGAGGTGGCCGCGGCATGCGGGTTGCGCACAATGCGGTCGCGTTCCAGCGGGAGTTTGAGACTGCCCGCGCCGAAGCGGAAAAGGCATTTGGTGACGCCTCGGTGTACATCGAGAAGTTCATTCAGGAACCTCGACACATCGAGTTCCAAATCCTAGCTGATGAACACGGCAAGGTGATCCACCTTGGAGAGCGCGACTGCTCGGTCCAACGCCGACACCAGAAGGTTTTCGAAGAAGCCCCCTCACCCTTCCTATCCGCTGACCTGCGTCGTCGGATGGGTCGAATGGCGGTGAAAGCTGCTGAAGCTGCGAATTACAAGAATGCCGGCACAATCGAGTTCTTGGTCGATAAAAATGGGGATTTCTTCTTCATTGAGATGAACACTCGGATTCAGGTGGAGCACCCGGTCACAGAAATTGTGACTGGCATCGACCTGATCAAGAAGCAGATTCAGATCGCCTCAGGCGAGCCTCTGGGCATTGAGCAAAAGCAGGTAAAGATCTCGGGACATGCCATCGAGTGTCGGATCTGCGCGGAAGACCCTTCCCGCAACTTTGCTCCGTCACCGGGAGTCATTGACCTGTACTATCCACCCGGTGGACCAGGGATCCGTTTGGACTCTCACGTATATTCGGGCTACCCAGTTCCACCGTACTACGATTCGATGATTGGGAAGCTGATCACCTACGGAGCTACCCGCGACGAAGCGATTCTTCACATGAATCGGGCGTTGAAGGAGTATCTCATCGGGGGGATCAACACGAATATTCCTTTCCTCCAGGCTATCGTTAGCGATCCGGTTTTCCGTCAAGGACAAACCACGACTCGCTACGTTGAAGAATTCCTGGCCCGGACACCTCGCTATCTTCTCTCCGCGTCTCAACCCGACAAATCCTAAATACTATGGAGCAACCGAACTCATCCGATAACGATTCAACAGTCCCTTTCGTATCCGAGGAGAGTTCGACTCTCGGCGAGATCCGAATCAACCATAGCGTTGTCGCGAACATTGTTCGCATCGCTACGCTGAGCGTCCCGGGTGTTCACGCAGTTGGCGGTGGACGCTTCGAAGGAATTACCGAAATGTTCGCCAAGCGCGAAGGCGAGAGAGGCGTTCGGGTAAGTGAAGACGAGGGCGGCACCTATGAGATCGAGATCCGGGTTCTTCTGGATTTCGGCGTCGAACTAGCCCGCACAGGGGGCCAGATCCAGCAGACAGTCCGTGACGAAGTTTCGAAAATGACGAGCAAGGAAGTCGCTCGCGTCGATATCATCATCGACGGGGTTCACGTCTCCGAAGAGCCGAAACAAGAATCCGGCCAGTGGGCTGGTTGATCTATTTATGCTAGAATCCTTACAGAACTGGTTCGAATCGGCAAAAGGTACCGATTTTCAATTTCTCGCCCAAAGAGAATACTTGATCGTCGCCGGGATCGCACTCGGCCTGATCGTATTGCTCCTGCTCTTGCGAATGCGCCCCGCCCGTCGGATCCGCGCCTTCAAGGGGGAGACCGGTTATGTAGAGATTTCGCGTCACGCCCTTCTCGAGCTGGTTCACTCGGCCTGCGAACAACTGCCCGAGGTACGCAAACCAGCTATCAAGATCAAAGCGCGCCGTAAGCTGAACCTTTCTGTTCGAATCCGCGTCGACGGCTCCGCCCACCTTCGCGATACCGCATCCTTCCTGCAAACACACCTAAAGGATGCACTGGAGAACAATCTGGGCGTAGAAAAGCTAGGAAAGATCGAGATTTTAGTCACAGGAATCCGCGCGGCCAAACGACCCAAGGTCGACTTAAACCAGCGGGAAGCTGCCGAGGAAGCGCCAGCGCCCCGCCCGGTCGAGGAGAAAGCAGCCACACCTGCTCCGACCCCGAAACCAGCTCCGGCTGCGCCGAAGCCCGCAGAGCCCAAAATCGACCTTAACCCGGCGCCAAAGCCGGTCAAAGAAACAGCCAAACCGGCTGCCGCTCCCGAGAAGCCAATCACCGCACCCGTTGCCCCCGCGGCACAGCCGGCCAAAGATCTCGGAGCGAAACCCGGGCCCTCAACCCCCCTGCCCACCAAGGAGCTGAACAAGCCCGCGCCCAAGGACGCCGAACCCGAGAAGGAGGACGAAGCCGTCGCCCCGGAGTCAAAAAAGGCAGATCCCCACTTTTTCGAACGCAAACGCAAAAAGATCTAGCTAGAGTCAAAGGGGGATCCACGAGTGATCCGGTCGAGAGCGACTTTCAGGTCGTCCACCAACCCCCACACTTGAAAAACACATGATTCGGCATGAAGCCCTGCACGGACGACGAATCTCTTATCGAGCTCGGGAAAAATATTCGAAACCCCTGGGCCCGACGGTCCTATGGCCTGATCGCCCCTATATTTGAGCGACTGACCGGGATTCGTGCGGTCAACGGTCTCTACGACACCGCCCGCGGCAGCACGCCGGAAAGTTTTTTCTCCAATACGCTCCAGTCTCTTGGGGTCCGCTATCGATTTAGCGAACAAGAGGCAGCGCGCATCCCTCCCGACGGCCCCGTCTTCGTCATCTCGAACCACCCCTATGGTGGGCTGGACGGCATCATACTCGGAGACCTCCTTCGATCCATCCGCACGGACTCCAAACTTCTCGTCAACTACCTCCTCTTGCGAATGAGCGAGATGGAGCCGCATGCATTCGGCATCGATCCATTTGGCGGTCCCTCTGCAGCCCGCTACAACGCACGATCGGTCAAAGATTCCCTACGCTGGGTGCGCGACGGGCATTTGCTCGCTACCTTCCCCGCCGGAGAGGTCTCCCACTTCCGCCTGGGAGATCGCCGGGTGACTGACTCCGACTGGAATCCGGTCTCAGCCAAATTGATTTTCCGCTCGGGCGCACCGGTGGTGCCGATCTATTTTGCCGGCAGCAACAGCTACTTCTTCAACACGCTGGGAGTCGTTCACCCACGTCTGCGAACCCTACTGCTCGGGCGTGAACTGACCAACAAGCGAAACAAAGAAGTTTCGCTGCGAATCGGGACACCCATCTCTCCGAAGAAGATAGCGAGCTTCAGCAACGAAAAGGATTTGCTC
>CEOD01011102.1_pt1 | contig 11833 bp, 8 predicted proteins | sample 530341 | NCBI WGS metagenome assembly CEOD01 (sample SAMEA2619950, study PRJEB7988) | marine metagenome | isolation source: saline water (ENVO:00002010), including | reverse complement strand
CGCATCGAATCCACTTGGGTCCGGTCGGGGGGGCGCGTGTTGATGGGAGCAAAAATGATCCCACTCGCGATTGAAATAGGGATCATGGACGATGCCAATCGACTCTCCATCCGTCACCTTCAAGCGGCGGCATTGGACGTTCATGACCATCGGCTTATGCACGAAATCCGGTTGGAGTTCATCCCGTGGCAACACGAAATCATGCAGGTAGGGTGATGGTTCGCCGACATCACCCCCCACGTCAAAGAGCATTCCCCTTTGCGGATCGATTCCGCTTTCGCCCGTCAGAACGAGCTTTCCGCCGGAGGCCAGATACTCTTCCAACTTCCCCTCGAGAACGGGATTCACTTGGACATCGTCTGGAAGTATCAACAACTGGTATGATCCAAAGTCCATGGTTTCGTCGATAACGTCGAAGAGGATGTGTTCTTCGAGTAAAACACGGGCCGCCCCGGTGTCAGGGGAACTTTCCATTTCTTGATGGTTCCATGCCTCTTCCGCCCTCGTTGACAAGGAAGACAGCAGGCCTACATCGGCAATGTTTCTGGCGTTTACCACAAAGGGTTCCTTTCGGGCGACTTCCCGGTACGCTTCGCCGATGATTTCGTAGGTGGAAGAGTCGATTTTCCCCTGTCGGGTGTAATTGGTCTCCGACACTACAGCGGGCTCCGTTGGCAAGCATTGCGCAGCATTCGTAACGCAGGGCATTAGGGTGCTTATAACCGCCGAACTCGCCCCAAGTGGAATGAAATTTTCCGGTCATTCCAAGGAAAGGGATATTGAGCTGGGAGACATATTTCGCGGAGAAAGGGAAATGGTCGTATCGTCTTGCAGGTTACTTTTCAAGACTTCCTTTGCATGACATCGGGAGATGGAGGTCACGTAGCGTTCCAGCATAGCCGCAAGAGCGGTCTTGGCCGTCGGATCTTTAGAGCCTATGCCTCGGATCATTTCTCTGTAACCCGCCATCGCTCCGCAGCCTTCTTTGACTGAGTAAGTCTGCCCATCGATAATCTCTGCGGGGAGAGATTCATAGGGGTCGAGCACTGTTCCGTCTTTTTCAATATAGTAACGCTGGAAATATTCGTGGCGGTGTAGGGACGGATTCGAGTTCCAGATTGAGGGTAATACTCGTTTTATACTTGTGCGACCTGCCATGGTCGGCGCAAAGAAATATTTGTGGACCCAATCATGCTGATCAACTATGCGTCCCGAACCGAGTAGCTCACTTATCCATTGCTGTTCTGCCGGGCTGTGTGGTTCCAGCCGGGCTAGCAGCTTTTGTGAATCACTCAGAACCCTTTGTTCGTAATCGGTATAGACTAAGACGGACTGAATCGGCTCCAATGCCGTCATTAAGGCACGAATAAATGGCAAAGTAGGCACCCTGTCTTCCTGATTGAGCCAATGGATATGATCCATTCGGCCATTTTGATGAAGGATATGGCAGGAGAATTCAAACGGAAGGACTTCATAAGGTCTTAGTCCAGGATACCACGGAACTCCAGACATGCAGGTTTCGAAATCCAAAAACGCAATAGGCCAGCTGAGGGAGTTAATCTCATCGGCCAGCTGTGGATCAATCCACTCTTCGTTTGTGCGTTGATATTCGAGCTGTATGCGCTGTCGTGTGGCGTGTTCACCATGAAGTTCCCCTTTCTCAATGTCGTAGAGAGAAGTCTGCCCGCAAGCGATCTTCGCGTTGGCCAGCAATTCCTGGCCTTTGCCGCCGACCCGAAGCGAGTAGAGCTGGTTGAGTTCGAAGAGACTGGGCTCTGGGTTTGCCAGTGAGCCCCAGCAGGCATGGAAACCGTCTGTGGGATCATTGCCATTGCTCAAACGATACTCGCAATTTCGACACTGATATCTGGGCTTTGGCCTAGGTCGTAAACGACCCAACCAAGCCGCATCCATCGCGTCCATAGAAGCGTATACTTGATCAGAAATCTTATCGACCGCCTTCTGTGCGGGAAAGAACTTTAAACATGAGTTTGCGCGCCGACTGCGGAGTTCATCTTCAGTAAAGGCGGGTGCGAAATCTTCCTGACGCACCGCTTCGATTTCATCGGTTCCAGCGGTGGAGTTACCTTCGGGAAGCAGCAGGTAGGGCGAGATTTCGTATTCAGGAAAAGCCCGGCGGAACACCTCGACCTGAAAGCTTAGGTCATGGACGATCTCCCGCCAAGCCGCCCGGATGTCGTCGTAGTAGTTGATGAGCATTTTGCCCTCTCGATGAGCACGCAAGTCGCCCACCTTCGATTTTGCTTCAATTAAATAGATGGCGTCACCACGCTTCACCAAGATGTCTGGGCGCACCACGTAGTTCTTATGTGTCACACAGGCTTCGAAAAGCGTGCAATCCCCATTGCTGAGCATTTGGCGGGTTAGATTATCCGCCTTCTGCGGACTTTTCTCTTCGATGAATAGACCTTTATCAAAAAGCCGCTGAGCCGCTCGTCCAATGATGCGACCTTCTTCAGCCAAAAAAGCTAAAAAAGCATCGTCATCCGTTTTGGATTTCAGGTCGCACCAGCCATGGTAGGCCGAGGTCGGACAAGTCATCCAGCGTTTGAAATCAAGTTTGGTAAGATATGTGTTAGACATATTTTTGTGTTCCCAGTGCTTATCGCTCCAGGCCTGCAAACAGAGGTGAGCCGCGTGTGCGTTCCTGCCTTTGCTGCGCTTTCCATTTTCTTTCGTAATGAGGTCGCGGACGCTTTCGAAGTTCCAATCGGTCAATCCACATCGCAATGCTTTCGAACAAGTCCCCAATGGTCGGCTCGGGCGGAAGCTCAGGTATTTTTTCTTCCTCTGGAGTGGGGCCATCCAGTAGGAGTTCAAAGTCATTGAACAGCTCGGATAGCATGGGCTCTCCAGAGAAATTTTCGCTCAACCAGTCGTAGGTTCGCTGCGCGTAGGCGCGGGTGCCCGTGTAGCTTCGTTGGTTTACGTGGTCATCGATTACGTAGTTGGCGACACAATTTTTTGGTAGCAGTGTGTTCTGTAGTGCTTCCAGTCGGTCGATCTCTTTTTGAAGCATCATTTCTTCAGTATCCGGTTTGTCGAGCGCCTGATTGTCCTGCTCCACTTGTTGAAAGAGCTTCATGCGATCGGTTGATTCGCCTCTTTCATGCATTGCCTTGGCCGCATTACCGATCTTCGGTTGTGGCTGTTGATTTATGCCCTGCCTCTTGTAGGAGCGATGCTCCATCTTTACATCATGCTGCCCGGCCGTTTTAAAGGCGTGCTCAAGGCATCGCGCCCATTCCTTTCTCAAGGCTTCAATGATTTCCGAGGAGCGCGTATTGAGATCTAAGTTTCGCAGCTTTTTTCCAAAGCCATCGGGTGTCACTTCGCGTGTTGGAAAGAAGAAGTGCGCATGAACGTTGTGCTCAGACTCGTCGAGTGTTTTGTCCTTTTTGTGTGCATCATGGATGTCCACAAACACCGCAGTTTTCAGAATCATTGAGACACTATTGGCGTAACCGACACAGGCCCCTTCAAAAGCTTGCGTGGGCATTCCCTTTGGGCGAGCGCCGATACCGTCGCGCCCCAACCGAGCCCGCGGATGTTTCTCGACTTCCATGATCTTGTTGGCGAAGTATTCCCGATCTTTCGCCCAGGAACAATTCGGCGGCGTGGCGACATGCGTGGTTAGTAAGTGATCTTTTTTCTCGAAGTTGAAAAGCTGTCCAGTGGCCTCGTCGCGGATTTTCGTGCAACCTGTATAGGCCAATAATCGTGGAATGTTCTGGCCGTAGTCGGTGTTGGGGATCTTCCGCTCTTGGCCGGAAGCAGGGTCGAGTCTGGGTGAGCCGCGGTTCTTCAGGCGGAACTTTAAATAAGGGAAATTGCGCGTGCTCATACACGTATTCTACTGAAAAGTGCATGCGTTTGGCAAATCGGCCTAGAGGGCGGTGTTCATCGAGTGCGACGCACGAGCGAGGCGACAAGTCGGACGCGAAGCGGTAGACTTGTATAAGCCTCGCTTTCCTCCCCGCTCCCTCTAGCGAGGGGCGGGGAGGAAAGAGGGGCCGCTTCGCAGCCTTACAGCAGAAATGGGGTGGGGGCATTTCAAGTTTTGGGCGAAGACCCCGAACAAAAACCCGTCTGTAGTTACCCGTGAAACGGGTAAAAAAATCCATCGTCTGTGGTTAAGGGCGAAGCGCTCCTCAAAATCGGCCACATGGATTTTTCCTGAGGCCTTGACCTCCATCCGATAAAGTCAGGAAGGTTCTTGTCGGGGCAGTATCTGTTCGGCCCAACGCAAAATGTTGTCACGAATCGCTTCCTCGTCGGAGCCGAGCGCTTCCATTAGCGCAAAATTTTCAAGCACGTTTGCGTACATTTCCATATCTTCGAGCATATCTCGGAGCATGCCACTTGTTTCTGCGAGGGAAATGTCGTGCCAGACCGGGGATTCTTCAGACGGAGGGACGACAGCTTCGGGGCTTTCTTCTTTGTTCTGGGGCGACTCGATTGGGCCCTGGGAGATGTCGTCGCCCTTTGGGGGCTTGGAGGCAATTTCGTTTTCCTTCTCGCTGGCCGCCTTTGGAGATATTGTTGGCTCGGCCTCACTGATAGAGGCCTTTAAGGCTTTACTGGTCGATGGGAGTTTTCGGGTTTTCCCATCGAGACCTTCCCGCTCATCCGTTTGAAACTCCGGATACTTCTTTCGATGATTTCGGATAGTGCCCTCACTCAGCTTGCAGATCTTGGCGATACGCGGATTTGTGTATTCAGGAAATCGGAAAAGTAGTTCTTTGATAATGTTGGCACGGTCTTCTTTGCTCAATTTTGCTCGATACTTTTGATTGGCTTCGGCGGCTCTGAGCGCAGCCTGTTTCTCGCTTAACTTCAGGATCCGAGCAGGAACTTCTGCCTTTTCCCCATGAACACGAAAATAAGCTTCGGTCCGCTGAAACCCGTCGATGATCTGATACAGCCCGTTCTCCTTCATGCGAACCTCGATGGGATCCATTTCGTATCCGTCACTAATAAGTCTGGCGAGGTCTGTGATATTATCTGTCGCAGTGGTCACGCGGAACTGGAATGTAGTGTCTGAGCGGTCAATCTTCGAGATTTGCAATTTTGTATTCATAGTATTGACATCATAATTCACGATGGGATCCGAAGAGACTTATTTTGCAACTTCGTAATTTACGAGGTTGGGAGGGCATCGATTTGGTTGTCCTCGGCTGCTTGTAAGGAGAAGCGATCCCTATTTATTCGCCTTTTTCGGGGAGACGGACATCATAGGTAATTCCCTGTAGCTGAGTCAGTAATTTTGGATGCTCGCCCAGACGAATCGCCACGCCAACCGTATGTGGTAGGGGTCTTCCCTCGAAAGCGATTGCGATCCTGTAATCGATTCGGGCATGCTTACATGCATGATGGAGCCTTTGTCCGAGGATAATTGCCAAGTCAGAAGGCACCAGCCAACCAGGTTCGTGCAGGATTTTGCCGTCAAGGGTGTGACGCTCAAGTGGATCGGTGCTGGCGGCGCGGGTCTTCAGCAATTCACGGCAATCCAGAGGTAATTTTCCTTCGAGCGTGTGTAGGAGGTATTTTGCCAGCTCGTAGTCTGGACGGACGATCCAGCGGTCGAGTGTCGAGTCGTAGTGGGCTCGATGTCGGTTGCGAAGGAATCTGTGGACATTGAGGTAGGGGAGGCTTTGGAGGACGATGGTTTCGTCTTTGTGAAAAATGCGCGGCGGGCACGTCTTCGCAAAAATCGACCAATTGCCAGAGCGGGGCCCCGGGGCGCTTATCGCGGCTCTCCGGATCTCGATGGTGCGGCGCAGGGGGCGGGTCTTGGTGTCCGTCTTCCAGTGACTGAAGTTCAGCCTTTTTGGCTTCCAGTTCTTTTTGTAGTTTTTTCCCATCCTCCAGTAATGCGGCTTTACGCTCAGCCAGATTCTTCAGGGCGTCCGCACTGGCAGCTTTCAGCGGTTCGATGAGAGGGTTTGGTGCGGCTTGGTCGCCAGTTTCCAGCCAGTCGCTGTAATCGAGCGCGAACTGGTCGCCATCGGGTACCTCCATGTGTTTGAGCGAGGCTTGCCAGACATGGTAATCGCGGATGAGTTGTTCGACCGTGGCGTTCAGACCTGCATCCGCCTTGGCGCTATTCTCGCTGGCCTGCGTGTGTCGGCTTTCCGCTTGAATGTAGTCCCGGTCGGCTTGCGAAGCTTGATGCTCCGCTTGCGCTAGTTCGCGGTTTCGTGTCTTTAGATGTGTGATCGCCTGGCGGCGGGATCTAGAGCTTTCCGCCCATCCGGACTCTTGATTTTGGAGCCAGGCGCGGTCGGTTTCGGCAGGTAGAGTGCTTGCGTCCAGTTCGAGTTTGACTTCTTTAACTGAGTTGCGGAATGCCGCAAACTCGCGATCCGCAGCCTTGTGCTCTTCATCCGCTTTTGTTTCCGATTGATTGAGGTCTTTTTTGCGTTCTTCGACTTGTTGGGATGAGGTTAGATATCGTTCAGTAGCTTTAGTAGCAGTGTCCTGATCGTTTTTCGCGGTCTGCCGAGCCGTCTCCAGATTCTCCGCGCTCTTCATTTCCGGGCTGGACTGCAGTGTCTCTAATTCGGAGCGGGCAGTTTGCTGCGCAGACTCGGTTTTCTGGATGGTCTGCCCGAGCGATTCGACTGCATCCCGATCCTGTTTGATCTGTTGTTCGTATCCATTGAGTTTGCGTCGGGTGTTTTCGTAAGCGTTATTCGCATGACGGATCATGTCGCAACGCCGTTTCGTCGCGACTTGTAGGTAGCGTTTGTAATCGGAGAGGAAGCGTTCGACGCCGTCGAGAGAGTTCTTGAAGTCGTCGAGTTCCGTCCGGTTGCTTTCAAGGCTGCGGAAGGCATCGGCCGCGTCCTCCAGCAGACCTTGGGGTAGGGGGGAGAGTGCTTCGCTCAGGGCTTCGGAGAGCAGGGCTTCGTCCAGCTTGCGCGAAAGCTGGGGTTTCCGCAGGCGGATTAGTAGCTCGATTAGCGCGTGGTAGCGGCTGCCTAGTGAGAAGAGCGCTTTGTCGATGGCATCACGGTAGTCTTTGGCCTGCTCGTAAACGGAGCCTTGGTCAGCCAGAGCCACGATCAGCTTGTCCTTGCTCAAGGGAATATTGTCTTTCGAGAGGAGGACGAAATCTTCGCCCACGCGCAGAGGCGTCGTGAAATACCAGCGGTTGTGGATGCGCTTACCCTTCACCGCGCGCAGTGCGCAGCCCAAGGTGTAATAGTGGGCCTTGCCTTCCTCGTCGATCCGCCCGAACTCGATCCATGTGTAGCCCAGCCGGTCGTTGTGTTTGCCCATGAGCAGGTTCCAATCCATGCTCTTCGCCGGGTCGCCGTCGGGCTCGACTCGGTGGGAGGAGATTTCGCCGTCGAGAAGGAACGGGAGTTGGAGCGCGAGGATGCGTGACTTGCCGGCTCCGTTGTTGCCGCGCAATAGGAGTTTCCCGTCCTCATACCAGAACTCCTCGTTGTCGTATTTGTAGATGTTGAGCAGGCCACTGCGGAGCGGTGCCCAGCGTTTCGACTGGGGGCGGGGGAGTGTTTCTTGGTCGGGAAATGCCATCGTCGCGGGTGGTTGCTTAGGATTCTTCGTAGCCCTTCAAACCGTATCGGGCAATGGTGGGTTGGGGCGTGATGTGATCTTCGGCAAGCTCGATCAGTCGCAGCCCCTCCAATTGTGTGAGAACTTGATTAGTCAGTGTCTTGTGCATTCCGGGGTCGGCCACGTTCTTGCGCCAGTGTTTTCGGTGTACCTGTATGAGCTGCTCGGTCTTTCGGTAGAGGTCTTCTTTGGGGATGCGTGTCTCGGCGTTTTTGCGTAGGCGGTCGCCCAAATACTCGGCCAACAGCAGAGTCAGGTGACCGTCGGTGCCTTCCTCCGGCAGCCCGTAGTCGGTCAGGTCTCCACCGAGATCGACCATCGCGACCCCTTCCCGTCGCAACTCCGGAATCAAGTCGGTCTGATTGCGGATTTCGCGGAGGATCGACGGGCGTTGTTTTTCCCAGTAGAGGAGTTCGGATTCGGACAAATCCTTGTAGAATAACACCGGGTCGTCCAAGAGATGCCGGTATAGTTTGATCCGAATGGCGCGGTTGCGTGCTTCGTCCGATTCGGCCACCGGTTCGAAGGCAAGCGCGTGGAGCCGCCCTTGGGGCTTGGTTTGGCTGAGCAAAGAAGGGCTTTGCCGGGCGGCCATCAGGCGACCGAGGATGCCGTGGTTGACCGAGTAGAGTGCGTCGGACGCCTGATTGTGTATGAACTTTTCCTCGCTTCCCTGGATACGCTCCAAGACGCAAAGCTCGATCAGCTTGCGGAGCACTTGCACGAAATCGCGCCGCTCGTCGATGGCTTCGAGCGTGAAGTGCAGGCCGTGCTCCGCGAAAGCTTCGTTGCCCTTAATCAAGGCAACCACGTCTTGGGAGAGGTGCCCCAATGTGGTCTGCCTCTGGGAACGCTCCAGAGAGGAGAGGGCGAGACAAAGCAGCACATAGCGTCGTTTCGAAAAGGCCGCCCCGTTCTTCCGGTCGCGGCAGGGGCGGCTCGCGTCCGTCGGATCGGCGGCGGTCTTGTTGAGTCGGGCCAATTCCGAGTTGATGAAAAGACTCCAGCCCGTGTAGTGCGAAAACCAGTGTTTGAGCCATTCGCTGTGCCGACGGATCATCGAGAATATTTCGTTTGAGCCGGATTGGCTGACCACGATCGGTTGGAAAAGCAGCGCCCGGACGCATTTCCGCCGTTCCGCTTTTGTGGACTCGTCGATCTCATGCGAGAGCGCCGTGAGTTTGCGACGTCGGCGGGCGGAGGCGCTCTGAATATTGCCCTGCGAAACTTCGGAGGAAGATGATGCTGAACTCGGATGTCTCATGCGCTTGCCTGAAAGCTTCCCCGGATAGTGACCCAGTGATCGAAGCCGGACAATTCGCCCTCGCTGGTACGGATGGCCACCCAACTTGAGTCAATGATAGGTTCCAGATGGATAACAAGCGAACCGTCGGTAGAGGGTGCCAATACGGATTCGTCCGGCTCGGTTTTCTGTGAGAGCGCTTCCCCCAGAAGATCCAAGAGCAGATCGAAGGTATGTGGATCCAGCGCCGCGATCTCCGAGAGCCGGGTTCTTTGGTTGGTGGCGAGGACGCGACGAGCCTCGGAGATTTGGCGGGTTTCTTCTTCGTTCAGCTTCTTGATGGCCGCTTTCCCCTCGCGGCGATCTAAGACTGACTTCGCGGGTCCCCTGGCCACGCTGCGCCCCGACTGCCTGAGTCTCGGAGTGATCCATACCGGCTCGGCTTCGAGCCAGCTTGTCTTAGCCGGGACAGGATGCTCTTCCCGACGGTCGAGCGTTTCACTATTGATCATATAGTGTCGGCTCGGGCTGAGGGAAAACGCTGTCCGCCAGAGTCGGTGCAGGTCGTCCTCGGTATCGGCTTCGGCAAACCATCCGGCGAGCGTCTTCCAGTCGGTTGCCCGGTCGCTTCGTGTGCTCCGTCGATCATTGATGTTCGCAAGTGTGGCCAGTAGCGCGGGGATGGCGCTGCGTGCCTTTTGACGGAGGATTTCCGCCTGGGAGCTTTTCCCCGCGTCACCCAAAAACCAGCGACGCAGCCCCTGCCAGCGGCGCTGCCAAGCCATCCGTCGTTCCTTGCGGAGCACCTCCGTCGGATCCAAAGCGTCGATCAATTCGCGGCGGGTCAGGCCATCGAAAGCCAGCTCCATCAATGCGGGCTCGAAGCGGTTCAACTTGATGGCGATTTGATTCGTCGCCGTGACGAGTTCGCCGATGAAGCGCTCAAGATAGTCGATCAACATTTCCTTGTATTTCAGGAAATCATCGACCGAGAGACCGTAGAGGTCGATCGTCTGCTGGAGGCTCCGCATGAAAATTTGGGTGGCGCCATCCACAGCTCGGTGAGTTGGGAAGTCGCTGAAATAGAAATGAAAACAACAGATAAGATGAAAATATAAATCAGCGATGGAAATTCTCAGATCAAACCCAGCGGGTTCACTCCCGCCCGGAAGGCCTGACCAGCCACCGGAAGCGAGTCTTGCGTCGTCGGTAGAGATGCCGGCACGAAGCGTAGACAGCGAGTTGCAAAGCCCTGTGATAGAGCCTCGAAAGTTCATTGATTGGCGGAGTCTTCGTGTTTCCAATAGCGGGGACCAAGCGGTCGCATCCAATAAGAGCCATTGTGGCAACTGGTCTGTTGCGAACGTCCGCCCGGGGTCGAAGAGCATGGCAGAGCAACATCGGGGTTTGCCGGGAAGATGGGAGAGCCTAGCGTTTCCTTGGGATGAAAGCACCGGATTGGACGAGCCCGGTTTACCAACGTCCTTGCTGATCGCGTCGGCCTTGCCGCGATCCAAGCGCAAAAACGCAAGGTCAACCAAGGTATCGTATGGCGAGGGAGACCGAGCCACCGAGATGAACGAAGGCAGTCTTAGCCTCTGCATAGTAGCGATGGAAAGCCGGGGAACTGACCCGAAGGACCCGGTGAGTAGTCAAGGCGGAGGTCGGATCATGGACGCTTAGGAGGGAACTACGCATGGACGACAGAGACATGAAAAGCGTATCCACGAAACAACTAAGCATAGCAAACACGGCAAGGAAGTATTCTAACGAGCCGATCACCGTGCTGCACCCGAATCTGGACGTGCATTGGCTCTGGGAAGCCAGCCTGCGAGTGCGTAAAAACAGCGCCAGCGGGGTGGACAACCAGAGGTATGCCGACTACGAAGAGGGCAAGCAGGAACGGTTGGAGGCACTATTGACGAAGGCGAAGGAGGGCAGCTACCGCGCTCCCCCGGTAAAACGGAAATACATTCCGAAAGACGGAGGCGAGCAGCGCGGCATCGGTATTCCGACGCTGGACGACAAGATACTGCAACGGGCCGTGGTGATGCTGCTGGAGCCTATCTACGAGGAGGAGTTTTATGACTTTTCCTTTGGATTCCGCCCCGGCAAATCACCGCACCAAGCCTTGCGGTATATCTACAGCCAGTGCTACGAACATCAAGTGGCCTACGTTCTGGACGTCGATCTACGAAAGTATTTTGACACGATAGACCACGGCCACTTGCGCGAGATACTCCGTCGCAGGGTGGGAGACGGCGTGGTAACACGCCTTATAAACAAGTGGCTCAAAGCGGGCGTTTGGGAGAACGGCAGCGTTCATTACCCCGAAACGGGAAGTCCGCAAGGGGGCGTGATAAGCCCCTTGCTCAGCAACATATACCTGCACACCGTCCTCGACGAGTGGTATGTCCTAGACATCCGCCCGCACTTGAAGAGCAAGTCTTTTCTTGTGCGCTATGCCGATGACTTCGTGATGGGGTTTGCCAACAAAGCCGACGCCGAATCAATGCTTGCAGCGTTGACGGCACGCTTCGCCGAATACGGTCTGCAAATCCATCCGGAGAAAACGCGACTGGTGCGGTTCGAAAGACCAGGCAGGACCGCGAACGCCGGAGAGAAACCGGAGACGTTCGACTTCCTCGGCTTCACCCACTACTGGGGGAAGTCCCGCAAAGGCAACATGGTGGTACAGCGCAAAACTTCCGGCAAACGCCTGAGACGCACCCTCGGGGCGATCAAAGAGTGGGGCTGGAAGCACCGACACTTGCCACTGAAAGAACAACAGGAAAAGATTAACCGGACGCTAACCGGGCATTACGCCTATTACGGAATCACAGGCAACTCCCGCCGCCTCAGAGAAGTGCACTATCAGGTGAAACAACTCTGGCGCAAATGGCTGGGCCGAAGAAACCGGGACGGGCCGATGAACTGGAAGGCCTTCGGTCAACTGCTGGTCAACTACCCGTTGGCTCCTCC
>CEOD01002878.1_pt1 | contig 12021 bp, 12 predicted proteins | sample 530341 | NCBI WGS metagenome assembly CEOD01 (sample SAMEA2619950, study PRJEB7988) | marine metagenome | isolation source: saline water (ENVO:00002010), including | reverse complement strand
GCGCCGCCGTTCCCGAGGTTTGTCATCTGGACGTTTACCCAAGACCCACGCCCGCATATTCGTCTGGGGCAAACTCGCTCCGATAGCTCTCAGCTCCGCAATGTCTTCAATTGGCCACCCCGGCCCCCACTGCCAGTCCCCTCGCCTCGTCGCGACCGCATACACCGCACCGAACTCCTCCATCCTCCCCAAGAGTCGGCCCGCCATGCGATTTTCCAATGGGGTCATGCCGTCTCCGGTCAGCCGAAGAATCGCCGGAGCCGTCTGCACCAAAAGCTCTTCCAGCTGAATTTCCAGGTTTCGCCGAAGTTCCCGTTGGTAGAATCCTAGCGATAAAAGCCCAAATCCCAGAATCCCGATGGCCGCAATCAGAGTCGAATGAATGATCATTCGACCACGAAAGCTCGCGGCTGACTGCTTTGGTCGCGTCATCCCTTGAATCGGTACCCGACTCCGCGAACGGTATCGATCCAATCGCGATTCTCTTCGCCGAGGTGCTGCCGCAACCGTTTTACATACACGTCCACTAGGTTCGTTTGCGGATCGAAATCATAATCCCAGACTCGGTCGAGTATCTGTGTGCGGGTAAATACTCTCCCTGGAGAACGAACCAGCATCTCCAACAATGAAAACTCCCGCGCTGTCAATTCGAGCGCATTTCCCCCAACCGAAACTTCGCGGGTGGCCACATTCATCCGTACGGGGCCCGCCTCCACAAGATTGAGCTGGTCTCCTTTGGAGCGTCGACACACCGCTCTCAGCCGCGCCACCAGTTCGTCTACGTGAAAAGGCTTTGGAAGATAGTCATCCGCACCGAGGTTGAGGCCTTCCACCCGCTCGTCCCACTCGCCCCGGGCAGATAGTACCAGCACCGGAAGATTGATCCCCTCCCGCCTGATACTGCGCAGTAGACTTAAACCATCTCGCCCTGGGAGCATGATATCCAATACGGCCCCGTCATAGCTGCGCGTTTTGAGAAGATCATAGGCGTCGTTCCCATCGCCCACTGGGTCGACGACAAATCCACTTTCTCGCAGCGCTTTCGCTACCCACTCGCGAATTTTTCGCTCATCCTCCACCAGCAGAATTTTCACAATCAAAACTTTACCACGCCTCAGCTCACGGCCGCAATCCAAGTAGTCTTTTGCTAGATGAATTTTTATTCATCAAACCTTTCCCACTTTTGTCATGCTTCAGTGGTTAACTGGTGTCGAATTCAGCGGACGTTCCGCTGGTACATCATCGAAACACAATTAGGAAAACCATCCATGAAATCAAAACTCATTCTCCTCTCTGCCCTCACAATTCTCGGTGCCAGTGCTGTCTCAGCGGAACCATCCGGTAAAGGCGGCCCCAAGGGCGATCGCCCAGCTCCTTCTCCTGAAAAAATGCTCGAACGCTTCGACGCAAATGAAGATGGCGTCATTGATCTCGAAGAGATTGAAGTCGTCTTCACTGAGCGTAAGGAAAAGCGGGACGAACACATGAAGGGCCGTCCAGAAGGCAAGAAGCAAGGCGGCAAAAAGCGGGGTGGACCCAAGGATCCTGCCAAGTTCTCAGAAATCATCATCGAGAAATTCGATGTAGATGGTGACGGGAGCTTGAACCAGGAAGAACTGCAAGAGTTCTTCTCCGAAGCGAATCAAAAGAAGGGTAAAGGTCCTCGCAAACCAAAGGCTTCTCAGGAATAAGGCTCCCACAAGAGCTTCTTCATCATCAATCAAGACCCGGTCAGCAATGGCCGGGTCTTTTTGTTGGAGAGATCTCCGTGGTGACCGATCTCAATCCAACTGGTCCGGGAACCGTAAGAACAGGATCACCGGAATCTGTGCGAGAACGAGGAAGATTAATGTCCCCGACCAAGCCGGGACCCCCATATCTCCTCCCGCAGCCTCCACGGCCCTCGCTTCGAACATTACCCCGATCACCCGTGCAAAGACAAAGGCAACCGAGAGTAGTAAGAGAGCAAAGAACAGGCGCTTCCAAAGCAGCGGGGAGTTGGATCCAATTCGACCAAAGGGCAGCAGTATGAGCAGACCGAGAACGATCTCGATTCCTCCACGAACACGGAAAAACCAAGGAGGATCGAACGGGGAATCAGCCCAATCGCCGATTGCAGACACAATCAGCAAGAGTCCAACTGGGACAGCCAACCACCTCAGCCATCGGAGGATCGTTAACTTCGAAGTATTCTCTGGCGTAGGCAAAACCACCGCCGATTAGATGGTGTTCGGGTCGCTGGGGGCCTCGGTCTCGCCCTCGGCCTGAGCCCCAGCCTCACCTTCTCCGCTTGCCTCTTCCTGTGCTTCGGTTTCCTCGCCTTCTTGCACAATCTCTGGTTCGGCCGAAACCGTTTCGAGTGCGGGGAGGGCCAAGAGTTCATCAGCCGTCCATGAGGACCCGCGACTTCCGTAGAGTGAACGCGCTTCGGCAACCTGCTCTTCAGAGATCGGCCCAGACTGGTTTCCCCAAGCCTGGCGGATGTAGGTCAATACTGCACCAATATCTCGATCGCTCAAAAGATCACCAAATGCAGGCATCGCGCTGCCGTCATAAACAGCCCCCTTCACTTCAATCGGCCCTACCAGTCCATTGATCAAGATCGCCGAAGGCACCACTCTCGTGTCGTTTACCCAAGCTGAATCAACCAATGGCGGATAGGTACCCGGTAGGCCGGCCCCGTTCGACTGGTGACATTGAGCACATTTTTGCGCAAATACTCTCTCCCCCCGTGCAATCGGATCAAACGCCGGTGCAGTAGATTCCTGCTGGGCGGTTGAGGGGTCGTAATTGGGGTCGTATACAAACGCACTGAACCCGGCAGAATGCTCGCCGAGATAGATCCCACAGATAAATACCATGATCGCGAATACAAAAAGGAGCGCGATCGGTAGCGGCGGGAAGCCTTCCTGCGGCTCCTCCTTCTCACGCATCAATTGGGCGTGGACCCGCTGAACCTCAGGGTCAGAGAGAGGGCTACGCTCGGAACGTGGATGTTGCTGTTGCGGAGGAGGATGGTCTTCCATACCAAAAATTAATGAATTACAGTTGCCTTTTACTAATACAAAGTTGCCAAGATAGGACAATCAAATCAAGGATGCCCACCATAAAATTATTGTACCCTTCGCTAATTTTCACCAATTCTCCTCCACTTTCATTACAGAAATGCTAGGAATCTCAACAAAGCGCCTCTCGTGGCTCGGGGTGCCCCTCCTTTTAAGTGGGTGCAACTTTCAAGCACGACAGTCTTTCGTCGATCCCAAAGGGATTGTCGCTCAAGATCAATACGACCTCTTTCTTCTTACAGTTTGGGTCACTGCTGCCATTTTCGCACTGGTCGGCGGGGCCCTCCTCTGGACAGTTTGGCGCTACCGCGAGAAAAAGACCGACGATCCCAATACCCTGCCATCCCAGTCTCACGGGAATCCTCTCATCGAGATTGGCCTGATCGGGGTCTCCGTAGCGCTGCTGGTCGTAATCGCGATACCCACCCTTCGCCTCATCTGGTTTACCAATGATATGCCGAACGATCCCGAGAGCAATCTAGGCTCCTGGTTCGATGGCGAAACGGCCGAGGGTTCTGATGAGGAACCCCTCATCATCCTCGCAAAGGGCTGGCAATGGTGGTTCTCCTTCGAGTACCCGCAACTGGGCATCACAACCGGAAACGAGTTCGCGATCCCCGCAGGCAAAACGGTACGAATCGAATTGCGCGGCGAGGATGTGATCCACTCCTTCTGGCTGCCGAAGATCGCCGGAAAGGTAGACATGATTCCCGGGCGCAATAACAATATGTGGATCCGCACCGATGAGCCGGGCTACTACTACGGTCAGTGCGCCGAGTACTGCGGTGAAGCCCATGCGTACATGCAGTTCCGGACAGAGGTCCTCTCCGAGGAAGAATTTGAAAAATGGGTGGCTGAACGACGCGAAACCCCAAAACCTCCCGCGGGCAAGGACTGGAACGAATTCATTTCCCTTTCAGCTTCCGCTCCAGAGGAGCTCCCAGACACGGATATTGTCCAAGGTGCAAGGCACTTCTTTGGCAAGGGAACTTGCGTCCAATGCCACACCATTGATGGCACTTTTGCCGCCGGAAAATTGGGTCCAAACCTTACCCATGTGGCCGATAACCGCTCTCTAGCCGCCGGATGGATGGAAAACATCAACCCCGACGGCTCCATCAATCGCGAGCAACAGCTCGAAAACCTGTATGAGTGGGTTCGGAATTCCGAACACATCAAGCCAGGGAACCTGATGTACTACGATCCCAACGGTCTTCAGAACGTTGAATTATCCGATCAAGAGGTTCATCAGATTGCCGTCTTCCTCCAATCTCTTCGCTGATCTCCATGTCACTTTCTACCACAAAAACTGCGGCGCCTCCCAAAAGCGCCCCACACGAGCACGACTCTTCCAAAGCCGCCCGGAGCAATCTGGGCTTGGTTCGCCCCGACCATACCACCGGGTGGAAAGATTGGCTCACGACCGTCGATCACAAAAAGATCGGTGCAATGTACGCCATCTTTTCCCTCGCCTTCCTCATCGTCGGCGGAGTCGAAGCCCTGGCCATTCGAGCGCAACTCGCCTTTGCCGAGAATAATCTAGTCTCTGCGGAAACGTACAATCAGCTCTTCACGATGCACGGCACCACCATGGTGTTCCTAGCCGTCATGCCGCTGAGCTCCGCCTTCTTCAATTTCCTGGTCCCTCTACAGATCGGCGCCCGTGATGTCGCCTTCCCCAGGCTCAATGCTTTCAGCCTCTGGACGTTTGTCGCAGGTGCGATTGTCATCAATCTGAGCTGGATTTTCCAGGCCGCCAACGCTTTCGGTTGGTTTACCCCCATTGATGGACGGACCGATATCGTTCCTTCCGCTGGTTGGTTTGGGTACGCGCCTCTCACTGGCGATCAGTACAGCGGTATCGGGACCGACTTTTGGATTTTCGGTCTTCAAGTTCTCGGGATTGCCTCGGTTGCCGCCTCGCTGAACTTTATCGTTACCATCATTAATTTTCGGGCTCCCGGGCTCAAAATGATGCGCCTTCCGGTTTTTATCTGGATGACGCTGATCACTTCCTTCCTCATCATCTTCGCATTCCCTCCTATCACTGTAGCGCTGGGTGAGTTGATGTTCGACCGCGTTTTCGGTGCGAACTTCTTCCGCGTGGACCAAGGTGGACAACCCATTCTGTGGCAGCACCTTTTCTGGGTATTTGGACACCCCGAGGTGTACATCCTCATCCTTCCTGCGATGGGTATCGTCTCCGAGATCCTTCCTGTTTTCTCCCGCAAGCCCCTCTTCGGCTACTCGTTGATCGTTTTTTCGGGTGCGGTGATCGGGTTCCTCGGATTCGCCGTTTGGAGCCATCACATGTTTACTACCGGGCTCGGCAAGGTCGCCACTGCCGCTTTCTCGTTGTTGACTATGGCGATTGCAGTCCCCACCGGCGTTAAGATCTTCAACTGGATCGGAACTCTCTGGGGCGGGCGGATTAAATTTTCCGTCCCCATGGTCTTTTCACTCGGATTCATCTGGATGTTTATGATGGGTGGTTTTTCCGGCATCATGCACTCCGCTGCCCCTGCCGATGCCCAGCAGCAAGACTCCTATTTCGTGGTGGCACACTTCCACTACGTCCTCATCGGGGGGAGTATCCTCTCCCTCCTCGCAGGGATTTATTTCTGGCTGCCGAAGATGGTCGGAAAAATGTGGTACGGAAAACTCGGCTATTGGGTCTCTGCTACCGTTGTGGTCGGGCTCAATGTAACCTTTTTCCCGATGCACTTCCTCGGAATGATCGGGATGCCCCGACGCACTCATACCTACCTCGAGGGTACGGGTTGGCAGCCAATGAATTTGGTCTGTACGGTCGGCGCATTCATTCTCGCGGTCGGGATTTTCCTCTTCCTCTGGGACTTGATTCGCACGATTAGAAAGGGCCCGCCAGCCGGTGACGATCCATGGGACGGCCGAACCCTTGAATGGACCATTCCTTCCCCTCCTCCATCCTACAATTTTGCCCGGACTCCTATCGTCCACTCCCGTGACCCTCTCTGGGCTCACAAGCACGGGAAGGCATCTCTCAGGATCGGCTCCGTAGAACCCGACCCTCACGGTATTCACATGCCCAGTCAGTCCTGGTTCCCTCTGCTCGCATCCGCTGGATTCTTTGTTCTCGGCCTAAGTATGGCCCTGAAACAGGCGGGCGTACCCTTCTGCGGGTACATTGCCATCGCAGGACTGGGAATTACAGTCCTCGGCATTTATCTCTGGGCTCTCGAGGGTCCAGGTGGTTTTCACGTTCATCCGGAAGAAACAAATTCATGAGTCACGCTCACGACACTACCGCCCCGCTCGAACACGTTCCGACCGGGCTCGACAACAAGAAACTCATGATGTGGCTGTTTCTGGCCTCGGATTGTATGTTCTTCGGGACGCTGATCACCACTCACTTGGTCTACCGAAAGATCTACGAGAACGTTGGCGTCGATCCGATCCACATTTTCGATATCGAACTGACGACTGCCAGTAGCTTTATCCTGTTGATGAGTTCGCTCTTCATGGCGCTCGCAGTGTCCGCGATTCACAAGGGTTCCATCAAATCCTTCCGGTGGAATCTGGTCGGGGTCATCATTTTCGGTTCCCTCTTCCTCGCGGGTCAGGTCTACGAGTTTAACCATTTCGTCACTCATGCCGGGCTGACCATCTCTTCCGGGACTTTCGGCTCGACGTTCTACGTGATGACCGGAACCCACGGTGTTCACGTAGCCCTCGGTCTTCTCTGGCTCGTATCTTGGCTATGCTACTCATTCTCCCCGCGGTTCAATGCGCACCAACATGCAATCGACATCGAAACCGCGGGTCTCTACTGGCACTTTGTTGATATTGTCTGGATCGTGATCTTCACCGCGGTCTATCTCATCGAATACGTTTAAGACCACTTTACCACTATGTCTCATTCCGCAGACCCCAGCATGGATCGCGAGTTCCTACTCGCAGAACAAAAGAAGTATTTCACCTTCATGAACCTCGCGTTCCTGATGACAGCTCTCACAGGAATTGAGCTCGTGATCATCTTTCTCCCCTTCCCCGGATCCATCCTCATTTTCGGATCCCTCGTCTTCCTCTCCTTGATTAAATTCATCGGGGTCATCTTCTGGTTCATGCACCTAATCTATGACGGGAAATTATTGACGTTGATTTTCCTCTTCGGGATGGTTCTCGCATCCGGTACTTCGACGGCTCTCCTCTTCATTTTCAATTCCGACCGGGTCGACCAGACTCTCCCCTTCTATGAGGAGGGAATCATCGCCCATGAGGCGGGTCCCGGCGGACACTAAGACGACAGTGCCCCCCCGAATCCATCCTAAGGATTCACTTTAGGTAGGTCGCGGAAGCAGGCACTTTTCAAAGCATTCCGAATCAAGTACGGAAAACTACCGCTGTCCTTGCCAAATGTGGGGTCCGCGGTAACCCTCCCCTTGAATTCACATGAATGTAATTTTTCGAGTTTCTTCCTACCTATTCCACTACAGAGGCCTCTTTGCCGCAACCCTCGGGCTAGCGATCGGCACGGCTGCGTTCGCGATTTCTGTCCCGAAGATCATTCAGTTCATCGTCGACAACTACATCGCGGCCCGCGAGACGAACATGCTCCTCATCGGAGTCGGGGTAATCCTCACGGTCTATATCTTCCGCGAGGTCCTGAACTGCCTACGAATCCGCCTCAACAACACCCTCGAGCAGAAAGTCCTCCTCGACCTCAGACAAGACCTCCACAACAAACTTCTTTGCCTCCCCATCGGGTTCTTCGACCAAAGAAAAAGTGGAGATGTTGCCTCCCGGGTCATTGACGATGTGTCTGAGGTAGAACGAGCCCTGCTCGATGGAACTGAGCAAGGATCCGTCGCCCTCCTTACCATTTTCGGGATCACCATAATCCTGTTTACCATGCAGCCTCTCCTGGCACTCCTGGTCATACTGCCAGTCCCCATCCTCGGATTCCTCGCTTACGGCCACTCAAAGGCCACCCGAAAAAATTGGCGAGAGGTTCGCGATAGCTCCGGACTCCTGAACAGCCTCTTGGTCGAAGATATTCAAGGCAACCGCCTCATCCAGAGCTTCAATCTAACTGAGCGCGAATCACAACGCTTCCGCGATCAGTCTCTCGACCTCCGCAAGAAGACTCTCAAAGCGATGTTCAGGTACTCCAAGTACATTTCGTCAGTCCAATTCATTTCCAGCCTCGGCGTTATCGCTGTAGTCGGCGTAGGCGGATGGATGACCATAGAGAACAAACTGACAATGGGGCAATTCGTCGCGTTCAACGTCTATTGCACGATGCTCTATCAACCCATTTTCCAACTGAACGCCCTGAACCACATGATCTCAGCAGGCAAAGCTGCCGGTGAGCGCGTTTTCGAGATCCTCGACCACCCCGTAGACATTCAAAATTCAGAAAACCCAAAATCATTTCCAGCACCACCTGTCTCGGTAGACTTCAATGCGGTGGACTTCTCCTACGCCGAAAGAAGCCCCGTTCTAAACAATTTCAACCTAACCCTACCCGAAGGAAAGGTCACCGCCATCGTCGGCCATACCGGAGCAGGCAAGAGCACAATCGCCAATCTGATCCTCCGCTACTACGACACAACGGAAGGAAACGTTCAAATGAACGGTATCGACGTCCGCAATATCGAATTAGGTTCCCTACGCAGTCAGATCGGCGTAGTCTCCCAAGACCCCTTCCTCTTCGACGCCTCCGTACGCGACAACCTCCTCTTAGCTAGAGTCGACGCTTCCGAGGAGGAAATTTGGCAAGCCCTGGAAGGAGCCTCCGCAGCAGACTTTGTAAACCGCCTCCCCAACCGCCTCGACACAAGGATAGGAGAACGGGGAATCCGCCTAAGTATGGGCGAAAAACAACGCCTAACCATAGCCAGAGTCCTCCTAAGAAATCCCCCGCTAGTAATCCTCGATGAAGCCACCTCCAGCGTAGACACAATCACCGAACGCCAAATTCAAGAAGCGTTGGACAAACTAGTCCAACACCGCACAGTCCTAGTAATTGCCCACCGACTGTCGACAGTCCGCCGAGCCGACCAGATCGTAGTCGTCGAACACGGCACCATACTAGAAAAAGGAACACACGACGACCTCCTTAAAACAGACGGTCACTACGCCAAACTCTGGCAACATCAAACCGACCTCCTACCCACCTAAACACTCCAAATCCGAAAGACGTCCCTAAGGTTTACTGTGTCTGGTATATTTATATTGACACTAGCTTGGAATTCCAAATGCTGATTCCTATGAGGCGCAGGCGAATCACTTCACTACATCCCATAGGTTATTATCATTTGATGAGCCGGACGGTTAATGGGGAAGCTTGGTTTGGGGACAATGAACGAGAGGTTCTTCGGAAAATGATCCACCAAGTGTCTGACTTTTCAGGCATACGGGTCATTACTTATGCTGTGATGAAGAACCATTTTCATTTGTTGGTAGAAGTTCGAAGAGAGGTCGAAATATCCGATGCTGAGTTGGTTCGACGATACCGGGTACTATATCCCTCCCCTACTCTGTGGCAGCCTATGTCTGCTGACGCGCTCGCTAAGATCCTTGAGGAGGATACGATTGAGGCCCGACAGATACGGTCGGGATTGTTGAGGCGGATGCATGATGCGTCCTGGTTGATGAAGACGCTGAAACAGCGTTTTTCGAACTGGTTTAACAAGAGCCGTGACCGATTTGGCCCAGTTTGGGCGGAACGATTTAAAAGTGTTCTGGTCGAAGGGGATTTCAAAACCCTCCGAACCGTGGCCGCATATATCGATCTGAATAGTGTCCGGTCGGGGATTGTTGAGGACCCAAAGGACTACCGATTCTGTGGTTACAGTGAAGCTGTTGCTGGTCATCAACGCGCACAGGAAGGGCTATTGGGGCTGGATCTTGACCTAGCGAAGTATCGAAAGATTCTCTTTGGAGCGGGAATGGCACCCAAGGATGGAAAAGAATCGATATCCCGGGAGGATGCCTTGAAAGTTCTTGAAAGTGAAAACGGTGAGTTGCCGTTGCACGTGCTTCTGCGTTGTCAAATACGGTACTTCTCGGAGGGAATCGCGCTGGGGTCCTGCGAGTTCGTTGAAGAAATTACTGAACGAATCAATCGCTATCGAAAGCGACCCGCGCGCCCTCATTTCATCCATGGGTTTCCGGGGCAGTTTCTCTGTGCTCTCAAAGCGATCCGCAAGAACACCTATCGATGATGGAGCCTGCCTACGCCGAAGTATTTCAAACTGAAATTCCACCCTTGCATCCAAAGCGGAACTCTTCATTATTCCCTGTTTTTCCAATTTCCAAACAATTATAGAGCCGTGAGAGACGATTACCTGAAAGCCGCGCGCAAAAAAATTCCTGATCCAAACATCCTGGTTAATGTGGTTTCCCGCCGCGTGAAGCAGTTGAAAAGCGGATTTAAACCACTCATTGAGTCGCTGGAGCGTCTTGATCCAGAAGACATCGCGTTACGCGAGATCATCGAAGATAAGATCACCTACCAACTCTTCGATCCTGAAGAAGAAAAGGTTTGACCAGTCTACATTTCGGTTAGAAGCCGAAGGTACTGTTCTGACAAGCGGGGATTCCCCGCTTTTTTTCTTCTCGGATCGAATGACAATTTCTGGCTGTGGCACGCACTAAGAAGAGCAACGAACCGACTGAAATACGCAACCGCCGCGCGTTTCACGATTACCATATCCATGATAAATTTGAGGCCGGATTGATGCTTCAGGGTACGGAAGTGAAGTCAATTCGGATGGGGAAGGCTCAGATTCAGGACGCATTCGTACGCTTTGATAAAGAAGAACCTGTTCTCTATCACGCCTACATTGACGAGTACGCATTCGGGAACGAAAACAATCATGCCCCCCGCCGTCCGCGAAAGCTTCTCCTGAACAAACGGGAGATTCGGAAAATTCGCGATGCGGTACAAATGGGAGGAAAGACTGTCGTTCCTCTAAAGATGTACTTCACTCGAGGACGTCTAAAAGTGGAGATCGCGATCGCATCGGGTAAGAAGCTTCACGATAAACGGGAGACTCTAAAAAAGAAAGAAGCAGATCGTGAAGCCCGACGGGCCGTCCGCGAAACCCAACGCTTCGGTTAATCTCATGGAAACAAAATCCATTGAATTGCGGCTTCCCGCGTCTACCTCAAACTGTGGTCCCGGATTCGACGCTCTGAGCATCGGACTGAAACTCTACAATTTCTGCCGGCTCACGCTGCGCGCAGACAACCAAGTCAACGTGATTGGGGGAGATGCTTCGGGACTGGAAGAAATGTGCCGGGATGCCTCTGATTATTTCTTTGCCGAGACGAACCTCCCGAAACTTGGCTACGACTTTGAGATATGGGGAGAGATCCCGCCCGAGCGTGGACTCGGCTCGAGTTCCACAGTTCTCGGTGGAGTATTCCTCGCGCTTAACCACCTTCACGACAGCCCTTTGGATGAGCATGCGTGCGTCCGATCATTGGCGCGCCTCGACAATGCACCCGACAATGTCTGCGCTCTCGTCCGCGGTGGTTTCTGTGTCTCTCGCATCGATCCGGAATCTGGCGAATACGTCGATTCCTTTCACTTTCCAGTAAACGACGAGCTCAGTTTGGTTGTCGCTTCTCCCGAAATTCGCGTCCGTACCCGGGACGCCCGCGCCATTCTTCCGGATTCACTCGAATTTTCCGAAGTTGTCTCCAGCCTGAACGGCTTGGCCTACCTAGTCTCGGCATTCGCAAAAGGAGACTACGAACGCCTTCGCGGCAGTATGGCCGACCGCATCCACCAGCCTTTCCGCAGAGCTCTGAATCCATTTGTGGACGAAGCGATTGAAGCTGGGGTCGAAGCTGGAGCCTATGCCGGATGGCTTAGCGGGAGTGGCTCCAGTGTGGTTTGTGCATCCCCCGCTGATCATGCCCTCACGGTAAGGGAAGCGATGGAATCTGTATACCGCGCAAACGG
>CEOD01014754.1_pt1 | contig 12179 bp, 11 predicted proteins | sample 530341 | NCBI WGS metagenome assembly CEOD01 (sample SAMEA2619950, study PRJEB7988) | marine metagenome | isolation source: saline water (ENVO:00002010), including | reverse complement strand
GGTGGAATCGGGGGGGGTCGGCGTCTCATCGGGGCTGCTGCCCTCGGCCCGAGGGCTCCCGGCAGGATAGTGTACGACTACAAATCGAAGCTCGATCGCATCTGCCCATCGCGCCGCATGCCGACGGGAGTTCCGAACACCTCGTGAAGAATGAAACTTTTCTGCAGGTTCTCGGGATCGTCCAGCGCCTCTTTGAGAAACTGACGATAATTTGTCGATGATTGAGCCGCCTTGCGCTTGGAGCCGGCCAGCTTGACCGCGGCGACTCGCTTCTGCGCTTCGCGGCGTGCGGTATCCGCTTTCTCCCGGGCCAGCTCGACCTGCTTCATCTGGATCTCCAAATCGCGCTCGATCTTGGATTGCCCGAAGGGGTCGGGAGCGGGGGCGAGGGGAGTCGGCTGTGGCGCCTGGGCCCGCCGCTCGGTCATTCCGCGGTGAGGTTGGGACTCACGCAAGACCGCACCGCCCGAGGCAGGCTCGGGACGGGCGGGCTTCTCCGGAGTTTGTGGAGACTGCTCAGGGCTGCCTTTCCGGCGCTCTTGAATTTTTCGGCGAAGTTCCTCGCGAATCCTGCGAAGATCGTCGGCGCCACCCTCTCCGGATTCCTTATCTTCATCCCCGGACTTCTTGCCGAGAATATTCGACACGAAGTAGACCGCGAAAAAGATCAGCGGAACGAGGATTTCAAAAAGGTTGTCCATGGGGAAGTCGTGGTTGGGTCGTCTCCCGCTTAGCTCTGGCCGGGAATCTCGGTGGCGTCATCGTCGTCCTTCGAGATGGTTTCCCGCATCTTGGTATCGGCCTGGATGTTGTTGAGGCGGTAGTAGTCCATGACACCGAGATTTCCTTCGCGGAGGGCGTCGGCAATGGCCATAGGAACCTGAGCTTGGGCTTCGACAAGCTTGGCCTGCATCTCTTGTACCTTTGCCTTCATCTCTTGCTCGAGGGCGACCGCCGCCGCGCGACGGATTTCCGCCTGGGCTTGGGCCATATTCTTATTGGCCTCGGCCTGGGCGACCTGGAGCTTGGCCCCAATATTTTCCCCGACATCCACATCGGCGATATCGATGGAAAGGATTTCAAAGGCGGTACCCACATCCAATCCGCGCTGCAGAACCACCTTGGAGATGGAGTCCGGGCTTTCGAGAACGGTTTTGTAGGTGTCGGCTGAACCGATGGTGGTCACGATACCTTCACCCACTCGGGCGATGATGGTTTCTTCGAGGGCGCTGCCGACGTAACGGTCAAGATTGGACCGCACGGTGACCCGGGCGCGGGCTTTCACTTGGATCCCGTCTTTGGCCACACCGTCGATGCTGCGTCGGCCCGCATTGGGGTCCGGGCAGTCAATCACCTTGGGGTTGATCGAGGTACGAACCGCTTCGACCACGGATTTTCCGGTGCCCTTGGTCGCGAGATCAATCGCGCAGGCACGTGTCCAGTCAAGGGCGATGGAAGCCTTGTCGGCTGCGATGAGGGCCTGGACCGTATGAATGATATTACCCTCGGCGAGGTAGTGGGCTTCAATCTGGTCGGTGCTGATCTCGATTCCGGCCTTGGAGGCGGTAATACGGGCGTCGGTTACCAGTTTATAGTCCACCGACCGGAGCTTCATGGCTACGAGGGTGAAGATGCTCACAGGAGCTCCAGCGAGGTAGGCTTTGAGCCAGACGCTGAAAAAAGATACCAGGATGTAAACCAGGACCAGAACGATGACGGCGAGGATGCCGAGACCGACCATTGGCCAAGGGACTGCTGCGAAGAATGTGAGGGAGTTCATGATTTTTCGATAATTAGGCGGAAATTGTCACGGGCGACTACCCGTATCGGTTGATCTTTGAGAAGAAATCCTGATCGAGAGAAGGCTTCAAATTTTTGGTCAGCGACGCGGATCATTCCGGTCGGTGCCATAGCGGTCAAGGTAACTCCCTCGGCTCCGATGATCTCGTCGGTGGAGTGTTGGGACTCCGATTTTCCGGTGACGGCAGAGGAGAGAATGAACTTACGGCTAAAGCGGGTTTTGCCGAGCAGCTTAAATTCGAAGTACAAGACGACGAGGATTATGGCGACCGAGACAAAGAAGAAGAGGACCGCAGCGCCGAGCCCCCATTCTTCATAGGCGAAGTAGGAGGCGGTACCGAGAGAGGCGAGGGAGAGCAGCCCAAGGATCCCGCCGGGAACCAGTATTTCAAAACTGGCCAGCACGATGGCGAGGAGGAGTAGTCCGATAATCTCAGCCATGGGATTCCTCCTTGTTGGAGATCGGTTCGACGGTAAGGGCAAAGTCCTGGTAGCCGACGACTACGACTGCGGTGCCGTGCTCGATTGTGGAGAGCTTGCATTTGGCTTGGTAGCGGTTGCCGCCGAAATCCACTTCGCCGTTCGGGAAGAGGTCCGAAACGGCTTTCCCGCGGTCGCCGATGTTGGGCCAGCCCGGCGGGGTGGAGGCTGGGGTGCCGTCCGAAGTCGATCCGGCCCGGGGGCGGGCTGGCGGTTCGCCGACGGAGGACTGGAGGACCAACTTGTTCCAAATCCAAGTCTTCGGGAGGTAGCGGGCGACAATCGCGGACCCAATGACGGCGATAATCATGCCGATGATCAGGTTGAATACTGGTCCGTAGAAAGTGCTGCCCTCCCAGTCGATGGGCTCGTCCGGCCAGATGTCGGCCATGGACCAAATTAAAGAGCCCAGAATGAGGATGATCCCGATGAGCGCTGGAAAGATGAGCCCGGGGAAGAGGAAGAGCTCTACAAAGAACAGGGCGATCCCGATAAAGAAAAAGAGAAGGGCTTCGTACCCGGCCAGCCCGGCCAGATGACTGCTCACGAAAACGAGGCCGAGGACGGCGACGCCCAAAATCCCGAAGACGCCGAAACCCGGAGTCTTAAATTCGATGAACAGGCAGAGCATCCCGGCACCCAACAGAATCGGGGCGATGGTGTTCAGGTAGTGAGCGAGCGCCTCCGACCAAGTGACCTCAAAGTGTACTACCTCATAATTGCCGGCCCCGTATAGGTCGGACAGGAGATCGTCGAGGGAATCGTAGATGCCGGATCCGAGGAGGGCTTGTGGGGGTTCGCCATACTCCTTCATCGCTTCACTCGCGGTGAGAGAGAGGAGCTCATCCTCCTTCTTTAATACCTCGCCATCGATCTCCAGAACGAATTTGGGATCGGACATCGCGCGCATGACATCGGCGCGGTAGCGATATTCTTCGGTGAGGGACCGTACCTTGGCCTGAATGTAACTGTTCAGCTTACGCTGCATGGATTCAGCGATATCCTGGCCGTTGCCCGAGACCGCTTCGGCCGCGCCGATAATCCCTTTCGGGGTGAAGTAGATGCGGTCGGTCGAGATCGAGATATAGGCTCCAGCCGAGATCGCTTCACTGTCGATAAAGGTGTAGACCTCGCCGCTGAAGTTGTCGATTGCCTCCATGATGTCCAGGGTTGACCCAAGGACCCCGCCGGGAGTGTTCATTTGGATAATCACTGTATCGACTCCATTTTCTTCGGCCAGTTTTAGTCCCCGGCGAAGAATGTAGAAGGTAGGAGTAGTGATCTGGTCCTTGACGGGAAGAATGTAGACTGCGGTTTTCTCACCCGAAGGTTGCACCTCTATTGTCTCAACCGTCTCGACCGCCTCGGCGTCCGGCAATGCCTCGTCCTGAGCTGCGCCAGCGAAAGAGCAGCAGAAAAGCATCAGGGCGAAAAAGGTTCGAAAGCGAAGCACTGGAGAAGACAGTAGGGGAAGCGTATGCGAATTCAAGTTCAACCGGAGGGATTCGTCGAAGATCACGTACCTCGGCGCGCACCTCTTCTATTGCTGGTTCGAGACGGGCCTGTGCCGTCAGTTTCGCCCGGTTTTCGGGCACTGCCTTCCGCGGCAGATTAGATTTCGCGAACGGGAATCCCTCGTTCGCGGAGGAAGCGCTTGGCTTCGGGGATCGAATAGGTGCCAAAGTGGAAAATGGAGGCCGCGAGGACCGCACTGGCATTGCCCTGATCGAGAACATCGGCCAAGTGGTCCAATTTGCCGGCGCCGCCGGAGGCGATCACAGGAACTTCGACCGCATCACTGACCGCGCGGGTCAGTTCGATGTCGTAACCATTCTTCATTCCGTCCTGATCCATGCTGGTCAGGAGGATTTCACCGGCTCCCAGAGAGACGGCTTTTTTCGCCCATTCGACAGCGTCGAGCTCGGTTGGGTTGCGCCCCCCGTGAGTGTAGACCCGCCAGCGGTCTTCGCCGGGTTCTTTCTTGGCGTCGATCGCGAGAACGATGCACTGGTTGCCGAATTTAAGGGAGGACTTGAGGATTAACTCCGGATCGATGATCGCAGCCGTGTTGAGGCTGACCTTGTCGGCACCGGCCTTGAGCATGGTGCGGATGTTGTCCACATTGCGCAGCCCGCCGCCGACGGTGAGTGGCATGAAGCACTCGGAGGCGGTCCGCTCGACCACATTGAGCATGATCTCGCGCTCATCACTGGAAGCCGTGATGTCGAGGAAAACGAGCTCGTCGGCACCCTGTGCCTCGTACGCCTTGGCGGATTCGACGGGATCGCCTGCGTCGCGCAGCTCTTCGAACTTCACCCCCTTGACCACGCGGCCGGCGGCAACGTCGAGACAGGGGATGATTCGAACACTAAGCATCGGCCAGAGTCAGATCGGGGTCGAACTCTACGGCAAATCGGTAGATTTGGCCCGGACGGAGGACGAGAGGATGATTGCGTGCAATCGTCTGAAGGTAGAACAGGGGACCCCAGTAGGTACGGGAGTCCGGGTCCTGTGCGACGATCTCGTTCTCCTGCCATTCGCCCTGGAAGTCATCCTTGAGGATGTTGGGGCGCAGACCCTCCTCGCCGAGCTTGAGCGAAGTGCCCACGCGGTGACGGGAGTGTGGCATTCCCACGGCCAGAACGTAGCGCATGCTATCGATCGTGGTCTGAGATTTTACCTCAAAAGCGAATTCACTGGTGATCTTGGTACCCTTGAATTCCCAACGGACCTTACAAGAGCCAAGATTTGGAATAATCTTTTCTTCGACCGTGATGAGGTCGGGCTGCTCGTAGGCAAAGAAGAGGGAGTTGCGACGCCCGATACCGGTCACGCAGCTCTTGCCGTAGTAGCAAGGGACAACCCGCTGTTCACCGAAATTGAGTTCGGGAACCATGATGGGGAGGTAGCGGTTTGTCGGCCAGTCGAAGATTCCCGGGCTGTGTGGAAAGGCCAGGGAGTCCGAGTTGGCCCGACCGCGATTGCCCACGAGTGGGATCTGCAGGTGGAGGCCGGAGGCGGCATCGCTGTAGCTGAAAAGACCGTTTTCGCGGCGTCCGCGCTGGTACAGAGTGAATTTACCACCGGATTTGGCGGGAGCCGGGCGAGCATCGCTCAGAGTGCCACCGATGGAACGGGCCAACCGTGACCACTGGCTGAGGTAGCGCGCCGCATCGAAGTTTGCCATCCGTGTGGTGTGGCGGTCGATGGTCGAACGCTCTTCGTCGCGAATGACGAGGAAGCCTTGCTCAGGGTCGACGTAAGTTTGGAAAAAGTACTGGAAAAGACGACGGAGGACGTCGAGATAGACCGGCTTTTTCTCGGGGGTGATCCAGTCATCCCGCAACGCTTGGAGGATGATGCTGATGCAGTGCATCTGGCCGTAGGCGCCGATGTTCTCACCGTAGGCCCAGCCGAGACCGTCCTGGCGAACCAGGTCGGGCATCATCTTCACGTATTTTTCAGCGTGAGTGCGCAGGCTCGGGAGCTTGCGGTCGCGCAGGTGCAGATTGGCGTGCAACTGCAGTGACTGGCGAATCATCACGAAAGCGAGGATCCCGTAGACATCGAAAGTGCCACCAACGCCTTCACCACCCGCATCGTCGAAGAAACCGCAGGAGCTGTTGCTCTTGATCTGCTCGAGGAAGCGCTCGATGAGTTTTCCGGTCTCGTCCTTCTTGGTGAGGCCGAAGCTAAAGCGGGTCACTGCCTTGGCGATGTTGAACGCCTGGCGATGGTCGGAGAACTCCGAGCGCATGAGCATTTGGCGGTCAAGCGCTTCGCGGGTTTCATCCACTAGTCGGGCCCAAACGGCATTCCGATCTTTGGCGGGACCAAAGGAAAGCAAGCCCAGTCCAGCGTATGCGAGACCGTTTTCGTTTCGCTCTTCGTCGAAGACTTGTGCAGTAATCGTACGGGCGGCGAGGTCGACCAGATCGAATTCCTCGATCTGAGTTTCCCCAGTTGCCCGGTAGTATTCACCGATCGCAAGTGCCGCGTGTCCGGGCTCGTTGGCGACTGCAGCTTCTGCGTCAAGAGGGGAGAGGGTCCCGTCCTCGTTAATGGCCCCTAGATTATTCCAGAGGATAGATTTGGCCAATTCCTGGCACTGTTCGGCAAATGGATGTTCCATCCGGTTCTTCGGTATTCGTTGGTCTCTGGTTGAAAAAAGGGTTTTCGGCGGGACGAAAAGCCTTCCTTGATGAGCATTCTCTATGGGGTTGGCAACACCGAATCCCTTGAGAAGTGCGGAAAAGAGTTGTTAAAGATTGAGTAAGCGGAGGAACTCACGGTTTGTGGAGGTCTTTCCGATGCGGGATAAAATGGTTTCAGCGGCGTCTTCGGGCCGGAGGCTCGCCATGGCGCGGCGGAAGAATTGAGTCTTCTCCAGGACGTCTGGCTCGAGGAGGAGTTCCTCGCGGCGGGTGCCCGAGGCGTTGACGTTGATGGCGGGCCAGAGGCGGAGTTCTGCGACTTTACGGTCGAGGACCATCTCCATATTCCCGGTTCCTTTGAATTCCTGGAAGATGAGGTCGTCCATCTTGCTTCCGGTTTGGATCAGGGCGGAGGCGACGATCGTCAGGCTGCCGGCTTCTTCGGTTTTCCGCGCTGCGGAGAAGAGTTGCCGGGGTTTTTCCAGGGCCCGGATGTCGAGACCGCCGGTCATGGTGCGTCCACCCCCTCCTTTCCCGGAGTTGTAGGCGCGGGAGATACGAGTCAGCGAGTCGACGAGCAGGACGACGTCCTTGCCGACTTCGACGAGTCGTTTCGCCCGATCGATGGCCAGTTCGGCTACGCGGATGTGGTTGTGGATCTCTTCGTCATTGGACGAGGCGTAGAGTTCCGCATCCACGGTGCGGCGAAAGTCAGTCACCTCCTCGGGGCGCTCATCGCAGAGTAGTACCATGAGGTGACACTCGGGATGGTTTTCCTGCACGCCAGCGGCGATATCTTTAAGAAGAGTGGTTTTGCCGGTCCGGGGTGGGGCGACGATCAAGCCGCGTTGGCCTTTCCCAATTGGGCAGAAGAGATCCATCAGGCGCGTGGTGAGGCGCTCGTCTTTGGACTCCAGAGTGATTTTCTCGTCGGGGGTGACGGTTGTCAGTTGGGTAAAGGCAAAACGGGTGCGACGCTCCTCGACGGTGTCGCCATCGATGCTATCGAGGAACCGAACTTTTGGGTTCGGGAAGCGGGAGTCGTGTAACGCCCGGCCTCGAAGCATGCTGCCCTGCTGCAGCCGGAATCGACGAATCAGCTCTTTGGGAACAAAGGCATCATTCGGGCGCTGCCGTCCGTTGTAGGCCGTCTGCAGGAGTTGCCCCGTTTTGTTCTTGAGGATCTCGAGGACTCCTTCGACTTCAATTTCGTTGGAGCTGGCGTTGGTTTTGGATTCTGACATCCGTGAAAAATAAATCAGTCAATGGGTTCGGCCGTGATACGGGCCGGTGAGGGAAACTGCGAAGGCAATTTCAAGGTCGATGGCATTGCTGGTGGAAAGGGGCAGTGAAGCGCGCTTCCATTCATTTCAATGACGCAATGCCTTCGAAAGGCTGTAGTCAGCCCGAAAGTGGAAGAGGGTGTCAACGCAGAAATCCTGCAGGATCCCCAAGGGGTGTGGCGCAGTGAGTGATTCCCCGCCCCTGTTTCTTTTCCTCTTTGCAGGAGAGCCGCGGGTGGTCGCGATGATCGGCAATGGATTTCCCTCCTCCTTTTTCTTGGGAATGTCTCGTTTTGTGTCCGGTTCCTTCTCTCTTGGGAAATAACGAATCAACGAATCTGGATATTTTGATATAATAACTTGCGCCAGGGCACTCTTGGGTACAGGGTGGAGGAGATATGAGTCAGAATTTTGTATTTTCCTCGGAATCTGTTGGCGAAGGACACCCGGACAAGGTGGCGGACTTTATCTCCGACAGCATATTGGATGAATGTCTTTCGCAAGACCCGCAAAGCCGCGTGGCTTGTGAGACCCTGGTGAAGAGCAACTGCGTTTTTCTCGCAGGTGAGATCACCACCAAGGCAAAATTTGACTACGAACAAACCGTCCGCGATGCGATTCGCGAGATCGGTTACACGAACGATGATGACATCTTCAAAGCAGAGGATGTGTTTATCTCGAACAACCTGACGAAGCAGTCCAAGGACATCGCACAGGGAGTCGATGCCGAGGCGGCCGACGGCAAGAAGACCGCAGAACAGGGTGCGGGAGACCAAGGGATTATGTTTGGCTTTGCCTGTGACCAGACTCCGGAGTTGATGCCAGCGCCGGTTATGTTCGCGCACCGCTTGTTGCGGGAGATGGCTCGTCAGCGCAAGGGCGTCGGAATCGAGTGGCTCCGCCCTGACGTGAAAAGCCAGGTTGCAGTCAAGTTCGAGAAGGGTGAGATCGTGGGCATCGAGAACGTCGTGATCTCGACGCAGCACACGGAGAGCGTGTCCCACCGCGAGATCGAAGAATTTTGCATCGAGGAAGTTGTGCGCAAAGTGCTCCCCTCGGATTTGCTGTCGGACAAAACCGAATTTTTGATCAACCCGACCGGTAAATTTGTGATTGGAGGCCCGCAAGGGGACGCCGGTCTCACTGGTCGTAAGATCATTGTCGACACCTACGGTGGATGGGCCCGTCACGGCGGCGGCGCTTTCTCCGGGAAAGATCCTTCGAAAGTAGACCGTTCAGCGGCCTATTTCTGCCGTTGGGTTGCGAAGAACATTGTAGCGGCTGGGCTGGCCACAAAATGTGAGCTCCAGGTTGCCTACGCGATCGGCTACCCGTACCCGACATCGGTACACGTGGATACCTTCGGCTCGGCCAAGAAGGGGTTGACCGAGGAAGCAATCGCGGCCGCCGCACAGAAGGTCTTTAGCTTCAAGCCAGCGGACATCGTCGCCCAGCTAGACTTGCTCCACCCCATCTATCGGGCGTCCACCCACTACGGACATTTCGGAAAGTCCGATTTGCCATGGGAGCAAACCAACAAAATTGACGACCTCCTCGCAGAGGTTTGATCCAAAGAATCAAGGAGAGAATTATTATGGGAACTCAAACTCAAACCAACACCGACTACAAAGTAGCGGACATCAGTCTTGCTGATTTTGGCCGTCGCGAAATCAACATCGCGGAAAAGGAAATGCCGGGCCTGATGGCGATCCGTGAAAAGCATGCTGCAGAGAAGCCACTGGCTGGCGTTCGCGTGAGCGGTTCATTGCACATGACGATTCAGACGGCGGTCCTCATCGAGACCCTCGTGGATCTCGGTGCCGACGTTCGTTGGGCGAGCTGCAACATCTTCTCGACTCAGGATCACGCCGCTGCAGCGATTGCCGCGTCGGGTGTTCCGGTGTTTGCCTGGAAGGGTGAGACTTTGGAAGAATACTGGTGGTGCACCTACCAGGCGCTCACATGGCCAAATGGTAAGGGCCCGAATTTGATCGTCGATGACGGTGGAGATGCGACCCTGCTCATTCATAAGGGCTGTGACCTCGAAGACGGCGACGACTGGGTAGACCAGCCGGCGGAGTCCAAGGAGGAGGGTGTGATCAAGGACCTGCTCAAGAAAGTGAAGAGCGAGGACCCAATCCATTGGCACAACGTAGTGAAAGAATGGAAGGGTGTTTCAGAAGAAACTACCACCGGTGTTCACCGTTTGTACCAGATGCACGAGAAGGGTAAGCTCCTCGTTCCTGCGATCAACGTGAACGATGCCGTAACCAAGTCGAAGTTCGACAATCTTTACGGCTGCCGCGAATCCCTCATCGATGGGATCAAGCGCGCGACGGACGTTATGATTGCCGGTAAGGTAGCTGTCGTTTGCGGGTACGGTGATGTCGGCAAGGGATGTGCCCAAGCCCTCCGCGGAATGGGTGCCCAGGTTTTTGTGACCGAGGTTGACCCTATCTGCGCGCTGCAAGCCGCTATGGAGGGATACAAGGTGACTACGGTTGAAGATTCGATGGGAATCGCAGACATCTACGTGACCACCACCGGGAACAAGGACATCATCACTTTCAAGCACATGGAAGGGATGAAGGACCAAGCCATCGTTTGTAACATTGGTCACTTCGACAACGAGATCCAGATGTCTCAGTTGGAGTCCGCTCCGGGAGTTTCCTGCATCAACGTGAAGCCTCAGGTGGATCAGTGGACTTTCCCCGACGGGCACGCGATTTTCATCCTTGCTGAAGGACGTCTGGTCAACTTGGGCTGCGCCACAGGTCACCCATCCTTCGTGATGTCGAATTCGTTCGCCAACCAAGTGCTCGCACAGGTTGAGCTCTGGAAGAATCTCGATAGCTACAAGCCCGGCGTGTACATCCTGCCCAAGCATTTGGATGAGGAAGTCGCCCGTCTCCACTTGGAGAAAATTGGAGCGAAGCTGACGGTTCTCTCCGATGACCAAGCTGATTACATCGGCGTGAAGGTCGGCGGCCCTTACAAGCCCGAGCACTACAAGTACTAAACGATTCCGTTTTTTTGCGAAGGTCGGAGGGTGCAGTTCACCCTCCGGCCTTTTTTTTGCGCAAGAGCGGATGGATTGCTCTCGGGTGAAGTGCGTTCAGAGAATGTAGATGAGGATGATGCTCGAGATACCCAGGAACATCCACCAGTAGATCAGGCTTTTCGACTCGAGGAACTTCATGCCCCAAAAGCAGCAGTAGGAAACCGGGGCGTCGATCAGGATGAGGAAGAGCGCTGTCCAGAAGCTGGCGGTCCAGAGCCAGTCGAAATAAAAGGTGACCAGCACGAAGGAGGCGGTCGTTTTCCTGGGACTGGATATCTCAAGATTGATCTTCTGAAACGATCCGACGATGATCATGTTCAGGTAGACGAAAATCAGCATGTCAGTTTTTCCTGTGGTCGCGTGAACAAGTGTGGTCGCGGATTCCGCCGTTTCGCTATTGGCCGCTCTCAGTCAGTTTGACCAAGCTAAACTGGTCGGGGTCCTCAGGATTTCGGAAGAGGGTGAACGACTGAGTGGGAACGGGACGATCGAAGATTTTGAATTCAATTCTTTCGAATCCCTGGAGCGTATATCTACTCATTCCTGTTCCACACCAATCCCAGTCCGCTGCAGTCCATTTTCCCTCGATCCATTCTTTTTGGAAAAGTTGCGGAAGATCTTTGGCGTACCCGAAGTAGGTTAACGGGTGCTTTGTCGGATTGGTGACCTCCACTAAAATGAATCCGTCCACGCTTTTGAGCTGTTTCACCTTCGGCACAAAGGCGAGTTCGGACTCATCGTCTCCGTGGGCGACTTGGGCCTCCCATCCCGCCGATCGAATCACAAGTAATGCCAAGGCAGAGGTGTAGAGGAAGAGACGTTTCATGGCTTGATCGAACGGGAGGTCCAAAGTGGTATGATTCCGATGAGGAATATGGCTGTCCCGAGATAGGCGGGCAGTAGGTGGAAAAAGTCGGTGTACCCGACGTAGAAGTGGATGCCGATCGCGGCCGAGAAACCGAACACTCCGGAGAGCGTGATTACCTGGCGTAGGCTGTGAGTGACCGGGGCGTTGACGAGTATCAGCCATACCGTGACGCCGGTTGTTAGAAGCCCCCCGCCAAATCCTGCGCGGTCGTGGGCGATCACGCCGACGAGTGAGCTGGAGATCTCCTGGATATCGAGAGAGCACAGCTCGATAAACTGTAAATCCTGGGGGACGAAAACAGTAGTGATCCCAATGAAGCAGATGACGAGCCCGCCTAGGATGAGTCCCGCAGCGTAGAGCAAGAGACAGAGGGCCGAAAGGACGGGGCGGAATGATTGACGGATGATTCGGCGAGAAGGCTTGATGCTCCAAGTTCCCTTCGTCTGTTTCCGCGATTTGAGGATTCCGATGAGGTAGACGGGAATGAGGGCCAGAGTGGCGGCGCCGTGCCAATGATCCAGGTAGCCGTAGCC
>CEOD01031023.1_pt1 | contig 12267 bp, 13 predicted proteins | sample 530341 | NCBI WGS metagenome assembly CEOD01 (sample SAMEA2619950, study PRJEB7988) | marine metagenome | isolation source: saline water (ENVO:00002010), including | reverse complement strand
AGCAAATCCGGGCACGACCCTATACCTCTACCCCGACGGCAGCCACAATGACCTACGCCACATCGGGCGCGCCGACATGCAGGCCACGCTCGCCAAACTAAGGATTACTCCTCCGGATCCGCTTCTCTCACCCGCTCAAACAACTGGCGAATGAGTCTCGGGTCCTTGACACCGGGAGCTGACTCGACGCCACTGTTCACGTCGATCTGAGTCGCTTCGCTCGCCCGCAGCATCGCACCAATATTCTGCGGGTCCAATCCCCCAGCCAACGCAAACACTGCTTCGGGAAACTTTCGCTGCAATTCTGCATACGCCTCACCGTCGACTAATTGCCCGGTTCCACCCATACGGTCTCTCGCAAATCCGTCGATCAGGAACAACCCGGCCAGCTCAATCCATTCGGGCTGAAACTCCAACGGATTCGCCATCCGCGGTGCCAACCACAGACGCTCTGCATCCACGCCCTCGGCGAGCAACTGTGGAGAATACGTGCCCTCCGGATCGAAATGAATCTGTGCAAAGTCAAATCCCCGGGCGAACGCAGCCTCCACCCGATCCGGGTGCGGTTCGACTGCCACCCAGACTCGACGCCCGACCGGAATCCTGTCCAAAAGATCTCGTTCCATCTCCTCAGGAACGAAGCGCGGCGAAGCCGGATGACCGATCACTCCTCCATAGGCCGCTCCCTGAGCGAAGGCTTCGACTGCATCCTCGGGCCGACGGAGCCCACAAACTTTTACGGCTACCTCCATCTCCTCAGCCCAATCGCTCGACCACCATCTCCACCAACGAATCCAGACTCGCCTCGGGCGCCTCGGCCTCGAGCGGAATCCCCGCCCCCGCCAATGCCTCTGAGGTCATCGGTCCGATACTAAACGCCTTTGGGAGACGTGCCCCCTTCTGCAATTGCAACTCCGACGCCTGTTCGGCGAAGGCTTCAACCGTACTTGCACTAGTGAAAAGAATGGCGTCCGCTCCGTTTTTCTGGAAATCCACCGCCTCAGCAGTTCCCGCCAAGGTGGCTAGCTTCGTTTCGTACACCTCGGCAATATCCACGATCGCATTCCCGTCCTCTTGTAGGATTCGGGGCAATACATCCCGGTTTCGGTTCCCCGTGACAATCAGAACCCGCGCACTATCCAAGCTATGAGATTCCACCAAGGAGGCCGCAAGGCTTTCGGCATTGGCCTTCTCAGGCAACAAGTCCACCCGCAGGCGATGCTCTCTGACTGCCTCCGCAGTAGCAGCACCGACACAAGCGATCCGCGCGAATCCAATCGCCCGAAGGTCTTCACACTTGGCCACCAGTTCCGAGAAAAAATACCGCACGCCATTGGCACTGGTGAAAATGATCCAGTCATAGACTCCTGGCAACTCGAGCACTTCTTCCAAGACCTTCCGGTTAGAGGTTGGCACCACCTCGATCAACGGCAATTCCAGCACCTCCGCCCCTCGAGCCTCAAGCAAAGCAGCCAAACCTCCCGATTGCTTCCGCGCTCGGGTCACACAAATTCGCTTATCTTTCAAATCCATTGCCATCTCCAAACCGTAAATCAACCTCCGAACCACTGACGAGATCAAATCGCCACCAAGGAAACCCTCATCCCGTACCCAACCACTCCAACTGCTTCAACTCATTCAAGCTCCCTGCCTCCAAAGAATTTTGAATAAAACCCAATCGACGTAGGGCATAGATGCGCATCGCTCGCCTCACCGGCAACACCAACTCACCATTGACCATGCCGTAATCCATTTCCAACGCCTTACGCTTGGCCTCAGGCAATTCCCTGTTCGCGCGAAACTTCAGGACTTCTGTTTCTAGCCAATCGACATCGACTACATCGACACGGTCACACGCCCTCGCCGCTCCAACCGACTGAAACCTCCCCACAACAAAGTCCTTGAACGATTCATCCCGGTGGCAATACGCCCGCACATGCCAGCGCAATCCATCGTAACCAAATCCACGGGGACTAATGCGCCTCTTCTCCGACTTCCCCGATCGAACTGACCAATAGGTCACTTCCAGACTCCTATAACCCGACGCTGCCAATGACAGCTTCCGATGAATAGTCACATCCGCAAATCGCGGCGGGCGGCTCATCCCCAATACAAACTCTCCTTCACCCAATGAATCCCGCATCGACACTCCAACGACCTCCATATCTCCACTGAAATCAGGTTCAGAGAGAACAGCCTCCATACTGCCGGACGCCACGTAGCACTTCCTCCTCACATCATAATGGCAGGCGCTTGAATTCAACGTGGTATAGGCCACTAGATCTTTCGTCGCCTGGGGCAATGAGATCCCAAAATGATCACAAAGATCCTTCCGATTAATCGTACCCCGCCAAAATAACAACCGTTCCACAAAAAGTAGCCGCTGTCTCTCACTCCACGCCGCGATCGTTGAATCAAATCTCATAGAAAGTAGGACCAGTAAACATATGAACCGTCAGAGAGCAAGCCATCCACAACAAAACACGAATAGTTTCTATGATAACTATATTTTAGCTATTGACCGCTCCCATTCAGGCGCATATGCCTAGAATACGCCAAATCCTCCATATCGATACACAGCGCACCCGTACGAACACATCCGCAAATTGGAGCTAATATATTCATTCTTACAATTGTAAAAACCTCGCAAATAAGAGCCTGAATAAATCTAATTACAGAGCATAAATGCAATTTTACGCCCATAGCCATCCCGAACACCCTGGGGACCCGCAGCACTGGGAACCGTTGTTCTCGGAAGATTGCCCCACCCTGCACGGTGCCGAGTGCACGAAATGCAAAAACCTGCATCCCGACCACGGTCATTTGAACAAGGTCGCGTATCTCTCCGGAAAGTTTGCTGCGGCAATGTTCCCTTATGGCAGTGACAATGCCAAAACCGCAGAAGAGTGGGGACGACTCGCCGGTTGGTGGCACGACTTGGGTAAATTCGCACCCGAATGGCAAAATTATCTAAAAACGAAGGCAGATCCCCATCAGGATGACGTTTCAGGAAAAGTAGACCACTCCACTACGGGAGCCAAACATGCGGTAGCAGCACATCCGCTCTACGGGCAGATACTCGCCTTTGCCATTGCAGGCCACCACTCCGGATTGCTTGACACCGATAGAAACGGGCTCAGTTGCCAGGAACAACGGCTACTCAAAAAAGACCTCCCGAAAATCTCTGAGATCCCAGCCCCTCTCAGAAATTCCATGCCCCCGAGCTTCCCCACTTTCCTACTTAAGGCGATTCGTGCAGACCGAGACTCCTACTCGGGGCCGTTCTTCACGCGAATGCTCTTCTCTTGTCTGGTTGATGCCGACTTCCTGGCCACTGAGGCCTTTATGTCCCCAGCATCGACTTCCATCCGCAACAACACTCCCGAAGACGCACTCGAGCAGATCGCCAAACGTGTAGCAGCAAAAATTCAAAGTTTCGGTCAGCCTGCAGTCGATGACATTGTGAATCAACAGCGTGGCAAGGTCGCCCATGATTGCGCAAGTGCCGCCAATCAACCACCAGGCCTTTTCACCCTCACGGTTCCGACAGGTGGTGGCAAAACGCTTTCATCCCTTCATTTTGCACTGAAACATGCACTATTAAGCGGACAAAAACGTGTCATCTATGTCGTCCCTTTCACTTCGATCATCGAGCAGAATGCCGAAGTGATTCGCGGCATCGTATCGGACCTGCGATCCGATACATTCACGCCACTAATTGAACATCACTCCTCTTTATCTCCTGACAAAGACACCGAACAATCGCGACTCGCTTCTGAAAACTGGGATGCACCCATTGTCATTACCACTTCCGTCCAGTTCTTCGAATCACTCTTCGGATCCAAGACTTCGCGCACTCGGAAATTACATAACATCGCAAATGCCGTCGTTATCTTGGACGAAGCGCAAACGCTGCCGGTTAATTTCTTAACCCCTTGCCTTCGCACCCTCCAGGAGCTGACGGATCACTACAATTCCACTGCAATGCTTTGCACGGCAACACAGCCAGCAATACAGCACGACACTGATGGTTTTCCAATCGGGCTACGTGGCTGCCGGGAGATCATTCAGGACACGGACATCTTGTTCAATGCCTTGAAGCGAGTTGAAATTGAAGACATAGGCGAATGCACTGACTCTGTGCTAGCGGCACGCTTGCTCGAAACCGAACAAGCCCTTTGCATTGTCAACCGCCGCAAACATGCGCAAGCGCTCTTCCAGCAACTCCAGAATACGGCCGACGTCTATCACCTATCCGCGCTCATGTGCCCGGAGCATCGAAGCTTGATCTTAGCTAAAGTTCGCAAGCGGCTACTCCAAAAACAACCCGTTCGCCTCGTCTCCACGCAGCTCATCGAAGCAGGCGTTGATGTGGACTTCCCTGTCGTTTATCGCGCATTGGCCGGGATCGATTCAATCGCACAGGCCGCAGGACGCTGCAACCGAAACGGCAAATTGCCCCAGCATGGTAAGACATATATTTTTCGACCGGATGACAACGAGGCTGAGGCCTACTTTCGCGAAACTGCTCAAGTCGCAGCCCAAGTCATGGAGAGACATGAGGACCTGCTCGGTGAAGAAGCCATTCACCAATATTTCGACCATTACTACTACAAACAAAAAGATCGCTGGGACGAAAAAGAGATCCTAGAAAACTTCCGCTACGACGGGCGCCCCGCGTTCAAACACTGCCCTTTCCGCTATCAATTCGCGACAGCGTCCAAAGACTTTAAGCTGATCAACGACTGGCAAGTCTCCGTAATCATCCCCTACGACGAGACCGCACGCACACTCATCGATCAACTCCGTAGCGAAAGCATCCCCTTGCACCGCAATCTACTCCGAGGCCTTCAACGCTATACCGTGCAAATTAGCCCTAAACTGCTGAGCGAGAATCGCACGGCCTTCGAATCCCTGCGCGACGAGCAATTTCACGTCTTGATCTCCCCCGAACTGAACTACTCTCCACACTTTGGTCTAACACTCGACGAAGCGCACGCGAGCAGCCAGCAATTAATTACTTAATATTAGCCTATGAACTACGGAATCACCCTTAAAATCTCAGGCGACTACGCCCTCTTTTCCCGACCGGAAATGAAAGTCGAGCGTGTCTCTTACGACGTCATCACGCCATCCGCTGCCCGCGGTGTGCTCGAAGCGATCTACTGGAAACCTCAAATCCGCTGGATTATCGACGAGATCACTGTCTTGAATCCGATCCGCTTCACCAATATCCGACGCAATGAAGTCTCATCCAAGATTCCAGTGAAAGGCGCAACAGGAGTGAACGCGGGGATGAAGGACCCGCGGGTTGTGCCTCAGATGGCGGTCGACCAAAACCGCCAACAGCGTGCATCGATGGTGCTCAAGGATGTTGCCTATCTAATCAAAGCGCATATCGCTGTCTTGGATCGTAAAATGGAAAGAAGCGGCCCTGAAGTCGCCGAGCACGAAGCGGTCGGCAAGCATCTGGATATGTTCAAACGCCGCGCCCGCAAGGGGCAGGCCTTCCATCACCCATACTTTGGATGCCGCGAATTCCCGGTCGATTTTGAATTGATCGAAGAAACAGCGCAACTACCTAAGCCACACCCATCGCTTCAGACGAACGAAACGAAAGACCTCGGCTATATGCTGCATGACATCGAGTTCGAACAAGACCGCTCCAGTAAAAAAGTAAAATCGACGACCCCACACTTCTTCCGCGGCGAAATGACCAACGGCGTCATCAAAGTCCCACCACTCCCCTTTCAAATCTAAAACCTCCCCTTCAGAATCTATACGATGATCCTACAAGCTCTCAACGACCTCTACGGACGCCTCGAAAAAGACAAGACCTACGGTATCGCACCCCCGGGATTTTCGCCACAAAAGATCAGCTTCCGCGTGGTGATTAAAGAAGATGGAAGCCTCTTCAAAATTGAAGACGCTCGTAGTCTAAACGAAAAAGGGAAGTTACAAACAACAATTTGTGAAGTTCCAGGCGGAGCCAAACCACCCGGTTCTGGAATCAATCCATGCTTTCTCTGGGATAATCAGACCTATTTACTCGGTCGCCAGCCTGAGGATAAGAAAGAAGGTTTCGGACAAGAACGCTTTGACGCATTCAAACAGCGTCATCTCGGCCTAGAAGAAGCTATTGATTGTTCGGAATTTTCTGCCGTGTGCCGTTTCCTTGAGAGATGGAATCCTTCAGAAATCGATGATCATCCAATCCTGAATGATGTTGGAACCGGCTTTGGTGTCTTTCAAATCCTTGGGCGGAAAAATGACGTTCATACGACGCCAAAGATTCTGGATTGGTGGCGCACCAACCAACCGAAAGACGAATCAACATTGCGGGGCCAATGCCTCGTCACGGGAAAAATGGAGACCGACATCGCCCGTCTTCACCCTAAAATCAAAGGCGTCACCGGTGCACAGTCTTCCGGTGCATCTATCGTATCTTTCAACGACAGTGCCTACGAATCCTACACGAAAACCCAAAGCTTCAACAGTCCTGTCAGCGAAGACGCAGCCTTTCGCTATGGCACCGCACTCAATGCATTGCTCACCGGGCCGATGGCCAAAAAGCATCGCCTTCGTATCGGCGACACCACATGCGTTTTCTGGACCGAACAACAAAGCGAAACAGAAGACGTCTTTGCTGACATTCTAGGCGGTGGCTCCAACAGTGTTGATGAAGTTCAGGATCCAGCACAGCGCGAACGTATCGAACGCTTTCTTAAAGCCCTTCGTTCAGGCACGGGGTTCGCGAATGGCCAAGCCGAACTGGACACACCATTCTTCCTACTCGGACTCGCACCCAATGCAGCACGGATTTCCGTTCGCTTCTTTCATCGCTCTTCTATCCGAGAACTACTTGCCAAACTGAAAGCGCACCAAGAATGCCTCGAAATTGTCCGCCAATTCGAAACCTCAACCGGTAAGCGCCACGCAGACCCGGAGTTTCCTGCGATTTGGCAACTACTGAACCAAACTGCCCGCGTAAGCGATGAAATCCCCCCACTCCTCGGCGGAGCCCTCACGCGCTCGATTGTTGAGGGCACGCCCTATCCGGAAGGACTCTTTACTGCCGTAATCCGACGTATCCATGCCGACCGCACAGTGAACTATCTGCGCGCCGCCATCCTCAAATCCATCCTTCAAAGAAACCACAAATCCAATATATCAATTATGCTCGATCCAAATCAAACCGACCCCGCCTACTTACTCGGGCGGCTATTTGCAGCTCTGGAGAAGACGCAGGAAGATGCCTTGTCAGGGCTAAACGCAACAATTCGCGACCGCTTCTATAGCTCGGCATCTGCCACACCGGCGAGTGTCTTCCCCAGGCTGCTACGCACCTACCAACACCATCTCGCGAAACTGAATGGTGGCTCAAAGGTAAACCGGGAAAGGCTCATACAGGAGATCGTGGATCTTCTGAGTAGCACAGGCCTCCCAAATCAACTCAACCTCAAAGCCCAGGGTCTATTCGCAATAGGCTACTATCACCAACGCAAAGACTTCTTCACAAAGAAAGAAACTCCTGAATCCCAACAATCCTAAATCTATCAACCTCTTAGATATCTCAAAACTCAAATCAGACACAACACTATGAACAATCGTTACGACTTCATCTATCTCTTCGACTGCCAAGATGCTAATCCCAACGGCGACCCCGATGCAGGCAACCTACCCCGCGTGGATGTGGAAACGGGCCAAGGCCTCGTCACTGATGTCTGCCTCAAAAGGAAAATCCGGAACTTCGTCGATCAAACTACGGACAACCGAATCTACTTCATTGAGGGCGCTGTACACAACAACCAGCACAAAGAGGCCTACGAAGCAATCGACGAGAAGGCTGAGAAGAAGGTTAAACCAGAAGTCAAAGACAAGGCCACCGCATGGATGTGCGAAAACTATTATGACGTGCGCAGCTTCGGTGCGGTCATGTCCACCGAGGTAAATTGCGGACAAGTGCGCGGCCCGGTTCAAATCTCATTCGCACGCTCCATTGATCCAATTGTCTCATCCGAACATGCCATCACTCGCACATCCGTAACCAACGAAAAGGATATCGAAAAGGAGCGAACCATGGGGCGCAAGTTCACCGTTCCTTACGGCCTTTATCTGGCCAAGGGTTTTGTCAATCCCTTCCTCGCCAAGCAAACCGGCTTCTCCGATGATGATCTTGAATTGCTCTTCACAGCACTCGAAAACGCCTTCCAGTTCGACCAATCCGCCGCTCGGCCCGCCGGAAGTATGAACCCGCGGGGCCTGCTTGCCTTCAAGCATGACAACGAACTCGGCAAAGCACCTAGCCATAAGCTCTTTGAAACCGTCACGGTCAAGCGCAAGGAAGGCGTCGAAGTGCCGCGTAGCTTCAATGAATACGATGTGATCGTTGACGAATCCGCCATCCCCGACGGCGTCACCCTCATCCGCCGCATTTAAGCAACCTCTGAAATCTCAAATCTCAGATCTGAAATCACTCCCACCCGCACAGTCGCACTCTCCGCCCTACAGCACTACCTGTATTGCCCCAGGCAATGCGCGCTGATTCACGTGGAGCGACTCTGGGCAGAGAACCGATCTACCGCCGAGGGCAATGCCCTCCACGAGAAGGCGCACTCCGGAATAGGTGAAAGCCGCCCCGGAGTGCGCATCACTCGTGGTCTCCCGGTGTGGTCGGATAAATACGGTCTGCGCGGTTTTTGCGATGTGGTCGAAATCCACCGGGACGGCACCCTCCTCCCGGTCGAATACAAGCGCGGACGCCCCAAGGCACACCGTGCGGATGAAATCCAACTCTGCGCCCAGGCCATCTCTCTCGAAGCCAGCTTCGAACGAACTGAAGGGAGCATCCAAACAGGCTATCTCTTTTACGGGAAACAACAGCGCCGCACCGCTGTGTGCTTCGACACCGAATTGCGCATGCTCACCCTTCATGTCGCCAACCAAGTCCGCACTATGCTCGAAGAAGGAACCACTCCCAGCGCCACCTACAGTCCTAAACTCTGCGACCGCTGCTCCATGATTCAACTCTGCCAGCCCAAATCCATGCGGCTGAAGCGCGGCATCTCAAACTGGTTCACCAAGCAGCTCGAATCTCAGATTTCCAATTTCAAATCTAAGATCCCTTAAACCGAACAATTACCCATCCAATTCTTCATTCTCAAATTTCAAATCTGATATCTCAAATCCCTAAACCACATGGCCACCTACGAACGCTTCGAAGATCTTCCCGTCTGGCAAAAAGCCATCCAGCTCGCCGAAGGCTGCGAAGAGTTCATAATCGACGCCAAAGATAAAATCACCTGGTCCAAGCGCGATCAGATCGATCGCGCTTCCCTCTCTGTCTCCAACAACATCGCCGAAGGCTTCGAACGCGGCACTACCAACGAACTCCTTGCCTTCATCTACATTGCCCGTGGCTCCGCCGGTGAAGTTCGCTCAATGCTCTGCTTCTTCGAGAGACGTCCGGCACTACGCGAATTCAAATCCCAAATTTCAAGCCTCAAAGCCATTGCCGAATCCTGCTCCCGACAACTCCGTGCCTGGGCCGACTCCCTACAAAACTCAGACATCAAGGGACCGCGCCACCTCAACGATCAGAGCCGCGAGCAGTGGCAGAAAAATCAAAAACGAAAACAAAGCGAATCCAAATGGATCGAAACCCAACGAAAATTCCTTCGAGAGCTCCCTCCTGAAGATCCCGCCAGAGCCGCTTTCGAACAGCTCCACGGACCCATCTGAAATCTCAAATCTGAAATCACAGAACTCGCAGTCCCCCAATCTCAAATCTCAAATTTTAAATTTGAAATCTCACAATGCGCACCCACCTCAACACGCTCTTCGTCACACTCGAAGATGCCTACCTCCGCAAAGACGGTGCCGCAGTCGAAGTTCGCCACGAGAAGCAAACCAAGATCCGCGTCCCCCTCCACAACCTCGACGGGATCGTCTGTTTCGGCTGGGATTGCTGCGCTAGCGCCGCCCTCATGGGTGCCTGCGCTGAGGCCGACGTCTCATTATCCTTCCACACTCCTCATGGCAAATTCCTCTCTGCCTCCCAAGGTTTCACATCGGGCAATATACTTCTTCGCCGCGCACAATACCGCGCAGCTGACCATCCAGAGGCCTGCCTCACCATTGCCAGCAATATGGTGGCCGCAAAGATCACCAATGCCCGTCAAGTTCTCCGACGCGCCGCCCGCGACCACGGCGATAAAAATCCAGGCAATGCAGCAAAACTTCTTTCCGCATCCGATCAACTCGAACGACGTATCCGATCCACACAAAGCGCAACAAACCTAGACAGCCTGCGCGGTATCGAAGGCGACGCAGCGACCTACTATTTCGCAGCCTTTCCCTGTCTGTTAATTCAGACAACTCTTCGAATGAACGGACGAACAAAACGGCCACCGACCGACCCGGTAAACGCCCTACTCTCCTTTCTCTACACGCTACTCAACCACGACTGCCGCAGCGCCCTCGAATCCTGCGGTCTCGACCCACAATGCGGATTCCTCCACCGCGACCGTCCCGGCCGCCCATCACTCGCACTGGACCTAATGGAAGAATTCCGATCATTCCTAGCCGACCGTGCTGCCCTCACTCTCCTGAACCGTCAGCAAATCAAAGCTCAGGATTTCGAGACGAAAGAAAACGGCGCAGTCCTCTTAAAAGCCGATTCCAGAAAAAAAGTTCTCACCCATTGGCAGGAGCGGAAACAAACCGAAATCGTCCACCCACTCCTCGAAGAAAGAGTCACCATCGGACTACTCCCACATCTTCAGGCCAGACTCCTCGCCCGCCACCTAAGAGGAGATCTGGACGCCTATCCCGCATTTCTTGCCAAATGATTCTTCCAACTGAAAACTCCAATTTCTGATCCATGTATCTACTCGTTGCATACGACGTCGCGACCAGCGCCCCCTCAGGAGCACGGCGATTGCGAAAAGTGGCAAAAATCTGCTTGGACTACGGACAACGGGTCCAGAATTCCGTTTTCGAATGCAAAGTGGATCCCGCCCAATACGTTGCGTTCAAGGAACGGATTCTAAAGATTATCGACGAGAAAAATGATTCGATCCGCTTCTACCATTTAGGCAATCACTGGCAAAAGCGCATTGAGCATTTCGGGAAAAACGACGACTATAACATCGAAGGCACCCTCCTTGTTTGATCCCTCAAGATCCGACTGCGAACCCTAAGCTCACAAACTTCAGCTCCTCAACTTATTGAGGCAGTAACCCTTTAACAACCAGTTCTTTGACAGACTAAAACCGAGTGAATGCGCGCCCGATTTTGACGTAAAAAAAGGGTTCGCATTTTTGCTACCATAACACACCGTCTATCAGGCAGTTAAATCAACTGCGGTCGCCCCCTCACGGGGGCGCGGATTGAAACTGTAAAAACGAAGGCACAATAAAAAACGCCAGTAGTCGCCCCCTCACGGGGGCGCGGATTGAAACGATTCGACGGGCACGTCGGCGGGCGTATCATCGGTCGCCCCCTCACGGGGGCGCGGATTGAAACTTTCGCGACGAGGAGGTGCTCAGCGAGACCACGGTCGCCCCCTCACGGGGGCGCGGATTGAAACGCTGGACTCTGAGCGGGGCCAGCGATCCCGACATCGTCGCCCCCTCACGGGGGCGCGGATTGAAACACCTCCACGAATACGGATCTCGTCCAGCTCGGGTCGCCCCCTCACGGGGGCGCGGATTGAAACAACTCCGGCATCCAGAAGGCGGTTAAGAAGCTTGGTCGCCCCCTCACGGGGGCGCGGATTGAAACCTCCGCTCCGGCGCAAGAATTCGTCTTCGAGGTGTCGCCCCCTCACGGGGGCGCGGATTGAAACGCGCCGGAAGGACTGACCGTCCTCGGCGGTGCGGTCGGTCGCCCCCTCACGGGGGCGCGGATTGAAACTTTGGGTGTCTATTTTTGGCGAGTCCGGCGATAGCGTCGCCCCCTCACGGGGGCGCGGATTGAAACTGCTCGTCAATGGCCGACTGGCTGGATCCGGAGGTCGCCCCCTCACGGGGGCGCGGATTGAAACTACAAGAAACCCAAAAAAGTACACTTTCCAGCGGTCGCCCCCTCACGGGGGCGCGGATTGAAACCAAGCGGTCAAAAGCTAACGGATCGAAAGACCCGAGTCGCCCCCTCACGGGGGCGCGGATTGAAACAATCTCAGCCTTAATAAGGTGTTCTACGCGTTGGGTCGCCCCCTCACGGGGGCGCGGATTGAAACAACCCGAGTAAGTCCACCGAGGGGAC
>CEOD01031937.1_pt1 | contig 12288 bp, 10 predicted proteins | sample 530341 | NCBI WGS metagenome assembly CEOD01 (sample SAMEA2619950, study PRJEB7988) | marine metagenome | isolation source: saline water (ENVO:00002010), including | reverse complement strand
GGGGAAATGAGTGGACCCCCGAGTCACCGACTCCGGCTGCCCACCCGAACTCCCGTTTTACCGCTCCGGCCAGAAATTGTCCGACCATCGACGAAAACTGGGAGAACCCCGAGGGAGTTAAGATCGACGCCTTCTTATTCGGCGGTCGTCGGATGAACGATATTCCCCTGGTCTTCCAGTCATTCAACTGGATTCACGGGGTCTATCTCGGCGCCACAATGGGCTCCGAGCTCACCGCAGCGGCCGAAGGGACCGTCGGGAAACTACGTCGCGATCCGTTCGCCATGCTCCCGTTCTGTGGTTACAATATGGGCGATTATTTGCGCCATTGGCTCAAGATGGGCAAGCGCCTCTCGCCTCCGGTCAGAATCTTTCACGTCAACTGGTTCCGGAAGGATGCTGATGGCAAGTTCCTCTGGCCCGGGTTTGGGGAGAATATGCGAGTCCTCAAATGGTGCGTCGGCAGAGTGCACGGGAATTCCACCGGATTCGAGTCGCCGATAGGCTGGATGCCGAACTATCAGGATTTCGATTGGACTGGTCTCGATTTCTCAGAAGAGGATTGGGATGAACTGATGCGGGTCGACCGGGAACGCATCAAGATGCAGAGCCTCCAGCATGAAGAGCTCTTCCTCCAGTTGGGGGATCACTTGCCCAAGCAAATGATTTTCGAAAGGGAGCTGATCATCAGTCGAATGTAGCGGGTGGCTTCGCGCGATCCCCCGGCGAGTTCGCTCCGTTCGGAGGGATTGCAGGGGGCTCGTCCCGCAATGGTATTGCCTTTTGGGGGACTCGGGGTGATTTCGCAGGGTAGTTGTGTTACAATTCCGAGAAACTCAGAGGGAGCCCTTGCTGGGGTTTTCAGTCTCACCTTTACTGGACCGCTTTTATGAAAATTGATAACCATATGCATACTGCCCTTTGTGGGCACGCGTTCGGCACTCCGCGGGAGTATGTGGATGCAGCGAAGAAAAAGGGAATCGAGCTAGTGACCTTTACTTGTCATGTCCCCCTCGAGCCCGACGAACTTTTTGGTGGCAGGAATATTCGAATGAGTATCGATCAACTGCCTCGTTACCGTGAGTTGATCGAAGACGCTCGCGTATACGGCGAGTCGGTTGGGGTCCGGGTGTTGTGCGGGATTGAGGCCGAGATTTTTCCTCACCCCGAAGCCATGAAGACCATGAGCGCAACAATCGATGACCAGCAGTTCGATTTCGTACTCGGCTCCTTGCATCATCACCTCTTGGGGTATCGCGAGTGGCTGGAAAAAATGGGCCTGAACGAGGACGGCGACGTGATCCGGACTTACTTTAAGGGGCTCATCGCTGGGGTCGAATCCGGCATCTACGATTCGATTGCCCATCCCGATGTCATCCGAATCTATGGGACCGTCGAGCCATTCCCCGCAGAGGCCTATCAGGCTGAGATTGAGGACTTCCTCGACGCCTTGCGGGCAAATGACCATTGCATGGAGGTCAACACGAGCGGGCTGATCAAAGGTGTCTACGAGGTCCATCCGGCCCCGGTGGTTTTGGACTGGGCGGTCGAGCGGGGTATTAAGCTCACAATGGGATCAGATGCCCACGCTCCGTCGCATGTGGGACAACATTTCGATTCTGTGCGCGAGATGCTTCGCCAGAAAGGGTTCACTTCTCTCTACTACTTCGAGAAGCGGGAGCGCAAAGAAGTTTCCCTCTAGTCCAATGGGGGCCCGTTAGGAGGGGGGACCGAGGCTTCGTTTCAGCTCCATTGCGGTCATGCCCGTTTCCCGGCGGATAAACCGGCTGAATGACGCCGACGATTGAAAGCCGACCCGCCCGGCGATTTCTCCGAGGGCGACGTGAGCTCCTCTCATCAGTGAGAGTGTGCGGTGGAGCTGATAGTTGGCGCGGTAGCGCCGGATGGTAATGCCTGTCTCGGCCTCAAACCTCGTCCGCAGGTGACGCTCAGAGATGCCGGAGCGTTGTGCCACTTCCTTGAGCGTCCATTGTTCATCGACTGCCTTGCGGATCAGGGTTTCCGTTTGAGCAATCCATGAGCTGACCGTGTGAGAGGTCGGTTTTTGGGTGCTCCCTCTCTCCAGTTTGAGGAGAAGCAGGTCGAGCAGCGGTACGCACTCCTCCTTCGGTTTCGTGGATTGGGCGGTCCAGAACGAGGCGATTTGAGACCAGATTTCCAATGCGTCTTTGTCGGGATGGATGATCCGATGACTGAGTCCATCGAGAGCGGAGGAATTCTCTTCCAGTTCAAAGGTGATGAAGAGCCAGCGCAGGTCGTCGCTCTCCAGGTTCATGTAGTGGTGAAATTGATACGGGAGTATGATGAGTCCGCTCTCCGGTCGTAGGGTGAGCTCGATTCCATCGACGATGACGGTCCCCGTTGTGTGGAGCGATAGGATGAGGACGTGACGGTGGTGTGAGCGGTTCCGGAAATGCATCTGCTGGAGGCTCTCGCGATCCTGCCGGAGGAAAACGAGAACGTTGTTGCTCCTCGGGCGCGTACTGGCGTCGACACCTTTCAGGTAGCTCGTGGGTTCTGCAAGGGCTTGGGGAAATGTCGGAAATTCGTCCATCAGTGCCGAATATATCAAAAAAACTTCCGAAAAAGGAAAATATATTCAGAAAAAACATGATAGAATGGATTTATGAAAACGCATGACTCTACTGGTTTGAACCAACGCGAACGCATACCGGTTAGTATTTTCCCTACAGCGGACGACGCCTGCCTCCTTGCTGCCGATGCGATCACTGACCTGATCCGGGAGCGGGAGGCCCGGAATCAGCCGGTCGTTCTAGGATTGGCAACGGGGTCGACTCCGGTGCGACTCTACCGCGAGCTCATTCGCCGACACCGGGAGGAGGGTCTCTCATTCTCGAATGTGATCTCCTTCAATCTGGACGAGTATTATGGGTTGTCTGGTGATCACCCCGAGAGCTATCGCCGCTTTATGCAGGATCAGCTTTTTGACCACATCGACATTGCTCCCGGGAACACCCACGTGCCCGACGGGTCTGTGGGAAGGGATGACGTGTTGGCATCTTGTGAGTCCTATGAGCAGGCGATTAAGGATGCGGGGGGGATTGATATACAGATCCTCGGTATCGGCCGAACCGGGCACATCGGTTTCAACGAGCCGGGCTCCGGCCCTCAGTCGCGTACCCGCCTGGTGACTCTTGATAGTCTCACCCGCCGCGATGCGGCGAGGGACTTCCTCGGGGAAGAAAACGTTCCCCGTCATGCGATTACGATGGGGGTGGGCACCATCTTGGAAGCGCGTACAGTGTTCCTCCTCGCTTGGGGAGAAGCCAAGGCCGAGGTGGTGGCCGAATCGGTAGAAGGGGAACCGTCCGAATCCCTCCCTGCCAGTTTGTTGCAGGAACACCGGGAGTGTGTGTTCTGCATAGACGCGCCGGCGTCCTCCTTCCTCACCCGGGTTCGCTATCCATGGTTGGTTGGACCGGTAGAATGGACTGCCGAAACGACACGGAAAGCCGTGGGTTGGTTGGCGCAGAAGTCGGGGAAGGCTCTCTTGAAGCTTACCGGCGAGGAATACACGGAGAATAGCATGGCTGATCTCCTGACCGAGAAGGGTTCGGCCTATAACCTGAATATTGATATCTTTAATCAAACCCAGCACACCATTACCGGGTGGCCGGGTGGCAAGCCCGATGCCGATGATTCGAATCGACCCGAGCGCGCTTCGCCGTTCCCCAAGCGGAGTCTCGTTCTGAGCCCCGAACCGACCGACGATGTCTTCTGCATGGGGGGAACGCTTCATCGGCTGGCGAACCAGGGACACGACCTGACCCTGGTCTACCAGACCTCGGGGAATCTCGCCGTGCCGGACACCGAGGTGCGGCGCGCCATCGAGTTGAATATTGAGTTGGGCGAGAAACTTCACTTCGGCGAGGAGTTGAAATTTGCCCAAGCTGTCATGGAGCAGCTCGAATCAAAAGGCCTCTATGGAGAGGACACTCTCGATCTTCGCACGATGAAGGGGATCATACGCCGGGGAGAAGCCCGGTCGTCGGCCCGGATGCTGGAGATCGATCCCAGTGCGCTTCGTTTCCTGGACCTGCCATTCTACGAGACCGGGCGGTACCGCCGTTTCAAGGCGTCGGAAGAGGATGTCTCGAAGTTGGTCGCTCTGCTCGAGGAGATTCAGCCTCACCAGATTTTTGCCACGGGACAAGGCCACGACCCACTTTCCGTTCCCGCGTTGTGCTTTGAGATCCTCCTGGCGGCTTTGGAGCGGTGTGCCGATGCAGAGTGGTTGAAGGATTGCTGGATCTGGCTCTACCGGGGGCCCGGGGTTGAGTGGGAGGTGCATGAGATTGATATGGCCGTTCCGCTATCTCCCGATGAGCTCGACTTCAAAATTAAAGGTATCTACCAGCACCAGACCCAGCGAAGTCAGTCGCCCAGTGGTATCGGGCAGGATGTTCACGATTCGTGGGCCCTGGCGAGAGAACTCAATCGTGCCACCGCGAAGGTGTACGATGCCTTGGGACTCTCTGAGTACGAGGCAATCGAAGGCTTTAAACTTTATCAGCGATGAAAGATCTATCCGTACAATCTAACTGTCAGCCGGTACTGGATGCCGGTTTCGTTCCCGCGGCGTTGTGGAACCGGAACTTCCTCGACCTCGCCAGCTCACACTCCGGTGCGCGCACGGTCGTTTTTGGAATCTACCGGCCCGACGGGAGTTGTAGCCGGTATTCGACGCGCCTATTGCCCGACCGGACAAACTTTGCCGAATTGAACATCTGCTATAGCGAACGCTTGGTTAAGTTTCTGCTTTGGGCTTGGGGTGGCCATCGTATCGTCATTCAGGGAGCACCGGAGATCGCGGCTCAGTTGTCTGCCATGTATAGTGCGACGGGAGTCCGGTCCTTCGATTTCGATTTTCTTGGAGGTACTGTTTTTGGAGAACCGCTGGTGGTGGAGTCGGGAACGGTGAAAGAGAGTGCGCCGTCCGAATCCGATCGGGCAGAGATGACCTACCAGGTCAACGGCTGCCGGATCGGGTTCGATCTCGGCGGCAGCGATCGCAAGTGTGCGGCCATTATCGATGGGAAGGTGGTTCACTCGGAAGAGATTAAATGGAATCCATACTTTGAGTCCGAACCGACCTACCACTTGGCCGGTATTCGGGACAGTCTCGAGCGGGCAGTTGCCCACTTGCCGCGTCTCGACGCCATCGGAGGGAGCGCGGCTGGTATCTACATCAACAACGAGCCCCGGGTCGGTTCGCTCTTCCGCGGGTTGAGCGCTGAGGACTTTGATCGCCATATTCGGGGGTTGTTCCGGACCCTGGAGAGCGAGTGGAAGGTGCCGATCAGCGTGGCCAACGATGGTGACGTGACCGCGCTGGCCGGGGCCATGTCTCTGGGCGAGAATGCGGTCCTTGGAGTTTCGCTGGGCACCAGCCAGGCTGCGGGCTACGTCAATTCGCAGGGGAGGATCACCGGGTGGTTGAACGAGCTCGCTTTTGCTCCTGTCGATTACCGCCGCAACGCACCGACCGATGAGTGGAGTGGAGATGCCGGTTGCGGCGTCCAGTACTTTTCCCAGCAAGCGGTTGCCCGCCTGATTCCCGCGAGCGGCTTGGATATTTCCGGTGAGTTGCCGTTTGCCGAACAACTGGAGAGCGTTCAGGCCGAGGCCGCGCGGGGGGATGAGCGCGCCTTTGATATCTATCGAACGATTGGTTCCTACCTGGGGTACACCGTTGCCCACTACCGAGAGTTTTATGATTTTCGCCACCTTCTTCTACTCGGGCGGGTCACCTCGGGAGAGGGGGGCGAAGTTGTCCTGGAAAATGCCCGCGAGGTCCTAAAGGTCGAGTTTCCGGAATTGGCCGATCAGGTCAGCCTGAGTATGCCCGATGAACAGATGAAACGTCACGGCCAGGCGGTCGCCGCTGCCGCACTCCCGATCTTATAGTCCTAATCTATTTTCTCTCATGAAATTTTCTAAAATCCATTCAGATCTGTTTATCCCGGATTCGCTGTCCAACTCAGAGGCGCTGAGTCGTACCACTCATTTGGGAGTGGGCGCGCACCAGGATGATCTCGAGTTTATGGCCCTGCATGGGATTCTCGAGTGTTTCCAGCAAGCGGACCAATGGTTCAGCGGTGTCACCTGTACCGACGGTGCGGGCAGCTCCCGTACCGGTCCCTACGCGACTGTTTCGGATGAGGAGATGAAGGGCGTGCGCATGAGTGAGCAGCGCACGGCGGCTGTTGTGGGGCAATATGGATTTATGGCCCAACTCGGCTTTCCCAGTGCGGAGGTGAAAGACTCCTCGAAGCGCTCCTCCTTGGTGGATGAACTCGAGCAGATCCTGCGCGCCTCCCGCCCGCAATTTGTCTATACCCACAATCCGTTTGATAAGCACTCCACGCATATCGGTGTCTTCCTTGCCCTGCGCGAGGCGATCCTGAGACTGCCGGAGGATAATCGGCCCGAGCGTTTGATCGGCTGCGAGGTGTGGCGCTGTCTCGATTGGATTCCGGACAGCTTGAAAGTCGTTCAGGGGCTGGATCGGCATCCAAATCTAGCCGCTGCGCTCAACGGGGTCTTTGATTCACAGATCACCGGCGGGAAGCGGTACGATCTGGCGGTCGAGGGGCGCCGTTTGGCCAATGCCACGTTCTTCGATTCCCATTCAACTGATCAGTCCACTCGTGTGGCCTACGCCGTCGACCTCACTCAGCTGATCCTGGATGAGTCGTTAACCGTCGAAGCGTTTGCCGCTGAGATGTTGGAGTCGTTTCGCAAGGAGGTGGGCGATCTCCTCGCATCGCTCTCGTAGCGTATCGGTAGGATCCAGACAAGGCGGAGCGTCCCGGCAGGAATGTCCGGCCGAGTCAGAGTGAATTCCGGGTGTTGTCTACGTGGAAGCTCGCCGGTCGGCGTTGTTTAGCATGCGCTTGTAGACGCTCCAAATAATCCCTCCAAGCACGTAGGCCATTCCCGCCGTTAGTATCCAGTTCTCGTTGTAGAAAAGGATTAGCATACTGCTGCTGATCGCCCCGAGGAGAAACGACAGGGTGATGCAGATCGGGACCAGTAATTTCCACCCTTCAATCCGATGCTTTCGCAGCTTCATGCCCAAATGAATCCCTAGATCGGTAAAGAGGCCGGTTAGGTGCGTCGTGCGTAGGACCAGTCCTCGAAACCGACTCGCGAGCGCGTTCTGGGCCCCGCATACCGCGCTGGCGATTCCAATCGCGAGAAAGGGGTAGGACGAGTAGGAAAGATGGGCTACGAGTAAAAGGAGGCCGAGGCAGGTCAATATCCGACCATAGGGCATTCGAATTTCAATCGTGGGATGATGCAGGGTGAACCCAGAGATCGTGGCGCCGAGGATAAACCCAACGGTCGCGATGGTGACATTGATTACGTCATCGCTACTTTCCCGCCCAACGGTGGAGAGCCCGGAGCCGATTCTCGCGATATCTCCCGTCAGGTGGCTGACCGATGTCCCGGTCTGCAAGATGAAACCCGTATTCAGAAAAGAGGCACCAAATGCGAGCAGGCAGCCCCCGGCTACGATCTGAGTCCGTGTGAATTGTCGCATCTCTCTTCGAATAAAGGGTGTGACTATGATCAATCCGAGCGCTTCAAACAATTATTTTGCGAGGCGGTGTTCAATTATACTGCTGGAGAAGGGTGCGATTCCGTTTCGACTCGGGTGCCAATGGTTCCGTTGCTTGGAAATCATCGGCTCTGGAATTGAGGATCTGGTTTGTGTTTTCAGGTCAGGCGAAATAGGGTGAGTGCGTGGTTGCAACCTCCGAAATGGATTCACGTCCGCTTGTGGCAATAGCTGGAGCGAGTGGATTTGTAGGTACTTTCTTGCGCTCCGAGTTGGGCGATGCGTTTCGCTTCCGGGGGTTGACCCGTAGTCCGACTGTCGCAGGAAGGGGAGTGGACTCGGCCGGGACCGAGTGGAAGCAGTGCGATCTCTTCAGTTTGCCCAAGGTCGCCAAGGCCCTGGAGGGATGTGATTTTGCTCTCTATCTTGTCCACTCGATGAGTCCTTCTTCTCGATTGGTTCAGGCGAATTTCGCCGATCTGGACTTGTTGCTAGCGGACAATTTTGTGCGGGCGGCCGAGATGGCCGGCGTTCGCAGGATTGTCTACCTGGGAGGGTTGCTCCCCGAGGAGTCCGATGGTTTATCGCCTCACTTGAGAAGTCGCCTTGAGGTCGAGAAGGTGCTCAGGAGCCGGTCGATCCCGGTGACCGCCCTCCGAGCTGGCCTGATTTTCGGCCCCGGCGGTTCTTCGTTTACGATGTTGATTCGCCTGGTCAAGCGGCTTCCGATCATGGTTCTCCCGCGTTGGGTCCGCTCGCAAACCCAGTCCGTCGATATCCTTGATGTGGTTCGGGCCTTTCGCCTGTCTTTGGAAGACGAGAGATTCGCCGAGGGAGTTTATGATCTGGGCGGGCATCAGCCGATGACCTACCGGGAGTTGATTGTGGAGACGGGTCGGATCCTCGGTACCCGGGTGCGGTATCTGGACTTTCCGCTGAACGCCTTTGCTCTCTCCAAGCGGTGGGTTTCGCTCTTCGGCGGAGTGCCTACCTCCCTCTCGGGGCCTTTGCTGGAGAGTTTGTCGCACGATCTTTGTGCCCGCCCGAATGAATTGCTGGACGAAATTCGCCGCGACGCGATCCCCTTTGAATCCTCGCTCCGCCGATCGGTCGATGAAGCCGGGCGCCCCAGAGAGAATCCACGGAAAGAGGTCATTCGCAGTGATCGGCCCAAGATTCGGCGGGCGAAGCAGGTGCGATCGGTGCAGCGGCTTCCATTGCCCAGCGGGTGGGATGCTGAGAGGGTTTCTTTAGAATACGGGACGTGGTTGACCCAGCGGTTTCGAGGATTGCTCAATGTTGCACCGAGGGAGGACGGGTCGATCTGTTTCAACTGGACCGCCCCCAAACTCCTCCTTCTCAGGCTCGATCCAAGTCCCTACACCAGGGATTCCTCCGACCGAAAAGCGTTTTACATCGCGGGCGGCGTCTTGTCGCAGAAACCGGAACCGCCGGGACGCCTCGAGTTTCGCCTCTTCCCCGAGGAGGGCTATCTGGTCGCTGCGATCCACGGATTTGTCCCCCGGATGCCATGGTGGCTCTACTCGCTCACCCAGGCCCGCATCCACTTGTTCGTCATGCGGCGTTTCGGCAATTATTTGAAGAAGATGAGCGAATGAGTCGGAGGCTCCTCTACGCTTGAAGGATGAAGTTCAAGTGGTGGATGAACTCTGTCGAATCAGCGAAGTAGTTGGGATACGCATCCTTGATGTCGCCGACTGATGTTGTGGAGACCAGGGCGACCACCGTATCTTCCTCATTCGAGAACTCCTTCTCGAAATCCTTGTACATCTTCTCCGCTTTGATGGCGTCCTGCGAACTGAATATGAACGAATGGAGGGTGGTTTTCGGGATCTCGATCCTGAGGAGTACGTAACCGCTTTGGCTTTGGTCAGTCAGTTTCTTATCGATGATCTTTAGAGAGTTCGAGAACGCGTCCAGCTTCTTCAACACCTTTAGCTTCTTTGCTAGAATCTGGGTTCTGTTCTTTGATTCGAAGTGTGTGCTTCTGTGCTGTCTGAGCTTCTGTCGATACGAAAAGAACTTACGATTTCGCGGTAGGTCCTGGTAGAGGTGGATCTCGTCCATCAGGGCGAACTGCTCACTCACGCTCGAGAAAAAGTGCTTCCAATCCTCTTCCCCTTCGTTGGATTTGAGGGCTTGCCCTGTGAATAGGTCGACGATCTCCAGGGCCGTTGCCCAGTGGTGCTGGATGTAGGTCCGCAGCTGGATCTCGATCCGCCTGGTCTCCCCGTCCAGATTCGTGAACTTCCCGATGAGGTGAATGCTTCGGTAGCCGTCCGGTTTCGGGTGCTTGATGTAGTCATTGACCTTGGCCAATCCATTCTTCCATTTGAACTGGGTCAGCTTTTTGAGTTCGCGGAGAACCTGAGTCAGCTTCTTCTCACTGGAGAGTACCGCCCGGCACCCGCCAATATCCTGCATACTCCGCAGTGTCATCCCGTCAAATCGCCTCAGCTTCTTTGCGATAGAGGGCGCTCTCTTCAGCCGCTTCGCAAAAATCGCGTTTTTGTCTTTCTTGAGGGTTACCTCCTCCAATACGCTGAAGGCCGAGTCCAGCGGCTTTTCATGGCTGAACCTCCAGTGCGAGAGGATTTCGATCGCCTCTGAGAATTCTTCTTCCGTTCGTTCTGACTCCTTCTTGCGGAGTACGTTGCCAGCCCGATCGATGCTTTTCCCTGAGATTTTCATTTCTATAAGGTCGGATACGCCCCAGTCGCCCTAACCGATAGGGCTATCACATCGCATTCGACGAGGTATTGAAAGGCAGGATTTTATTGAGGAGCCTCTCAGCTCTCCTTCTCCTCAATCCGGAGGCGTGGCGGCTCGGTTTAGCCGGTCACGGACTGCTTTGAGGACGCCTGCATTGGATTCGGGCATCTCGACATAGACGCGCGCGATTTCGGCCATCCCGTCGAGCTGACGAAGTAGGTGAAACAGGTTGTGAGCGATCTCGCCCTCATCTCCTCGTTCGCTGAGCCAAAATTGATGGGCTGCAGGGTTCTCCGGTCGGGCCAGGAAGACCACGGCATCGCCAGGGGCTGCGTTTGTCGGAGAACCTGTAAATAGGAGGATTCCTTTTGAAGGGCGGTAGTGGCTCTTGAGCATCCCTGGCGCAACGGGCGCAGTATCGTCTAACGGCTCAGCGCCAGCTTCCTCAATCCCGGGAAGAGCGAGAATGGACTCTAGTGAGAGGGGACCGGGGCGCAGTAGCCTCACCCGGCCCTCAGCGGTGACCTCGATAATGGTCGATTCCACACCGTGTTCACACGGGCCACCATCAAGAACCGCCGCTACTCCTGTTTTGAGAGAATCCTCCACATGTTCAGGCCGCGTGGGGCTAATGTACCCAAATGGGTTCGCGCTGGGAGCGGCGAGGGGTAGTTGGCTCTCTTGGAGCAATTGGCGGAAGAGGGGGTGTGCCGGAATGCGGACGGCGAGCGTAGGTTTTCCGGCTGACACCAGATCGGGTATCGGGCAATCCGCTTTGCGGGGGAGTACCAACGTCAGCGGGCCCGGCCAGAATCGATCTGCGAGTAGTTGGCTCGCCGAGGATACCTCACACACCTGGGAGACTTGCTCCAGTGAGGCAAAATGGACAATCAGAGGGTCGAGGAGAGGACGCCCTTTTACCGTGAAAATGGACCGGACTGCGACCTCGTCTCTAGCGTGCGCGGCCAAGCCATACACCGTTTCTGTAGGGACCGCGACGAGTTCGCCGCGTTGGAGGAGATCTGCTGCTGCTTTTAGCGCACCAGCATCCCCGCCCCTGAGTCGATGCATGGGGAGTCGCGTTTCCTGCCGGAAAATCCGACTACTTCATCAGCAGCATCGACCGGGATTGTTTAATCACCCGGGAGATGTGGCGCTGCTGTTTAGCGGTCAGACCTGTGTATTTACGCGGAAGAATTTTACCCGTGTCGGTGACAAAACGGGTGAGTTCCTCGGTATCGCGGAAAGTAAGGTCGCTAGGATTTGTGACAGTTGATTCTGTGCCTTCGTTTTCAGACATAAGCGGAGAAAAGTATATTTTCAGGAGGGTACGGCAAGGAAAAACGTCACCGGATCCGAGAAAATATTAGAAAACTGCGTTAAAGGAGAATTTTTCTCGAAAGCAGGGCACCCTCCCCAGGATACAGGTTCGTCCCGGATGATCGGACAGTCATCTCCAGCAGGAGATCTGGGCCCGTCAAGCCACCCAGCTCCCGTCCATGGTTCCACATCGGCGGCGGTCGGTCCCGCGCACAGTTTGCCCAACGACCCAGATCCCGAAGCCCGATCCTGGCTGAGATTCACAATAGCGGGATCCAAGCCGACCAACGACCCCGGAATTCTCCGTGAAACGGACGCGGAAGCCTCCGATCTTCGGCGAATCAACAACCTCCTCTCCATCTCGAGCCATGCCCAGGATTCCCGAGCACATATTATAGCCGCGCGCGTGCGTGTTCGGAGACATTTTGACCCAATGCGCCCGCGACTTTACGAACGTTGGTGCAGGGAATTTGTCTAATGGGTTGATTGGTAATGAGATGTGTGGGTTGTAAGATTCTGATTGCCTACCAGGTGAGCACCGGTTACGGTTCAAAAAGTACACTAAAAACTACTGTTGGATGAATAAATCAGAATGAGCTTCCCTGTAAAATTCAAAGACCTTCTGGAAA
>CEOD01031290.1_pt1 | contig 12314 bp, 15 predicted proteins | sample 530341 | NCBI WGS metagenome assembly CEOD01 (sample SAMEA2619950, study PRJEB7988) | marine metagenome | isolation source: saline water (ENVO:00002010), including | reverse complement strand
ACCTCTTAACTGAGAGAAAGCTACAAGAACAGATTATAAAACATAAATGCTTTATTAATACTTATCAATTTTCTAAAAAAAGATTTCACGGCCTACATAATGTCATTTTCCCCATTAAAAACAGGAAAGACGAAATAAAATGCCAATTTATAGTTAATAAAAACTTCAAGGGTTTTTCTGAAAATTCTGATAAAGCTCAAGGCTTTTGGAAAAGTAACCAGATCATTCAAAAACCAACTGCATTTTACATACATGAAAATCCAATAGACTCCATGAGCTATGCTCAACTAAACCCAAATAAATTAGAATCCAAACTGTTCTATGCGACATGCGGTACATTTGCCGACCTGCAGCTATTAGAAATTTACAAGGATATGAAATCAATCAATCCCAATGCATATATTTTTATTTCAGGAGATAACGATATTGCGGGTCATTGGTACAGCCTTAAAGCATTTCTAATTTATTTTCAAACCTACAAACTCTCCGCATTTAATTTATTGAAATCCCCAGATTTTGATACATCTAATCTGTATTACCTTAGAATGGATAAAACAGATCATGTATTAAATCTCATTAGACAATGTGACATAGATCACACTTATGATCATGATTTTAACAAATACTTAATCCCTATAGAGAACAAAAAAAACAGCCTGCGCAACCTTTTAAGAAAAATTGAAAACTATTCTGAATCCAAAATCAAATTTTTATTTCCAATTATGAACGACTTCAACGACATGGTTAAGGCGAAATATTAATCCCATTTTTTGGGATTTGAATAAAAACCATTACATTGGTACTATTATTTATAAAAGGTCTTAAATGAAACAGCAACCAACATCAGCACATTACATCCAAGAATTATATTCTTCACTTGAACATTACGAAAAAACATTAGATGAAGCCTACCAACTGATCCAAAGTATAGAAGATAAGGAATTATATGCCAAGCACCTTAACATACCCAGATCTACATTTTACAGAAAAATGAAAGATCAAAAATTTAATTCAGATGAATTAAAATCCATACTACATATGCAAATGCACGAACCACTATTAAATTATTAACAGCAACCTAGACCAAAAGAATCATGAACAATACTTTACAACAAATGCATTCTGATAATATCATGAGGGTACCAACCAAATGGGCTCAAAATGAAATTAATTTCAATGGCATCCCTTACCAAAAAGAAAGAAAGCTAGCTACTATAATATTTGCATTTATATGTGAATCAATTGATAAAATGGACCTTTTAAAATCGTACTCATTTTCATTACAGGAATTCGCTAAATCAACCGGGTTCAGCAACACTTCTTACTTACGTGAAAAACCATCTAAAAAATTATTCAATGATGGCTCTTGCGAAACACTCTTTGATAATGCCTTGGAATACATGATCATGATGGGACGATGGAAAGGCCATCACCTCAGATATACTGCAGACGATGGAGAAATTACAACAGAAGAAAAATACTTTTCATTCATTAGGGAAAAAAGAACCACTGAAAACCCAAGGAAAGGACATCCAAAAAGATATGCACTCTATCTTACTAATGAATTCTATGATTCAATCAACAGTCTCTACATTAAAGCTAATCCAAAGGTGCTCTATCTTTGCTCACACGACAAAAGCACCAACCTTGCGCAATTATACACTTACATCAAAAGCAAAAGGCATTGGGCATTGCAAAAAGGGGTTAACTCAACTACTGCAGAACTTGACCATATGTTCAGGATTTGCGAACTTAACTATCAAATAAAGGACAAGAATGGTAAATACAAGGCACATCACAGAAAAAATAAGTACCAACTAAAAAAACTATTGAATAAAGTACAAGAATTCATGTACGCCAACAATGAGATGTTTAACTACGAGTTTATTCAAAACGGAAACTATAAGTATCAACCTGTATTTCATTTCAGCGGGAATAAAGATATTTATGACATCGACAATAATCAAAGAAAATTTTACAACACCCTTTATAATAAATTTTCACAAGATTATATTTTCAATGTAATCCTTCAAAATGAAAAGCAGCCCTTAACAGAAAAAGAATCGATACTTTTTAATTTTGACAATAAAATACTAGAACAATGGATATTTGCCAAAAACGATGAAGGCAAACCTATTGACCTGGAATACAAAAAGCAAATATTTGCAGACAGCTTTAATTCTGTGTTTAAAAAAGACCACCGTCTAAACATAAATGATAAATGGGCGGGTGTATTATTGGAATCATACTTTTCCGGAAAAGAATTCCACTTACAAGACATGCTGCAAGCAACCCGTATTAAAAAGTAAAAAGTTACCTTTTTATATAAATACACAATAAAATACCTAAAACCATTTTCTGTAAGTAAGTCGGTACACTTTCCGCTTTTTCTGTAAGTAAGTCGGTACACTTTCCCTTTTTTCTATAAGTAAGTCGGTACACCATCTCTTTTTTCTATAAGTAAATCGGTACGTTTGAACAAGATTCTATAAGTAAGACGGTACGCAAACCGAGCATATTCTATTATTATTCTATAAGTAAATCGGTACGCCCTAAAATCAATTTAAACCGATGTTTTATCTAATATGCTTCTCTCATTCTAATTATACGAATATTTATAAAACCTAAAATACTGTAAGTAAGTCGGTACCCTATAATAATAGATTAAGAATTATATAATATACAATTCTATTGTGTACTCATTTACTTACAGAAACTAAAAAGCAAGCAAAGTAAATAGAATTTAGTGTCAGAATACTAAAAGTTAGTAAAACAAGAATTGCTTAAATGGAAAAAAAATAAAGAGCTGTTCCTTCTATTAATGCGTACCGACTTGGTTACAGCATATAATAACAGAGGATAAATAATACTAATAGTTCCAAAAAAATATTTGATGCGTACCGACTTACTTACACTTTATTAAATTACCCAATGACTAATTTAAAGGGGTGTTTTTATATATATCTGATATTTTTTTGTTTTTCCTAAATTTGGTTTTAAATTGAGCTACCATTTATACAAAAAACAACCATATGTTAAGAGATTCCCCAAGAAAATCCATTTACCGGATTTTGGTTCCCCCCTAAATGATCGGAGGGGACCAAATGGTTCCCCTCCTTCCCATTTATACAATTAACCAAATGGCTAAGAGTATAAATCAAAATTAATACAAATATTTCTATAATCCCATTTATACAAATAATCATGAGCAACAGAAAAACAAAACAGAACAATATTGTCGTTCTAAAAGACCTCAATCAAGATCAACAAAGATACCTTGAAATTCTTAGAGAGAAGTTCGACCAAAGAACCAATTCAAAAGCAATTTGGACTTGTGTCGAACATTATATAAAGCTTCTTGAATATCAAGACTTACTCGATGAAACAATTAAAAGTTCAAATACAATAAACCAAAATATTAGCTTTATTCAACAGGAACTTATAAAAATGCCCAGTGATGAATAAACTTGAATTTTATATTTTAATAAGCAAAAAAGATCATAAGCCATTGGCTTATGATCCTTTTTCTGATACCTATAAAGCAGTTGATCACATCGATTTACTAAAAATTCATGATTATCAATATTACAATTCACATGAATTCTGGTTTTCTTCGGCTTCTGAGCCAGCTGTACCTTACTATATTTCATCAATAAAAAACTATTTAAAAAACCAACAACCAAAATGAAACTTATCATTACTGAAAAACCTAGCATAGCACGTCTTTTCTCACAACTTTTATATAAAATAGAGAAAGAATCGTTTGAAAATCACGATGGATATATGGCAAGTTCCAATTATTATATATCCTGGGCATACGGCCATTTAGTACAAGCAGAGGAACCCGCAACTTACGGATGGGACTGGAACGTTCCTTTGGACAAATTCCCCCTAATACCTGATAAATGGCAGTTCAAAGTGCCCGATGATAAGTCCAAACAGTTCAATATTATTAAAAAACTTACCGAAAATTCAAATATCATTATTAACGCTGCAGATCCCGGCAGGGAAGGAGAACTGATTTACAGACTAATTATGATGAAATCCAACGCCCTTAAAAAAGAGCAATATAGATTTTGGTGTACTTCTACAGAATTTGAGGACATGGCCAAAGAATGGAAAAAGCTTATTCCGATTAACAAGATGGACTATTTATTTCACGGTGCATTGGCTAGATTAAAAGCAGATTGGCTAGTGGGAATAAATGCATCAAGGGGATATCAGCGAATGACATCCATTAATAATCTATCTGTTGGGAGGGTACAAACACCTACCTTGGCACTTATAGTCGAAAGGGACTATATGGTAGAAAATGCAAAGGACAAATTCTATTATGTTTTAACAGCTCAATTCAATGATTTTGAATTCAAATACCACTCTCAAGACCAATTCAAATTTGACACTGAAAATGAATTGGAAACCACAAAAAAACAGTTGGAAGGAACAATTGCCACTTTAACTACTTTAGATAAATCAGAAAAATCAAAATCCACGCCTTTACCTCATAAGCTTTCATCACTTCAAATAGCTGCATCTAACCAATTTGGTATTTCTCTTGACGAAACAATGGCTGCAGCACAGAGCCTATACGAAAAACAATTCACTACCTATCCAAGGACTTCTTCGCAGTACCTTCCAACATCTATGAAAACCAATGCCTTTCAATTAGCTATACAGCTCTGTGAGGATAATATGAAAAGTTATATAGGTGAAAATAAATCAAATTCAAAGGTATTTGATGATGAAAAACTAAGTGATCATTACGCAATAATACCCACACGCAAAAAACCCTCCCAACAAGACCTTAGTGATACGGAAAAAAAAATATACGGTATCATACTATCTCAATTTTTAGCTTCGTTGTCAAGGCCAAAAAAATACAATTCTTTTAATGCTCAAGTTACAAACGGTAAGAACACCTTATCAAACATTTTCAACTTTGTAACAGATCCAGGATTTACCCTCTTCCTTAACAACAACGAACACACAGAAGATAACGAGAACTCAGGCACCTTTCCTCTTCAACTAAATCAGCGAGGTCTAACTACAAACGCTGAAATCATACGAAAAAAAGACAAAAAACCTGCTTATTTTACACAAGCCACAATTTTAAAAGCAATGGAAAGAGCAGATGCATCAATTGATGATGAAGAGCTCTCTAAGGTATTGAAAGAAACTAAAGGCTTAGGTGAAGAAGCCACGAAAACCGAAATTATAGGTACACTCTTCAAAAGAAACTTTATCGAAGAAAAAGGTAAAAAATTAATATCAACTCCATTAGGACGGCAACTTATAAAAGATGTTGACCCTATATTAAAATCCCCAAAACTGACAGCTGAATGGGAACAAAAAATAAAAGATATAGAAGCTGCAAAAATAAAGGGAACTGATTTCATTGAAGAACTTAATGAATATCTACAGCAACTCTCAAAAACTTTTACTAAAGATCTTTCTACGAATTACCAAGAATTTCAGACAGCAAATTCTGATAAACAAACCAGCTGTCCAGTTTGTGGAAAAAAAATGTTCCTGGGTAAAAAAGCTGCTTCATGCAGTGATAAAGAACATTGCAACACCCCAATATTTAGAAACCAACGCGGTAAAAAATTAAGCGACAAACAACTTATAAAATTAGCCCAAGGAAAAAAAATTGCTGTTAAAGGACTAATATCTAAAACAGGTTCAAAATATAATGGCTACCTTCACTTTGATAAATCACAAAAGAAAACCATAGTCACGCTCGAGTAAATTTATGGAACTAGCTAAAACAATTGCTAAAAATATAACTGATTTCAGAAAACGAAACAATCTAAACCGTAATGAACTTGCCCATAAGCTTCAGGTATCACAGACCAAAATTTGGTCTTTGGAACAAGGGGAAAGCCTTCCAAGAATTGATATTCTCTTAAGTTTGGCAAAGGAATTCAATATAAGCATAGATGAACTTTTAACCGATAAGTCTACTGAAAACCAAGAGAAGATTATTTCAGAAATATTTACCCTATTTTCAGTCGATCAAAACCGAATTCAACCCGTCCAGCTCAAACTTGACAACAATGAGAATTGGTTCTTTAACCACCAAATAAATATTTTAGTTTACTTCCTCAATAAAAATGCACAATACAATATCCAATTGTACACAGGGGCAGTTATCAAAAAATTTGATAAAAAAACTTCAATTAACAAACAATGTAAATCAATTTCGGATTTCTTTCTTCCTTATAAGCCTGTTAATATTTCCTTTTCAGATCTGGAAAGCCTTGAATCCATGAAGAAGCATATTATCAAATAACATAATTATTAGCTTTTTTTGGAAAGATACTATGCATTTCATAGAGAGGATATCCTCGCTATCCATTCCAATTCCGTCCAACGCACATCCTACCCTTGGCGGGATTTCCATTGCTATCGAGTTTAGTTTGATACTGATATACTTTTAATAGAGTTTTTTTTCCAAAGCTTAGCTAAGCCCCGCATTTGCGGCTCATGTTTTTTATGCTGAAAATTTAGCGTACCTCAAATTTTCAGCATAAAAACACATCCCACCCTTCGAAATTTAAAAAGCTAAACACAGGGCAAATTAAGTCTTCATTTCCGAGCTTTTTTTTGCACACAAAAAAAAGCTTTGTACGGAAATTAAGGAAGACTTATTTGGCTTTTTAAATTTCCCCATTGGTGCATTCAATGAAGTGATGTAGCCTTTAATCAAACAGTTTGTTTTCGGTGTATGCCTTCGGCACGAATCATTAAAACGAAGCCGAATAACATTGTAAGGTTTTGGTTGATGTCAGATACCAAAGTATTTTTTTACATTTAATCGACTTTGTAGGGGCTCGACCTTTGTAAATGTTTCACGTGGAACGTTATTTTTATTAATTATTATTTGCATATATGCAATTTATTTTGTAATTTAGTATTAAATAAAAGGTTAATAAAAAGTCAAAAATTATGAACATTTCTAAATCATTTCACGGGGGTTGGTCAGCTGAAAGCGAGGATTCGCACAAAGGTTTCGACTATCAAATCACTACTTTTAAAAGAGGGTCTGGAAAAGTCACAACGGTTGCAACGCCTGGCATTAAAAACGGAAATACTTTCTCTTTTGACCTCTTCGGTAATCCCGGCATTACCTTAAATGAAATCAAAGTTTCAAAGGTGACTAAAAAGCTAATTGAGGAAACACACCTTGAAGCCTTGGCGATTTTCGATAAGAAAAAAGAAGAGGGCGTTTTAAAAGAAAACGAAAATAAAAAAATCGGATTCGGTCAAATTCTTTTTTTGGATGGTTACGGAAAAACGCAGGGAAGCGAGGGAAATAAACATATTGTTTACAAAGTTGAGGGTGATACTTATTTTACGGTCGAAGCCGATACTTTAAGCCTACAGCAACACAGTTTTGTAAAGCCTTTTGACGATAAATTCGGTATCGGTGTTTATTACATCGAAGGAGACGTTTTTAAAGGTTCTGAGGACGAATTAAACAACTTGGTTCTCTCTGCCCACCAAAAGAAAAAAGATGCTGCCCTGATTGCTAAAAAGGAGCAGGAAATTAACGATCAAATCATTTGCGATAAAATAGCGGAAGGAAAAGATAAAGTTTCCGTTCCCTCATGGGCTAAAGCGGTAATCGTTGCTGACCTCTATCAGGATGATTCCGATTCCATGACAGATTATTTTGCCACTTCCGTACAAAAGAGGGTTTATCTGTCTTTCTCAAAATCCGAACGCAACAATATGAAAGAATTGGAGAAGGCAAGCCAACACTTTGAGGAAACAAAAGATTTCCCAGAGCAGGAAGATTTTAAATATACCTATGGACATCATTTATTACCTGATTATTATCTAGGCTCTCAAAGATGGTCAGGCTATAAAGTGCATAAAATTTCTTTTAATCATGAAGATAAAAATCAGCTGAACAAATTATTTGTGGCAGCTGCAGAGGAACGTTTTTTAATCCCTTCCAATAAAGCCGAAATAAAGCTTTCTAAGCAAGGCGAACACGGTGCAATAATATTTGACTACAGCGAAAAAGCAATTGCCGTGATAGGCGATACCAAGCCCTTAAAAGAAGGTTTGAAAGCTTTGGGAGGTCGTTTTAATTTTCGCCTTTCTTGTGGCGCAGGTTGGATTTTTCCCAAAACAAAGCTTGAAGAGGTTGAAAGCTTTTTAGGCGTAAATTCTGCAGTAGAAAAATAAACTTAGTGAGGGGGTACTCTCCCCCTCATTTTTACCATTTAAATTAAAAATCATGCTAACGATAGATATAATTGAAAACACCATCAAAAAATCCACTATTGCCCATATTAATAAAATGGAAGCGGATGAAATTCATGTCCTTTCATTGGAAATTTTTTATACACTCAAAAATTTGGCTCAGCCTGTGGGATCTCTTTTTGATCCTGATAAAGAGAATGACAGTCGAGCTGTCCCAATTATAGAGAAATAAACTCGAGGGGGATAAACCCCCATTATTTAATCTAACATCAATCTAATAATCTAAATCAAAGAAAATGGAAACTATTAATATCTCAAAAATCAAAGTTGAAAACGGATTTAATTCAAGACGTAATTTTGACGAAAGCAAACTAAACGAACTATCTGATTCAATTAAAAAACACGGCATCATTCAGCCAATTGTAGTACGCAAAAAAGGGAAGTCTTTTTCTGTAGTGGCAGGTGAAAGAAGATTAAGAGCTTCTAAAATAGCAAAACTAAAAGAAATCCCTTGTATAATTCGAGAACTTGACGATAATGAAGCCTTGCAGATCATGACCATTGAAAACCTGCAGAGAAAAAACCTTCATCCCATGGAAGAAGCCAATGGCATTGACCGTTTGATAAAAGCAGGCCTGTCACAGTCTGAAATATCAAAAGAATTAGGTGTATCAGCTGCCTTTGTTTCTCAGCGTAATTCGCTCAATTTCCTGATTGACGAATTCAGGTTTCACTTTGAAAAGGATTTGATAAAGACGGCATCAGCTTTAGCGCTTTCCAAGCTGCACAAAACTTCTCAACGTCAATTGTTGGAACAGCTGACTGAATGGGATTTCTTTCACCAAGATAGGGCTATTTCAACACAACAGATTAACAGCGCAATTGAAAGATTATCGGTGGATTTAGATAATGCTTATTTTGACACAACGGACGAATCTCTTTTAGATGAAGTCGGCTCTTGTACGAATTGCACAAAAAAAAGCTGTTTGACCAAAGACTTATTCAATACTAACAATCGTCAGCTTTGTTTGGATTCCAAGTGCTTTGAAACCAAAACGAAGGCATCGGAGAACAGGTTTTTGGAGCAAGCTAAAAAAACAGCTAAAACCCAAAAATTAGTTGATTTATCTGATACTTATTATAAGGATTTTTCATCAGCATTGTCAAAAAATGAATATACGGTTATCACCGAAGATTCTGAGATTGGCGATGATGTAGAGATTCATAAAGGTGTTTTGGTAGATGGTGAAAATGGCGGAAAAATTGTTGATTTTATTTATAAAAGCAATAACGGAAGTATTTCAGGTCCTATGACGGAAGAACAGAAAAAAGCAAGAAAGGAATTGATACGTAAAAATAAAATTACGGCTCAAACCAAACGCCTTGCCGTTTCTGCCCTAACCGATGAATATTTTGAAGAATTTGAAAAAGAGGGTTCTTTTAATGATGTATTTATCAATTATCTGCTTGAAAGAATAATTGGTTATGGACATTCCAAAACATTTATTGAGTATTTCACCAACCGGTACGATTGGAAACATGAGGTTGATATGAACGATTATTCAAATCGAAGCCAACAGATTTTTAATAATATCAATGAAATGCCTAATAAGCTAAAATTCAAGCTTTTTATTGATGCCACCTTATTATTTACCACAGTTTCAGAATATAATAATGACACCTTGGACTTATTGGCCAAATCCCATCTGATTGATGAAAAGGAAATCCAAAAGGAAGCCACTAGGATTGTCGATAAAACGCCCAAGCCTAAAAAATTGATAGAAATTATATAACTGAATCATTCCCTGGTAATCAATTACTAGGGAATGATTTTTCACCCTTTTAAATCAATGAATTAATTTAAATTATACTAACATGAACGCACCACTAAATTATAAATACGCTTTCGGAAATATCTGGCTGTCTGAAAAAGATTTTTACGTTTTTGCTTTCCATACTATTACAGCAGAAGAAATTAATGCTTTTTTCGGGGATGATGAAGCAGATGTTTTTAAAAAAAACATACTAGAAATTGCCAACAAAGAATATAATGTTCATCAAATGCGATTTGATATACTGAAGTATAATGAGCTGATCAAAGATGAAATTTTTGATATGACAGCAAAAAAACGTCATATACTCACTAATTTAGCGGAATACGTATCTGATGATGAATTTTCTTTGGAAACACAATTCGAAGCTTTAAATAGCGCAAAAGGAACTTATATGGTAGATTGGATTAAGAATTTCTCTATTATCGAAGAATTTCAAAATTCATTTACTGCAGCTGAATTATTAGAGCGTATTGGATCATAGTTATTTTTAACCCTTAATGCCCGATCATTCCGGGCATTAAGTTTCACAACAATTAATTTTATGAATATTGAATTGCCACATTCTGCTGACCAAATAATTAAGGACTTTCACTTTTTAAGGGAAAAATGCCCTGAGATAGCCAAAGCTATTGGCGTCAAAAAATTCTGTAAAGAACTTTTTTTTACCATGCCCCAATATTACCGCAGGATCAAAAATCCTGACCTCTGGACAATTGACGAGCTGACTAAAGTTTATAATCTTGCCCTCAAAAACAACTTGATTTCTTTTCAGGATATCAGGATCCAAGTACCAGGGGAAGATCTGCAAAATGAAAAAAAAATCGAGCTCTCTGCAGACAAAATCTCTACTGCACAAATTATTCAATTAATGGATAATTTAAAGGTAACCAGGGAAGAGCTGTCGAACGATACCGAAATCGGAATATCGACCATCAGCAGAGCGTTAGCGGAAAAAGGTTGTTCTACTGCTAAAAAAACTATTTACTATTATTTAGTTGCAAAATCTTTACTATAAAAATCATGAAAGCATTCTGAATGGTGAGCCAAGTTCTACCACAGTGAGATCCAATTTACAGATCAATCCAAATGATGGGATCAGGCTTGCTTCAAATTTCATTCCTTAACTTGTCTCATTTCGTTAAAGTATTCAGCTACAGTGGTTGTTACTTTTATAAAATATTCACTGTTTTAAGTGAATATTAAAAACCTCCTTTTTTAGATTTTCTAGCTCTTTATCAAAACATTTTTCCTCATCTGAATATGTATGTGAATCTTTTATGACACTATTAGAATATTCGTCTATAATTTCTATTGCAGTTCCATATTGATCTAGCACTAACCACAGCAGTATAGAATCACTAGATTTCCATACTCTGTTCCAGACAATAAACTCTACACTACTTTCACTAAGCAGATGAATAAACCCTTTGCCCAAAAAGTCTTTTGGACTAAACACCCCTGCACTCAGAACATCAAATCTGTTAAAATACTTACTTACTTCTAAGGGTATTTCAATATGCTTATGCATTAAATCTATAAGGATATCATGTGGATAACAGGACTTTGAATTATCTATAAGAAAATCCTTCAAATATTGATATAATTGATCAAAAGGATAATCAATATATTCCTTATAGCGAAGTGGATTTTTAACAAACTGATATAATATTCTTACAATTTCACTTTCTTGCCAAATTCCAATCTCTTCGCCACGAAACATTATTTCTACACTATTCTTGTTTGTCATAATAATTTCATTTAAATTTTTGACCGTTTAATTAGACTTCCTTAATAGTTTTAGTGGAACTAAACCTTTTTCTTTGTTCATAGAATTCAAATACCTTCAAAGCTTCATCCTTGTCTGTGAATTCTGATTGTTTTTTTAAACCATCATGCCACTGAGGTTTGAAAAAATGTTTAACCTGTATAAGATATGTTATTTCATTTGTTAAATTATCCTCATGTTCTATAAGCCTATATTTTGCAGTCTTATATGCAATTCTATTTGGAAAGGCCATCACGTAAGCAATCACTAAACATACAGGGGTTGCAACTACGTAAAATAATACTTCTTTACTTATTTCCATTTCATATTTGTTTTCTACTTAAAAAATAACAGTTCACCACCAGGTAAAATATCAGTATATACTTGATAAGTAAACCAGGTGTTAGCTATGATTGCAGTTGCCATAATTATTACAGACGATTTACTTTCTAATCTTGCGTAAATTGGAAGCCAAATCACTCTTTGATCTTCATTAATAT
>CEOD01029950.1_pt1 | contig 12388 bp, 5 predicted proteins | sample 530341 | NCBI WGS metagenome assembly CEOD01 (sample SAMEA2619950, study PRJEB7988) | marine metagenome | isolation source: saline water (ENVO:00002010), including | reverse complement strand
TATTCCAGGGCGTGATCCCCGACCCCTTCGACTACGGCCTCGACCCCTGAGTTCCGAACACAGAAGCGCTCACCCGCCATTCCGGCAACATACGCTTCGCCGGAGGTGGCACCATAGAAGCACACATTACCTGTGATGATGTTCTCGTGCGCAACAAACGGCGAATCCTCCGAGGGACGGACAATAATTTTCGCTCCCGAAAGGCCTTTACCCAAGTAGTCGTTGGTGTCACCCGTGACGCTAAAGGTCATGCCCCGCGGGCAAAAAGCACCCAGACTCTGACCTGCGGAACCGGTAAGATTAATTTTCACCGTATCCTCGGGGAGCCCCTCCACTCCGTGTCGACGCGAGATTTCGGCCCCGGTCATGGTACCCACGACGCGGTTCGTATTGATGACCGGAAGATCCATCTCCACCGCTTTCCCTTCTTCAATCGCCGGTTTTGCCCGATTGAGGATCTCCGTCCGATCAAGTGAGATATCGAGAAGGTGATCCTGTTTCATCTGGCAATAGGTGCCGACATTCTTGCCCACATTGGGGCGATACAGGACCTTGCTGTAATCGAGTCCACGAGCCTTCCAGTGGTCAATCGCTTTGCGCAGCTCGAGCTTGTCCACACGCCCGACCATCTCGTTGATGGTGCGAAATCCGAGCTGTGCCATGACCCCTCGCAGATCTTCGGCGACGAAGCGCATAAAATTCTCCACGGCCTCCGCTCCACCTTGAAATTTCTTCCGCAGCTCAGGGTTCTGCGTGGCGATTCCGACCGGACAGGTGTTTTTCTGACATACGCGCATCATCAGGCACCCGAGAGTGATTAGCGGCGCAGTCGCAAATCCGAATTCTTCGGCACCGAGCAAGCACGCGATCGCAACATCGCGGCCGGTCTTCAATTGGCCGTCTGTTTCGACCACCACCCGCGAGCGCAGGTCATTGAGAAGCAGAGTCTGGTTTGTCTCGGCGACTCCGAGCTCCCAAGGGGCTCCGGCGTGTTGAATCGAAGAACGGGGCGACGCTCCAGTCCCTCCATCGTAGCCAGAGACTAAGATCACATCGGCTTTTGCTTTTGCCACGCCTGCAGCGATCGTACCCACTCCCACCTCCGAGACCAACTTGACGTTCACCCGTGCGTTGACGTTGGAGTTCTTGAGGTCGTGAATCAGCTCTGCGAGATCCTCAATCGAATAAATGTCGTGGTGCGGTGGAGGAGAAATCAGCCCCACTCCCGGAGTCGTTCCACGGGTTTTGGCAATTTGAGGAAGCACCTTGTGCCCTGGCAGCTCTCCGCCCTCACCGGGCTTCGCGCCCTGCACAATTTTGATCTGGATCTCATCGGAATTGACGAGGTAGTAGCTCGTCACTCCGAATCGGCCGGACGCCACCTGCTTAATGGCCGACCGACGACTGTCACCGTTTGCATCGGGAGTAAATCGATCAAGATCCTCTCCCCCTTCTCCGGTATTGGACTTCCCGCCGAGACGGTTCATGGCAACGGCCAGAGATTCATGCGCCTCCTTCGAGATCGACCCATAGGACATGGCACCTGTCTTGAACCGGCGAACAATTGCATCCACGGACTCGACTTCCTCGATCGGGATCGCATGAGATTGATCAAAGCGAAACTCCATCAACCCGCGGAGGGTGAAAGTCTCCCTCGACTGGTCATCGATAATATCCGCATACTCACGAAATACTGCGTAATCGCCGAGACGAGTGGCTTTTTGCAGCTTGTGGATCGTCGTTGGGTTGAAAAGGTGCCGCTCACCACCCTTGCGCCATTGATAGACCCCACCAGAATCGAGGGCGACCGCACGGCTATCTCCCCGCGGGGCAAATGCACTGAAGTGACGAATCTCGGTCTCGCGGGAAATCGCATCGATACCGATACCCTCCACACGGGAAGCTGTCTTGGTAAAATACTTATCGATCACTAATTGGTTGAGACCAATCGCTTCAAAGATTTGAGCTCCTCGGTAGGAAGCCACCGTCGAAATACCCATCTTCGACATGGTTTTAATCACCCCGTTGAGATTGGCCTTCAAGAAATTGATACACGCCCTATCAGGGCCGATCGCAAGGTCACCATTGGCCACCATATGGCGCACACTCTCAAGCGCTAGGTACGGATTGATCGCGTCTGCCCCGTAACCGAGAAGCAGTGCAAAGTGATGAACCTCCCGGGGCTCCCCAGACTCGAGCACAATCGACACGCGCGTCCGGGTACCCTGCCGCACGAGATGGTGATGGAGACCTGATACAGCAAGCAGTGCTGGAATCGGCGCCTTCTTTGGGCCAACCTTTCGATCGGAAAGAATGAGGATATTCACCCCATCATCAATGGCCGCATCCGCGTTCTCGAAAAGCTGCTCCAACGCAGCTTCCAATCCCCGATCCGAGATATCGGGCTCCGATAATTGACTGTGTCCACTGGCCAGCCCTCCCAACCGGGGTGAAAAAGTAATCGGCAGCCGACAAGAACTGAAGCCATCCATATCAATCTCCACCAATTGACGCAGCTGGTGGCGATCGATCAAAGGCGAAGGCAGTTTAATCATCCGGCAGCAATCCGGTCCCGGCCGGGTGAGGTCGCCCTCAGACCCGATAAAGGTCACACTGGCGGTAACCAATTCCTCCCGAATCGGATCGATCGGTGGATTGGTTACCTGCGCGAAGAGTTGCTTAAAGTAGTTATAGAGTAGTTGCGGCTGATCGGAAAAGACGGCCAGAGGGGCGTCGTTCCCCATCGACCCCAAGGGCTGCTTACCCAGTTCCGCGCTGGGCCCGAGAATGAAGCGCACATCCTCAAAAGTGTACCCAAACGCCTTCTGGCGGGTTTCAATCGACTCAAAATCGTCCGCGATCACCTTCTTGGGAACGGGCAGACGCTCGGCTTCAACCAAGTTTTCACGCAACCATTCACCATAGGGACGCTCAGCGGCGATCTGCGATTTCAATTCATCGTCGCCGACGATCCGGCCCTTTTCCATATCGATAAGGAACATCCGTCCGGGCTCGAGGCGCCCTTTCTTCACGACGTTCTTCGGCTCAATCCCCGCAAGGACCCCCACCTCTGAGGCCAAAATGACCTTATCATCGGAGGTCACATAGTACCGCGAAGGACGGAGCCCGTTGCGGTCAAGAGTCGCACCCACCTGAACACCGTCGGAAATCGCCATGGAGGCGGGACCGTCCCATGGCTCCATCATGCAGGCATGAAACTCATAGAAATCCCGTTTATGCTGCGGCATATGCCGATGGCGCTCCCATGGTTCGGGAATCATCATCATCATGGCATGCGCAAGGCTGCGGCCTGAGAGGACGAGGAATTCCAGGCAATTATCAAACTTCTGAGAATCCGATCCCTCCTCCCGAATGATGGGGAGCAGCTTCCGAAAGTCCTTCCCAAACACCTCACTCGCCAACTGCATCTGACGAGCGTGGAGCCAGTTTTCATTCCCCCGTACCGTATTGATTTCGCCGTTGTGACAGAGGTACCGGAAGGGTTGTGCCCGCGGCCAACTGGGGAAGGTATTGGTCGAGAATCGCGAGTGGGTCAAAGCCATGGCCGACTCCATCGACTCATCACTAAGATCCGGAAAATACTCAGGGAGCTGTCCAGTAGTCAGCATCCCTTTGTACACCATTGTACGGCTCGAGAGAGAACTGACATAATAAAGGGAGTCCTCATCCTCACCCCGATAGCAAATCCGGTGAGCGGCAATCCGGCGAATCACATACAACTTCCTCTCAAAAGCCAGACCCCGTTCGACAGTCTCCCCACGATCGATAAAGAACTGGCGCATAAACGGCTCACAATCAGATGAGGCTTTCCCGAGAATACCGCTGCGCACCGGAACATCTCTCCAACCCAGAAATTGAAAACCCTCTTCTTTGACGATCTCCTCAATGGTCTCTTCCTCCTGAGCTCTCTCCTGCGGGTCTCTGGAAAGGAAGACAAAACCAGCACCATAATCACCTTCCTCAGGGAGATCAAAGCCCGCCTCCGTCCGGCAAGCCTTTCGAAGAAACTTATCGGGGATCTGGATAAAAAGACCCGCGCCGTCGCCGGTGATCGGGTCACAGCCACAACCACCCCGGTGGTCAAGGTTCACACAAATCTCAAGTGCACCCTGGACGATGTCGTGAGAGCGCCGCCCCTTCATATCGACAATCAATCCGATGCCGCAATTCTCATGCTCGTAGCTAGGGTCGTATAGGCCTTGCGCCTTAGGTCGTTCAAATCGTTGTTCCATAGTCGAATTCGAAAGGGTTCCGTGTGCGGCAACTTACGCCACCAACAATCATAACAATCATTGAGGCCCTCGATAACGAATTGAAGGATAAAAACGGGTTTTTCTAATTATTTCGCTCCACGGCCCGTCCCGATCCACGCTGGATCACTATTCCGGCCCCATTTCACCCCACAAAATGCCAGAAACGAGGAGTGGGCGACGCGCGCAGACCTACACAGATGGACACAATCCTCCAATCAGCCCTCGAACCCTGCTGACGCGGCCTCAGGAGCCTACCCTGCCAAACGCTCCCTTCAATGCGGGGCCGATGCCGACAGTTTGCCTATTGGCGGATGCCCATGCAAGACACTGTTCACCCACCAATCCGATGCAGTGCCTTATCTGCCAGTCCGCCTCTTCAACTGGTGCTGGTACAAAGACTGCGGATACAGGGTTTCCCCCTCACCGGTACCCTCGACCCGATCAACTGGGCCGCTCACTGAATACCGTTGTGGATAATCCCCATCGGTGCGAACCGCCGAGACTGGACCGCGCGTCCCGATCACATAGCCATACTTCGCCTGCATACTCCAGACAACAAACGGATGATGATCATTCGACAGGCCGGTCGTATTCCAAATCACAGTGTGCGCGGCGGTTGAATTATGCTTCGGCTTCGATAATTGGTCATAATAGCGATCTCTCGCCTCGAACCAACTATTCTCAGCGACACAGCTATCGAATAGGTTCGAATGACTGAACCACATATGATGGTCACTCCCCTTCCCCTGAGTCTGTCCACTCCCGGCTGTCTGGTGGCCCGTCTCTCGATCAACGCATTGCAGAAGAACATTTCCGGACGTCGCCATGCCACTCATCGAAAATCCGTGCCGGGCATAGGCTGCCGTACAATCCGCCAACAGGCACTCATTGGAATTATCCAGGCGGAACATATATCCATTCCCCCCGCCACCGCCATACTGCGGCTTCTGCATCGTGCTATTTATGACGGAAATAGATCGAGACTCTTTCAGTCTAATTCCGTTCGAGAGCAGGTGGGTCCCCAACTCATTTCCTTTGTACTGAAAGCTATCCACATTTCGTATCCAGGAATCCCTCACATTCTGCATTAAAATCGCGAACGAAAAATGAACATCGTATGCACTCTTACGCTCGGCCGCGAAATCCTCGGGCAAATTTCGACTCTCGGCCAGACGCCGGGTGTACTCACCTTTTGGTGACGCAAAATCCAAATTCTCCCATCCATCCCGCCCTGGATGCTCGCGGTTCCCAATCGAGAAATCTTCCAGACCCACGCCGCTCACCATTCCGCTCTTGCGGTAGACCCGAGCACCATAGGAGCGCTTGAGAGTATAGCGTGTGGGAATATCGATTGTCAGAACTCGCCTCTCCCGATCGATAGATTGGATAATTCTCAGATCGAGCATACTACCCAATTTGTCTTCGTACCCCAGCCAACCGGTTTCTTTATGGTCTGAAATCCATGCATCGTTGGGGTCGGCCCGTAGGATAACGGTGTCTCCCACCTCAAATACATCGACATCTGCGACCGGGATTTCGACCGTAGGGCTCATCAGGTCTTCGGTAATTTCGACCGTTCCCCCCTCCTCCAACGACCATTCCGCATCCGGTGTGCCCGTCACCCGAATGATCTGCTGACCCCGCATCTCATACGAATCATTGAACAAGAAAGTTCTACCCGGTCCGTCGCCTCTCAACACAATATCGTTTTTCCGAATTGCCAGCGTGGGCGATCCTGCCCTGGGTGGAAGGACGCGGTAAAAGCCTTCCGGCATATAGACAACAACAGGCTGCTTCATCGAGGCGGCCTTGTTGATTGCTTGCTGAATGGCTTCGGTGCTATCCGCTGCTCCCGTGGGGTCGGCCCCCAGGTCGAGCACGTTGATTACAGGAGCTTCTCCTAGGTCTGGAATCGGTTTCTCCCCGCGAGCATAGCCCGCATAAGAAAAGTCCTGAATCAACTGGTCGGACTCAAACGTAAGCGCTGGGAACGGAACCCAATTCTCATCGTAGAGCTCCGAGTGCCAAGTTCCAGCAGGTGGCCGAAAGCTCTCGCTATCCAGCGACGAATTCCCTTTCGGCGAACACCCCAAAACAAGGAATGGCGGACTAAAGACTGCGAAGAGGCAAACAGGGTTGAGGATTGTTCGCATAAAAAGGATCACAGAGTAGAAACAGAGGAAGCGCAAACCCGGTCGCCGAACGACCCAGTTTGCGCCAGGCCAAAGTGCGTTGCTCAGCGAAGCGAGCGACGACGCAGAGAAACAGCGGCAAAACAGGCAGCCCCCATCAAGACCAATGACGATTGGGCCGGCTCCGGAATACTACTGGTGCCTGTCGCCTCAAAAGAACGAATCCCCAAGCCGTAAGCGGTGCCGGAAGCGCCCGTTCCCGTCCACTCATCCTCTTCGAAATAGATGCCAACCGCAGTCACAGTCGAAAGAGAAATAGAGCCGAACGACCCGGACCCCTGGTCGAAATTCAATTTACTCGACGGGTTGTAGAGAGCCCACAACTCATCCATCAAATCAGTACCACTCAAAGTAAAGGTAGCGTTGTTCTGCGCCAGATTCAAAGTGGTCTCCGAAACGTAGTAATCCCCGCCATCAACCTGCACGACGAACCGTCCATCAAACTCGACGGTTGGATCGGTCGTATTGATAAAGCCGGTTGTTGAGACAGAGAGGCCTTCGAGCAACACTGCTCCCGTCTCAAGTCCACCCCCGAAATCCTCTTGATTGAAGACATATACCCCGGCCAAAGACAGATCCTGTCCGGCAAAGCCACCCGCATTGTAGGACTGCAGGTAAATTTGGTCCGAAGAATCCGGGGAAGAATTGTTGCGAATCTGGCGGCGACTGAATCCGGCATCGATCGTGCCCGACCAAAACTCAAACCCTCCATAGAAAGTTGGTCCAGTGTACCCTGAAGCGGGGCTCATTACATTGCTATCGCTAAAGCTAGTTCGATATACGTACGGATTGTTGGCAACCTGAGCAGTGGGCCGGGCAAAGTTTGTGTCCGAAGTTACGTAGTCACTACTGACTCCATAAGAGATCAGAGTCTCAGCGTGAACCGAAGCAGCCGTGAGGACTAGAGACGTAGACGAGACCGCCAGGGCAAGACGGTTGAATGAGTAGGGCATCTTCATAATAGATAGGGATTATTGGTATGGGTATACAGCGAGATTGCTGCCAACCCAACCAACCTATTCAGTCGCGGTACCGAATCAACCTACCTCGCATTCAAACATTTTAAGAAAATTGCAAATGTTTGAATTATCCGGCAATTGCCATTCCCCGACTCCATTGAATAATGAGACCGAGAATTAACCCTTCCTCGCCCCTAAACCCCTACGGCATGTTTTCAACCTCCCCATCCGCTACCCACCCGTCGCCACTCAAACTGCAGGCGCGCCGAGCCTTTTCATTGATCGAGCTATTGGTCGTCATCGCTATTATTGGAATCCTCGCGGGCATTACTATTTCCGTTCTCGGCAACACCCGCGACAAAGCTCGATTGACTACGAGTCTAACCAATATAAGGGAACTCCACACCGCGAACACGCTCTACGCCAATGAACACGGCGGTCACTACGTTCCAATTATGACTCGAAATGACGAAGGGACGCTCACCCGATGGCTAGAGAACGACACCTACCGGTCTTATCTGGGGATTGCACCGGATGCAGACTGGCCGGAACGCCTCCTCTCCCCGAACGCCATGGTGCTCGATTCGAATGGAGACCCACGCTTCGATCGATCCTACGCCATGAACATTACTGGCCTCACCGGGTACTCCACCCCAGGGAATGAGTGGCAAATGAATGTGTTTGGATTGGAGAATCCGGAGAAAACCATCGCAATGACCGATGCGCTCGACTGGATCGTATCCTACTACGGTGCGAAGAAATATAGTGGCGAGGAAATATCCTCAGGCAGTGCAGTCGCCTACCGCTACGAAGGTAAAGCAACAGTCATCTACTTCGATGGACACGCCGAAGCCAAGACCATGAGCGAGATCGCCGACAATCCAGACGCTTGGTTTCTAGTCGACTAGGGGCTGCCGACTTGGGTGGACCGCAACGTGGTCCCCTCATGAAATTCCCCGGCGACCATGATTGACTTGGGAGTTGCCGGCACACCATAGGCATGCTCGTGCATTTGGGAGACCAAGAAACTGATGGCATTCTCGGCAAGCAATTCGGGCTTTGTATTGAAGCCGGAGAAGTACTCGGGTGTCTGCGGTGAGTATCCCTTCCAGCCAAGAACGGAAAAGCCCAGATCCTCGGGAATGCGCAATCCTGACTCGAGTAATAATTCGTACTGTCGTTCATGGGCAATGACAGCATCGAGACGATTTTCCTCCACCCATGACCTGATTGATTCAGCACTACCGAGATCATCGGACTGCAGTTCAATCGCATACCCGCCCCTACGCACCTGCTCATAGAGATAGGCGCTGTGCAAGATCCCGTGAGTCCGATCACTTAGTCCCTCTGTGAGCATCAACCCGATCCGTTGGTACCCCCGCTCGCGCAAGACCGCAAGGTGCAACAGCATATTATGGTAATGATCGAGAACCGCCCGGGTAAAATTAGGCTGGCTGACTGAGTATCCATATTCCACTACAATAAACTGCTCCCAGCCCGATCCGAGATCAGCGCCTGACTCCACAAACGGACCTACCAGAACACCTTTGATCCCGCTGTTCCACCAAACCGATTTAAAGTGGCTAATACTACTCCCTGCATCCCGAAGATTGTACTCGATTAACTCGTATCCCATTTTTCTCGCCTTACTTCTCGCGCAGCGGAGGACCATCGAGTTGAAAGGATCCGAGCGGGGCATATCAGTTAAATAAGCCATGGCGCTTTGAATCGGGTGCGGACGGTTCTTTTCCCGATAGGCAGACAGGGCCTTCATTGCCGCACTGGGAACATATCCCATCTCACTCGCAGCGCGCTGAATTTTCTCACGGGTTGATTCCGCCAAACGAGGGTCATTCCGGAGCGCAAGCGATACCGTGGAGTAATGGAGGCCGACCTTCTTCGCGATATCCTTAATCGTTACATACTCGGCCATATCAAATGTTTGAATCAGACATAACGTGACGTCAAGCCCCCGCCCGCAGATGATTGGAATCAACCCTTTTCCAAGAAAAGCCATCTCCTCAAATACCTTGAATAAGATACTGACAGAGCCCCCCGAGCTTCTCTTCCCAAAACAATTCGACTACGTCGTTTTCGGCGCTGGCTACATCGGATTCTCCACCGCTCTTCGTCTAGCGGGCCGCAAACACAGTGTCCTACTTCTCGCGACGAACGGGCAACTGCTATGGGAATCAACCGCCGCCCTTGAGAACCGGGTCACAAATCAATGTGGCAACAAGGCCTGGATTGATTGGCTCGAACAGCTGAAAACCGTCGACGCCATCCACGGCTCATACCTAGACCCGGCGGGAGCCGAAATTCTTGCGGCACAGAGACTATCCTCGCAAACCGAGCAGCACGGAATCGAATCCCTTCTCTACGCAGTTCCGGTTGCCGCGAACAAGTCGCAAGGACAGACGAACTCGATCACCGTCGCGACAAAATCCGGGCTCCAGCGAATAGAGTCCTACCACTGGATCGACTGTTCGGAGAACGCGGATTTGTTGCGAATCATCGAACCGGGAGCCTTCATCCCGGCGCGATCCCGAACATCCACATGGCGATTCGCACTCCAATCAGATCGTTGGGAACTGATCGAACCCAATCTACAGGCTCTCACCCGGAAAGCAGGCATGGAGCTGATCGGCTCAGCTAAGAACACGGAAAGACACCTTGTATGGCTCGATGACGGTGACGCGTGGAAGGAGAGTCTGGTCAAGAATCTAAAGTGGCTCCGCAAGAGCCTACCCGAGGGCTCCGGCCTCCCAGTCAGCCACTGCGGAACCTGCGCCTACCCTTCCTACAGTTCAACTGAAGAATCCAGCTATTCGGGCAGCACGAATAATCTGACGGTACTCTCTCCCGTCCTGTTCACAGACCGTTCAATCACAACAATCGAAGATCGGTTCTTACTAGGATCCACTGCCATGATCCCGGAAACCAACCGGAAAATTGATCGACAGCCCGAAGAATATTCAGAGATCCGTATTGCAGAAACCATTACCTGCGAAGTCCTCATTGCCGGAACCGGAACTTCCGGCTCCATCGCTGCAATCACTTCTGCCAACGAAGGGGCCGGGACACTCGCGATCGACTACGCGAAACACCCTGGTGGGGTCGGTACCGGGGGTGGAATCACAGGATACTTTTTTGGAATTTCAGGAGGCATTCAAACGCGCGTGGATCAGCTCACCGATGAGATGACCAAGTTGTTGACGGGTAGAACACCAAAGAAGGATAGCTGGCATCAAGACGCCAAAAAATTGGCGATTCTTCAAATGTTCCGTCAACACCGAGTTCAATTCAAAGGCGGGTTGTTGCTCTGCACCGTCGACAAAGAGGAGAATCGAGTCACCGCAGTCTACACAGCAAACGAAAGAGGACTGATTAAAATTCAATCCAAAGCCTATGTCGACTGCACTGGAGACGGAGACCTCTGTGCCCACGCCGGGTCAGCGTTCACCACCGGCCGCGAAGGCGATGGTCGCAACCTGGCCTACTCGCAAGCAGCTCTCGCTCTTGACCGAGCGGATAGCGAGATCACCACCAGTACACTGAACTACGATGCGGGCTGGCTCGACCCCACATCCTCGATCGATCTCACACGAGCTCGTTTGAGTGGAATCGCGCTCTACACCGAGTCCGATGCACTGAAAAAGAGGGAGCTACTCACAATTTCACCCATGCTCGGCATTCGTCAGTCAAGACAGATCATCACCGACTATTCGCTCCAGCTGAACGATCTGGTTTCGGGGCGGAAGTTCGAGGACACGATCGGTGAAGCGGGTTGCCACGCCGACTCACATTCGGTCGACTTCGAATTTGAGAACGACGAGATGGTTTTCTTCTACTGGGCCTGCCGACTCTTTCGGTATCCACTGCGCACTCAACTGCCCTACCGAATGCTTCTCCCGAAGGATTTGACCAACGTATGGATTGCCTGTCGCGCAGCGGGTATGAGCACCAATGCCTTCTATGCCATTCGCATGCAGAGAGACATGCAGCGTCTTGGCGAGATCGCTGGAATCGCAGCAGCACAATGCACCTCAACCGATGAACGAAGCAACTCGCGCCATGCGAATTTAGAAAGCCTACGGATCCAGGCATCCTCATCGGAGAGTCAACTGGACAACTACGGGATCCTTCCTGCCGACGATGAAGATCCAATCAGCTGCCTCCAAGCAGGCAGATCGGGACTTGCTCTGTGGCGTATCTACCAGCAACCGGACACCTACAGGGAGGCGACCATCAAACTACTCGACTCCGACACTGCAAACACGACCTTCTACGCCGCCTGCGCCCTCGCGATGTGGAATCATCCTTCGGCGGAAGCCCGCCTCATTCACGCAGTCCGAACGCGCGAGGTCGGGGCAATCAACCCTGCGGAAAACACAGGAGCCTATGGGCAAGAAATTGACATCCCGTTTTGGCTCTTGGCCATCATTCTCCTCCGGCGTTGCGGGACCAGTGCCTGCATCCCTGTCATCGAGAACGAAACTCAGAACCCGCAGCATCGGTTAAACGTCAAAACTTCGATCGCCCTGACCCTTGAGCGACTACACAGGGCACAAATTCTCTCAGATCGCGAAGTCCTTGCCCTCACAGAGGCCCTGATCCAATCCCCCACCCACGATCAATCCCAGGTTCCCTCCAGATCTCTCGCCCGTGCGATTCGGAAAGAACCCCAGATCTCACTTCCCAATAGAAGTGGAGCCGATGTCAAAGAGGATCACATTTGGCAACTGCACCTGATTGTCTGCCGAATCCAATCCGCGGCCGGCAGCCCATCTCTCCTGGCAACCGCATACCAGAACGATCCTCGTATCCACGTTCGCAACCGCTTCCGCCCCTACTGCATTGATCAGAGCCCAACCCGATCTCAGCCGATACTGAGCCCCTAGACCGAGGGCCATACTGAAAGAAGAGCCTTCCGCTGTACGTCGATTCGACCGAGCGGGAAACT
>CEOD01030912.1_pt1 | contig 12412 bp, 11 predicted proteins | sample 530341 | NCBI WGS metagenome assembly CEOD01 (sample SAMEA2619950, study PRJEB7988) | marine metagenome | isolation source: saline water (ENVO:00002010), including | reverse complement strand
ATCGCGATCGGTGTGGCGGGCACACGAGTCGTCGGCCAGGAAAACCCGGTCCAACTCGACGATCACTTTCACCTGGGATCAAATGCAAAAGCCATGACCGGCACCGTTGCGGGGGCCATGGTAGACCAGGGAAAATTGCGATGGGACAGCACAGTATCCGAGGTCCTCGGGGATCAGATTGAAGGCCTTAGTCCAGAGCTCGGGGCGGTGACCCTCGATCAGCTGCTCTCCCATTCGAGCGGCATCCCCTCAGACACTCCAGAGATGCTCGACATCTATTTCAATGTCCGCAACTACGACTACACGATCGAGCAACAACGGCTCCTCGCAATACAGGACTATGCGGCCACAGTCCCGGTTGTCCCGGAAGGGTCTCCCTTCCAGTATTCAAACTTCGCCTACATGATTGCCGCAGCAATGATCGACGAAGCTTCGGGCACGACTACCGAGAACTTGTATCAAACTCTAATCTTTGAGCCCCTTCAGATGGAATCTGCGGGCTTTGGATCGCAGGCGACCATTGGCCTTTACGACGCCCCTGTCCCTCATTTACTTGAGGAGAAGGACGGGGAAACTGTAATCACCCCACGCCCGTGGGGAGAAGCTGCCGACGTTCCCTCCATTTTGTGGACGGTCGGCGGGGTCCATATGAGCCTGCGGGACTACGCAAAATGGATGAGCTATAACGCGAGTGCCGGCAATCGAGGACCGGCAATCGTGGAGGTCGATACCCTCGCTACCATCCATAGTTAAAAGGTGAGAACCCCGACGAGGCCGAACCCACGTCCGGGCACTCCCAAAGAAGGCGGATACGCCTACGGATGGGGAAATGTCGAGTTCGACTGGGCGCCAGCACCCATGCTACAGCACAATGGCTCCAACGGCTACAATCTGGCCAAGGTTCTTATCGACACGGAGAATGATCTCGCGGTCGGTGTATTTACCAACGTTAGCGGAATGGATGCCGAAACTGCCCTCGGTGAGATTCAGGGTGCATTGTTTCGCCAATTTCTCACCACTCCCTGAGTAAGGCTCAACGACTCAACACCCCTGGGAATCTGAGTTTTCGTGTCTCCACCTCATCCTGTGATTGAGCAAGCGCCCCCGACCAAGCTGGGGTGACGGTCTCCCTACACATGGACAAAGAGGTAGCATCCAATACTGTAATCGTTTTCGACGGCGGGAATGATTCTACGTCATGGTTGCAGTCCTTTGTTCCCATCGACGAATCCCCTACCATCCATTTCTGGAAAGAAAATATAGCATCTGCTCATCTACCCGACGCTCTCAGTCCCCCTGGAGATTTAGCCTTGATCTTCCATAGCAACCTGGAGCGGACGAAGGAGATCGCTCATGATCTGTCTTCACTATGTCTCCCATTCATCGTCTACACGGAAGCTATCGATCCAGATCTTCGCGAAGCACTCTTCAACACAGGTGCTCAGGATGTTCTATCCTTCGATGATGTCGCGGCCAAGGAACTGCTCCCCCGAACGATCAGAAGTGCGATCTATCGGAGTCGGGCCAAGGCAGCCGATTCGTCTGCGGTACACTCTCCTCATTTTATCACCAATAATTTCTTTCGCCGTATTGCGGATACGGTTCCGGGGGTAATCATCGCTTTCAACCTAAACCCCGATGGTTCGAGCCATTTCCCCTTTCTGAGTTCCGGCATCGAGAGGCTCTACCACTACAGCGCCGAGGTACTTCGCAAGGATTCCAGTCCAGTATTTGAATTGGTCCATCCAGACGACTTGGACAACCTGCGGACCTCGATAGCGCGGTCCGAGCAGGAGATGAGTGAATGGCACTGCGAGTGGCGTATCATTCACCCCGAGCGCGGCGAAATCTGGGTCGAAGGGCGAACGATCCCTCAAAAGGAACCTGACGGAAGCACTCTGTGGATCGGGATTCTCACCGACGTGACCGAACGGAAATCTTCCGAGAAACGCCAGAACTCCCTGAATCGACGTCTGAAGCTCGCCCTCGGGGCCGGTGGGATGGGAATTTGGGCCTTGGACATCCTGGCCGAAACCATGCTTTGGGACGATCAACTCTATGCGATCTTTGGCGCTACCACTACGACGCCGGTTACCTTCGACCGCTGGCTCAATCTGATCCACCCCAGGGACCTCACTGCGAACTCTCAGGCGCTCCAGCACTTCATTTTGAGCGAAGATAGCGAGTGTAAGCTTGAGTTCCGCATTCTGCGCGAAAGCGACCAAAGGGTTCGGTTCCTATCCTCGCGAGCGATTGCCATTCGAGACGAGACGGGCGCCGCTAAGCGGGTCGTTGGAATCACCTGGGATGTAACCGAAGAACGAGTGCGCGAGAAGGAGTTGTCCAAGGCCTTGATTCGACAGAAGAAGCTCACTCGCGAAGCGGAAGCGGGTCAGCGGGCGCGCAATGAATTCCTTTCGGTAATGAGTCACGAGATACGCACTCCCCTCAACGCGATCATCTGTTTCGCCGAACTGCTGGATTCTGCCCACAGCATCCATTCTGACTCAAAGGAGCAGATCGACACCATTCTCCAGAATAGTGGCACCCTACTCAGAATGCTCGACGATGTCCTCCAGTATAGCCAATTGGAGTCCGGCCGCATCGAGGTAGAGGAATCTTCGTTCTCCCTCCGAGAGCTCCTCAGCTCCATCGAAAAGGGGCTGGACACTCTGGTGCAGCGGATGGCTATTCAACTCTCGATTCATGTCGAAGACAGTGTGCCCCCATCCATTATTGGTGATTCAGACCGGCTCTTACAGGTCCTGTTCAACATCATAGAGAATGCGGTTAAATTTACAGACGAAGGGTCTGTCACGGTCAATGCGTCCTGCTCGCACGAACTACTCGATGACCACCTCCAGCTACACATCAAAGTACAGGACACCGGAAAGGGAATTTCCTACGAGAACCAGACCTCCATCTACGACCCGTTCGTTCAAGAAGATTCGAGTGCGTCCCGCCGCCATGGCGGCACCGGGCTCGGACTGACCATCTCCAAGCGTTTAATCGATTTGCTGAACGGAACCCTACACCTCCAGAGTGAACCGGGGAAAGGCTCCCTTTTTTCCATGTCGATTCCAGTGAGGCGGGGATAATCGATCCAGGTCGCGCCGATCTGAACGACTCCCTTCACGAAGATACGGTTGTTTCTTGTCAGGCTCCGACGAGCACGGTAGAAAATAGCATCTCCGTTATGCGCTTCAATCTCTCTGCGATACTTTTTCTCACGGCAAGTTCCCTTTTCGCCAACGACGATTGGCTCACTGAACCTCCGATTTTCGACGCAACCTACTATTCAGAAACTCACGAAGATCTTCAGCGCGCGTTTCGCGGAGACGAACGGGAGCTCAAAAAACATTGGCTTCGCTTCGGGATTGAAGAAGGCCGCGCCAGTTCACCGGTCATGGATGTCCAATGGTACGTCGCCATGAATCCCGACTTGCAGTCTGCATTCGGCGAGCAGAACTATCGCGACGCCCTCAAACATTGGGTCGACGATGGCATCTCCGAGGGGCGGGCCGCCTCGCCCGAATTCGATCCAAGGTGGTACATTCAGCAATACCCTGACGTCGCTGCAGCTTTCGGAGCCACCCACTACCTCAAAGCTGTCCAACACTACCTCGAATACGGACTCCCCGAAGGCCGCTACGGTGCCCCGCCTCCCATGATGCGCCAGCAACCCAACGAATTCTCCATCAACGCCCCGCCGCGCAGTTACTAGCGGGAGGCCGCGGCGATCATTTTCGTTCGCCGCTGCGGTCTCGCTTGAGAGCCTCCCCCGCTACTTTCGTATAGGATGGGACGTAGCGATTCACGACCAGCCGGTAGATCCAGCAGGAAATAAATCCTGCTACCAGGCCCAGAAGCAGTCCTCCGAGGAAGGTCCCGCCAACCAATCGCCCGAGCAATTCCGACACCACGCTCGATCCAGATTCCCGGGTCCGCTCAATAATAAATTCCAGAGTTTGCCGGAAGGAAAGGTTCTGATCAGAGGCCTGGCTGATTAGCAGGCCAAAGCGAACCGGAGACTCACCAAAGATTAAATTCAGGAAGAAATTACCGACGAGGTAGTTCAGATACCAGAGAGGCAGTACGGTCAGCGGATTGGAAATCATCTGCAACGCGATCATGATCATCAGGTTCGCGCGGAACATAATCGCAAGGAGGAAGGCCAGAGCGATCTGAAGACCGTACAGCGGCAGGAGGGTTAACACCCACCCAGCGTAGAAAGCCGGAACAATGGCATTCCGGCGGAAGGACCAAAGGTAATCCTTCTTCCGGGCCGTGCCCGCGAACCAGCTCAGCACAGGGTACCGATGAATATTCGCGCGTCGAGGCAGTGGCCGGAGAAGTCGCTTAACCCTTCGAATACGGGAAAAGCGTTTCTCCCGAAGCTTTTGTTCCTCTTCGTCCGTCATTGGCAACTCTCGACTAGACAGCCGTAGACTACTCGGTTGACGCTTTTCGTTTGATGGCCCAAAGGCTCAATTCCTCGGCAAGTCGACTCTTGGTCTCACTCACACTCTTTTCGAGGGTCCAGCCGGGACGGGACAGCTCGACACAATCACAGCCTCCCAATTCCTTCGACAATTCCTCTGGTACACCTTTCTCCAAGCCCCCAGCAAACACTCCGACCCGTGCGTTGGCAACGACCGCTTCACGCAAAAGGGCGACCGGACCTTTTCCCGACAGCGAACTCCGATCCAATCGACCTTCACCAGTAAGCACCCAATCGGCATCCACCAATTTCTGATCGATCCCCATCCAGTCCGAGACAAGCGCAAAGCCGGGTTCGATCCGAACCTCGGCAGTCGCAGAAAGGGCGAAAGAAATTCCTCCCGCGGCCCCCATCCCCGGCGAGAGAACTTTTTCCCACACTACTTCCTCACCCAAGGGCGATCCAGTGGCAATTCGACGAGCCATCCGTTCATAGGAAGCTTCCATCCGGTCAACCTCCAGGAGCCCCTTCTGAGGACCAAAGACACGAGTCGCTCCAAACTCTCCAAGCAAGGGACTCTGTACATCCGAAGCCACTACAACAGGAGGCAACTCCAAGACATCAGAAAAATCCACCTCAGCGACCCGGTCGAAGTTCTCCGGTGTGATCCCTGCAATCAAGTTGCCCTCACAGTCGAAAAAGCGTGCTCCAAGGGCTTCCAGCAGTCCGGCCCCACAATCGTTTGTAGCACTTCCACCGACACCGAGTAGAATCAGGTCGGCCCCCTCCTCGACCGCATGACGCATCAACTCGCCAGTCCCGAGTGTGGTCGTCTTCCATGGGTCTCGCTCGGACTGCGCCAAAATCGGCAACCCACTGGCGGATGCCATCTCAATCACAGCGATCAGCTGGCCCTCCACACACCCGAGGCGAGCCCGCGCGGTGAGTGGCAATTGGTCGGCCTCGACCCACCCTACTGTTGCATCGATTGGACGCTGAAGAGGATCGGACACCGAAACTCTCTCCACACGTCCCTTCGCTGCCTCAGTAAGGATGGGACAAAACCCTTCCCCGCCGTCGGTCAAGGGTGCCTCAGAGATCGTCGCTTCGGGCCACTCCGCCCGAACCGCTTCCCCGGCGATTCGACAGGCCTCTCCGGCCGTAAGAGAGCCCTTGAATTTATCGAACGCCAGAAGAATGTTCATGGATGATTGGTTCAGCTACGAATTCGAGAATGAGATCGACCCTCGGTGGTCAAATATCGCGAGTTTAGCGCAACTCCCGACCAGTCTTCCCATCGAGGATCTTGAAGTTCTCGACATGGTAGGAAGGATCGGCGCGGAAGGAAAGGTTTACATTGTAACTCTTCTCCAACTCGATGAGGTGCGCTTCGTCCTCGGCCCGGAGTCGCTCCAGATTGACCGGGTGCAACAGAATCCGCAGGAACAGGGGCTCCGCATCCGGTCCCGATGAGCGCGAGTGTCGAGAAACGCTGACGATCCGGCGCTGAATTTCTACGCTGATCGATCGCGCTGATTTCACGATACCGCGCCCACTGCAGTACGGGCAAGAGGTGTAGATGCCACTCGAATGACTCTCCTTGTGGCGCTGACGACTCATTTGCAAAAGCCCCAATTGAGAAATTGGCAACACATGGCTTTTGGCTGCATCGCGTGCCATCTCTTGGCGCATCTTTTGGTACACCGCGTTTCGATCACGCTTCTGCTTCATATCGATAAAGTCGATAATGATCAGACCGCCGATGTTTCGCAGCTGGATTTGCCGGGCCACTTCCGAGGCCGCCTCAAGATTTGCCCGCACGATGAAATCTTTTCCATCCTTTGAACCGCCCTTGTGACCTCCTGTGTTCACATCCACCGAAACCAAAGCTTCGGTTTCTTCGATCACAATCTCACCTCCGCTGGGAAGAGGAACCTTCCGCATGAAGGTCTGCTCAATCTGGCGCTCAACGTTGAAGCGCTCGAAAATCGGGATGTTCTCCTTGAACATCGCAATCTTCGCCTTGGATCGGCTCGAGATCTGGCCGACCAAACCAAGCATCCGCTGATGGTCCTCCGGATTGTCAATGATGACTCGGTCGATCTCTTCCGTTAGAAAATCGCGCACGGTGCGCTCGACCAAATCCGGCTCGCGATAGAGACATACCGGCTTTTTCGTCGACGAAATTTTTTCCTGGATGTCTTCCCACTTCCGGAGAAGAAGGTGCAGATCGCGGACAAAATAACGGGTTTTCTTACCTTCACCGGCAGTCCGCAAAATGACCCCCATCCCCTCGGGGATCGTGAGCTCACGCAAGATCTGCTTCAAGCGACCGCGCTCGCCCTTTTCGGCAATCTTCCGCGAAATACCGCATTGCCCGGAAAACGGCATCAAGACGAGAAAGCGACCTGGCAACGCGATGTTTGTCGTCGTGCGAGGTCCTTTGCTCCCGATGGTCGCCTTGGTCACTTGGACCACAATCTCGGAGCCAACTGGATACTTCTTGGGAATGTCCTTAACCGTGATTTTCTCTTCGGCCTTCCCCTGGTCCTTACTGTCCTTCCCCTTGTTGTCGCGGACGATCTCAATCGAGTTATCATTCGCTGCAGGGAGGATATCCCAATAGTGCAAAAAGGCGTTCTTGGGTTCGCCAATGTCCACGAAGGCCGCTTTGAGGCCGGGCTCGAGGTTTTGGATCTTCCCTTTGTAGATCGTACCGACCATCCGGTCGTCGCCTTGGCGCTCGACTTCGAATTTTTCGAGAACGCCGTTTCGCAGTAGCGCAACGCGGGTCTCGAGTGGCTCGGAGTTGATTACCAGTTCGGCAAAGTCCTTCTTCTCGCGGCGGAGAGCCCGTACGATACGGGTAACCATCGGCTGCTTTTTGGAGCGTTTCTCAGCATCTTCATTGAGCTGTTCTTCCGGAATGACGTCCACCGGTTTCTCAACCGGCGGGTTCTCCAGCTCTGCGCGATGGATATCGACGTCCTGTTCAGTCTCAGTTGTCTTCGAAGTTTGGGATTCTTGTGATGAGTCCATGAGTTTTTCCTTGTTTCGGGTGTATTGTCATGGAGGACTCTTTTCCCTCTGCGCGTTCCCGTATCTCGGGAAATCTAATACTCTGCCAATCCATTACGAAAAATCCTTTCGAAATCGGTAAACGGACTGGACGAGACCTTGTAGAACGCAACAGCTCAAAAGAAAAGAGCCTCCGTAAGTCATAAACGGAAGCGGTAGCCCGGTTACCGGCGTCAGACCCATTGTCATCCCCACGTTAATGAAAACATGGACCAATAATAGGACACTGACCCCAACTGCGAGTAACATCCCGAATCGGTCACGGGATAATCCCGCAACCCGAAAACCATTCAGGATGAGCACCGCATAGAGCACCAAAGCTATCGAACTTCCGAAAAAACCTTTCTCCTCCGCAAGCACTGCGAAGATGAAATCATTGTGAGCTACTGCCGGCGGCAGGTAGCCGAGAAGAGCCTGGGTGCCCAAGCCCCAGCCCTTCCCCAAAAATCCTCCTGATCCGATCGAGATCAGGGATTGATTGACGTTCCAACTGTCTCCGATCCCTCGGGGATCGACCAAATCGGGAACGACAAACGACAAAATGCGATCACGCTGGTAATCGTGCATGGGAAGGAACGAAATCTCCTGATAATCAGGTCTTCCAACTTCCTCCCGCACCTCTGGCTCGGCAGCGTAAGTGTACTGGTAGTATCGATAGCAATCGAAGGACACGATCGCCAGCAACAGAGCGAAAATTCCAAATGAAACGAAAAAGAAACGATCCGACAATTTGGAGAGATAGAGGAGCGCAAAAACCAATGGAGGAAAAACCAGGGTCGACCCAAGGTCTGGCTGGAGAAAGATCAATCCCATCGGCACCACGGCCACCAAAGCGACCTTGAATAAGGTCTGCAACGAGCTTCTGAAGCTACCTATCCGCGATCTGGCCAACACACTCGAGATCATGATGAGCACCGAAATCTTGGCCAATTCCGACGGTTGCAGCTTAAAAAATCCTAAATCGATCCAGCGCCGTGCTCCGTAAATCTCAACTCCGAGCGGGGTTTCGACCAGAAATAAAAGGAAGAGACTACCCGCATAGATCCAATGTGCCTTCTCGAGGAGAATCTTGTAATTGACCATGGAGACGAAGGAATATACGCCCATTCCGAGAACGATCCAGACGATCTGCATCTTCCAAAGCCCGCCACCCGTATACGCTTGAGCCGACCGGATAAAAAACACACCCGCCAATGCCAATATCAGCATTGCTGCAGGGGTCACCGGGTCAAACCGTCTTTCAACGGCCGCGCCTTCCCATTCCGCGGGTCGACTCGCTGCGCTCTCGTTTACCACTAGTTGCCCAAAACAGAAAATTAGTATAGGAAAAATTAAAATGAACAAGAAAGAAGAATTCACAAATCCTGATTCTCCAAACCCCACTCCCGAGAAGGCTTACAAAAATCTCGATTTCCTCAACAGCTCACCCGCCCGCCCGATCCGGGTACTGTGTGAACTGACTGAGCCCGGAGTTCGGCTGAACCAGGAGGGAGTTCGCAACACGATCGTATTCTTCGGATCGGCCCGCAATCCTGCTCCTGAGAACGCGGAACAGCTCCTCGCAGACCTCGAAGACAAAGACAATGCCCCCCCGCTCTCCGACGAGGTCCAAAGTCAGGTCAAGACTCGGCGCCTCCAGATCGAGCGGGCCGCCAAATATTACCGCGCCTCGAAAGATCTGTCGCAAAAGCTCACCGAGTGGTCGATGGCCCAAACCGATTCGAGCAAACAATTCCACATCTGCTCCGGCGGAGGACCAGGTATTATGGAAGCCGCCAACCGAGGAGCCCGCGAGGCCGGGGGAAAATCTGTCGGTCTCGGAATTAGCCTGCCGTTTGAGCAAAATCTCAATGCCTACTGCGATCCCGAGCTCAGCTTCAATTTCCACTACTTTTTCCTCCGTAAATACTGGTTCCTCTACCACGCAAAAGCGCTCGTCGTCTTTCCCGGGGGCTTCGGCACTTTCGATGAGCTCTTCGAGATGCTCACTCTCGTACAAACCCAGAAGACGACGAAGAAAATTCAGTTCCTCCTTTTCGGCCGCGAATTCTGGGAGAACACCGTCAACTTCTCCAGTCTCGTCGAATGGGGAACCATTTCCCCCGAGGATCTTGGTCTTTTTCAAATCATCGACTCCGTGGAAGAGGCCTTCGACATCCTCATTGAACCGTTCGAGAAGGGTGAGGTTCGCCCCGAACGCGATCCCGCCATCACTTCCGAGTAGACCGACTCATTGTTCAACAGGCCCATTCCTACCGAGAGCGCCCGAGGGCACCCTTTCGAAATTCCCTCGGAGTTCTACCGCTACGGTTTGCGGACAAAATTTTTTAGTCGTATACTTCACCGCAAGACTGGTCCTGCCAATAGGGACCAGCGAGTGGCGATAGAACTCTATAAATAGAAACAATGACTTCCTACCCGAAAACTTTTTCTCACATCGGCATTTCCGTACCGGATCTCGATAAGGCCGTCTCCTTCTATGAGAATGTCATGGGCTGGTATACCATCATGAAACCGACTGAGGTCACGGAGGAGTCGGAATCTGCAATCGCCAAAATGTGCATTGATGTTTTCGGAACCGGTTGGGGCTCATTCCGAATCGCTCATTTGTCGACCGGGGATAAGATTGGGATCGAAATGTTCGAATTTAAGAACAACGAAAAGCCCGCAGAGTTCGACTACTGGAAAACCGGGACCTTTCACTTCTGCGTCCAGGATCCCAACATTGAGGATTTGGTCGCGAAGATCATCGCCCATGGGGGCAAGCAGCGGATGCCGATCCGCGAATACTATCCCGGCGACAAACCTTTCAAGATGGTTTACGTCGAGGACCCGTTTGGGGTCATCTTTGAGATCTACACACACAGCTACGAGCTCACGTATTCCCAGGGCGCCTATTAATTGCCCAGCCAAATCGCAGCAGATTCACAATCCCAAAGAGGCTGCGCTTTAAGTCATTGTAAATCCTCCGACACGCAAAAGGGAATGCTTGCCCTCGGACCCCCGGCACGAATTACTAGACCTCTGTCGAATCCTCGCCCTTTGAGGACGTCCCCTCCGGTCACTAGTACTTCAAAAAGCCCCTGCCATGACGAAAAAGTTTACGGTTGAAACTACAGAGAATGAGCGCATTTACCGAGTCCACGCCCGTGGCCGCGATGTCATTGGAAACCGGATTCTAAATAAGGGAACGGCCTTCACTCAAGAGGAACGCAAGTCGCTCAAACTTTCAGGCCTGGTACCTCCCGTCATCTCAACGATCGAAGAGCAAGCTGCCCGTGTCTACGAAGCCTACCGGAGCCAACCCTCGGATATCTCCAAGAACGTATACCTTACGTCGCTCCACGATCGAAACGCCACCCTCTATTACTACCTGCTGACCCAGCACCTCCACGAGATGCTGCCGATCGTCTACGATCCTGTGATCGGCGATGCGATCGAAAATTACAGCCATCTCTACCGCCGTCCATTCGGTGTCTTTCTGTCCATCGACCATCCGGAAGATATCCGCGCCTCCTTCGAGAATCTGGATATGGGATCCGACGAGGTGGATCTGATCGTGGCTTCGGACGCCGAAGAAATTCTCGGAATTGGCGACTGGGGTGTTGCCGGGATCGAGATCGCGGCCGGCAAGCTCGCGGTCTACACCGCAGCAGCAGGGATTGACCCCACTCGCGTCATTCCGGTCTCTCTCGATGTCGGCACCGACAATAAAGTCCTGCTCGCCGACCCGCTCTATCTCGGCAACCGGCATCCACGCATCCGCGGGGAAAAATACGATGCCTTCATTGAAGAATATGTCTCAGTCGTGAGCGAGCTCTTCCCCCAAGCCCTCCTCCACTGGGAAGACTTCGGCCCCGGAAATGGACGCCGTATTCTCGAAAAGTACCGACCAACTCACTGTACGTTCAACGACGACATGCAGGGTACCGGAGCAATTGCACTTTCGGCGGTAATTACCGCCACCCGTAGAATTGGCGGAGAGATCGGCGATCACCGCGTCGTGGTATTTGGATCCGGAACCGCCGGGATCGGGTTTGCCGATCAAATCCGCGATCTCATCGCGGCCGAGAAAGGTATATCACTCGCCGAGGCCAGTGAGCAGATTTGGTGCATCGATAAACAGGGCCTTCTTCTCGAAGAGATGGAAGACCTTCGCGATTTCCAAACATCTTATGCGAAACCCCAAAGCGAGGTGGCGGATTGGACCGAGGATGGCGATACCGCGACCGGCACCGGCTATTCACTACTCGAAACGATCCGGCAGGTAAAACCTTCCATCCTCATCGGAACTTCAACCGTCCCGGGAGCGTTCACCGAAGAGATCATTCGCACGATGTCGGCAAACTGCGAACGGCCAATCATCCTGACGCTGTCCAACCCGACCAAACTCATTGAAGCCCGTCCGGCGCAAGTCATCGAATGGTCAAACGGTAAGGCGCTCACCGCTACGGGTGCTCCTTTTGATCCCGTTCAATTTAATGGTGTCACCTACACCATCGGGCAGGCCAACAACGCGATGCTGTACCCGGGTTTAGGGCTCGGCTGCGTCACCGTAAAAGCCACACAGATTACGGATGGCATGTTTGCAGCCGCTTCCCGCGCGGTCGCCGATCTTGTCACTGAAAACAACGAAGGCTCCCCGATTCTTCCGTTGGTCGACGACCTGCGCGAGGTCTCTCGTACCGTCGCCGAAGCAGTCGGCCGCCAAGCGATTGAAGAAGGTGTCGCGCGAATCATCCCCGATGATCTAAAGAAGAGTGTACGCCGGGAGATGTGGGATCCGCGCTTTGCGCGATACGTCGCGGTCTAGGCCCCTCGACACCTCCACCGCTCTCTACTACGAGCCTGCGGCCCTCCCACAGCTGCGTCGTAGGACGTATTTCCTGCTCG
>CEOD01002668.1_pt1 | contig 12584 bp, 4 predicted proteins | sample 530341 | NCBI WGS metagenome assembly CEOD01 (sample SAMEA2619950, study PRJEB7988) | marine metagenome | isolation source: saline water (ENVO:00002010), including | reverse complement strand
TGGAAGCCCCTCAGAGTTTTAACAAGAATTGGGACATCCCCAGCTTGTGGGCATATGAAAATACCCACAATGAAGAAACTCCTCCTACTATCCGCCTCTTTCTGTGTTATCGCCGGTTCAGCATCTGCTGTCATTTTGGCCGAATACACTTTCGATGCGGATTCCTATGGTCCATCGACTACTGCGACCGGCATTGAAGGATCCAACGTCACCGGCGGGAGCGGTCTGTCGACCAGCCCCGTGCTTTCGGGAACGGGCAACCCCGCCAAATCGATCGCACCCCAGGGACTCTCCTCCACTTCTGAAGCCGACGCAGTCGCGGCCAATGATTACATTGAGCTAAAAATCACCGCGGACTCCGGCTACACGCTTTCGTTTACCTCTCTCGATATAGACCTCCAAAGGAGCAATGATCAATCAGCCACCAACTGGTTTATCCGCAGCAGCCTCGACTCTTACGCGAGTACGATTGATAGCATCACTTCGATCGCCACTTCTCCGAGCGCGTTCGCGAGCTACACCATAGATCTGTCAGATGCGGCCTACCAGAACCTCTCCGGGGAGGTGACCTTCCGCCTCTACGGTTATGGTGCAGTCGGTGAGAACCCGTCGCTCCGCCAAGACAACATCACCTTCAACGGATCCGCTGCAATTCCCGAACCATCTTCGACTGCCACCCTATTCTTAGGAGCGGCAGCGGTTACCGCATTACTCCGCCGCAAAGCGCGCAGCTAAGCCACTCTTGCGAGCTTGCGATTTTCGAGAAGCCCCGCGGTGCAACCGTGGGGCTTTTTCGTATCCAACGAGCCGCACCTCCGGATCCAACGCAATCTACTCGAATCGGCGACGATATTCACGGGGCGATTCTCCGTTGTGCTTCGAGAACCATCGGGAAAAATAACTCAGTGATCGAAATCCCAGTTCGAACGCGATCTGTTTGATCGGGATTGCCGACACCTCCAGCTGCGCCTGTGCGTCACTCAATCGCCTCCGGTCCAGATATTGTCGAGGCGACATCTCATACTCTTTCTTAAACAACCGATCCAATTGAGTCGTACTCAAGGAAACTTCCGCCGCCAGTTCGTCCTCTTCAAACGAAAGATCAAGGGGGTGGCGGTCCAACAGCCGGGCCACCTCAAAGATCCGGCTATCCACGTCTTCCGTTCGTTCAGAAAATCCGTCCAGCTTCTGACCGATCTCGACGAAGGTCGACAACCAGGAGATGAACAATTCGCGAATTCGTAAATGACTGTGAAGGTCACCCCGGGAGGACCGGAAAAAGCGCCCGGCGGCAGGTAAAAGGGTCTCCACCAACTCCAACAAGGCTTCCGCCTTGACCTTTAGTTCGGGGAAATCATCGCTTCGGAAAATCAGAGCTGTATCGGAATCGAAACAGGCTTTGCCATCAGGCCAGTCACTCGAGAATCGAAGCGAAATGAATCGGGCGCCACGGGTAAACCTCCGCTCGATCATTGAAGTTCCCGGAAGAATCCAATCTCCAGCCTTCCCTTCACAAACTCCCATCGGAGTTTCTACCTGCATCTCGCCTTCCAAGAGCAAGATCGCCGACCGGCCGGGGATCAAGGACGTCTTCATGGTCAAATACTCCGGTCTCACCTCTCCCTGGTATACCCAGTATAGTTCCGTCTTCAGGTGCGCCCAATCACTCATGCGGATTCGTCCGTTACTGGAACGGTGCACACTTGATTTCTCGGGGGGCATACGGAAGAAGGTCTTACAAAAATAATAGACCGTCAACACCCTCCGATAGATCGCCCTGCCCGCGATAAGTTGCCACACCCAAGCACCCTCTCCTCCAAGTGCTGAATCAACGACAGATCCAGTAGGTCGCGAGCCCGTTCCCCTAGGAATGGAACCGCCTTGCCATTCGGCCTCTCGATCAATCCTCGGCGCTCAGGAACCCGCGCCAGCCGAACTCTGAGAAGATCTCTTCCACATCAAGGCAGCGAGCCAGAAGCAAAAGAGCTGCGTTTCAACCGAGACGGTTTCAGCGCAACGAATCTGAGCTTTCCGTACAAAAGGGCCAACCGGAGCGATTCGGCCGATGCAAGAATCGCCGGATAGAATCTCGAAACGGCGCTGCAGTGGATTTGACGCTTTCAGTCGCAACGCCCCTTCCTCAGTCGACAATTCAAAGGATCGACTAAACGCACTGACTTTCTCAGCTTGCGCGATCTTCTGGTCGTCTAACACCAGTGACCAATGACCGCTCAGCCAGTCACGCTTATCTACGGAGAAAGACTTGTCCAAAAACCGAATCGAGCCCTGCTCGGTCATCCAATTGAATTCGACAAACCCTTTGTTCGACAGGTCGCCACTCTCTCGAATGATGAAATCCCAGCTAAAGATCGATTTTGGAGTACATATTAACATGGTGCGGCCCTACTCACGAAGCTAGGTTGCCTTCCTATCCCCGGGGAATCCACAAAAATACTCTTCGCAGCGCAGAATGGGGAACGGTGGAAGCCATTCCATCGGCCGGTTGGCTGGCTATCGCACCCCGATTTCTCCGAAACTACATCCCGAGGAGCCCAAGTCGCTCGCGACCCATCCCCCTTGACATATCGGGCCACGAATTCGATGTTTTTCCTCCTATGAGGGAGCCGATCAATAGCGTCATCCAATCCGACAGTCCCCCGACGTCGCGATCGACTGGCCAGGTGTCCGTTTCGTTGAGCGTCTCACAATAGCGATTATGGAGGATTTGACCCCGAGCCTTCATTTCTTCGCAGCGGAGAACCGTAGTGATCTCGTTGAGGCGATCCAGTCCGATGCCAAGCCTCCGGCGACGAATACTTTCCCCGCTCGGTTGGCCCTCATCGCGGAAGACGCTGAATCATTGCGACAGCGAAAGGTCGAAGCGGTTCAACTTCTCCAATCGAAGAAAAAGGAGCGATTCAGTATTCCGGGGAAGATATTCTTCCACGAGCTAGATCACTCTGTAGCCCCCAAGGTGGCGTGGCTATTTCCCGGATACGGTGCGCAATATCCCGGAATGCTTCAGGGTGTCCCGGATGCATTTCCGGCAGCCGCCTCTTGGATTGGAAAGCAAACCGCCCGTGCCCAGTCCTATTTCCAAACCAATCCCTGGCTTCTCGGCACCTCGGGAGCGACCGAGCAAGTCGCCGCCGCCGAACAGGCCTATGCAATCCTCCTTACCGATGTAATTTTCAGCGAAGTACTCCACTCAATAGGTGTACCGTGCCACGGCGTGATCGGGCACAGCTACGGTGAGTCTGCTGCGCTCTACAGTAGCGGTGCCGTATCCAATCCATGGAAGGCTATTGGTCTAGCCCGTAGGATTTTCGAGGAGTCAAATCATCACGTTTCACCCTGCGCATTTTTGACAGCCCGCGGTGATGTTGCCCAAAGGATGTGCCCTCCACTGGAGGTGGCACTGGAGAACTGTCCGTCACAATCCGTCCTCTGTGGCAGTCCCGAGGCGGTGAGCGAGGCCGAGAAGTCACTCCACGAAGACGGTGAATTGGTGTTTCGCATTGGCCAACTCGATCAACCGGTCCACACGTCCCGCTTCTCCGTTACTCCGGCAGAGTATCAAGCTGTCTACGATTCGGTAGAGTTTAACCCATCTCGGGTACCCCTCTATAGCTGTGTCACCGGTCTTCCCCTGCCCCCTGAATCGGCAGCGATGAAGCAAGCACTGATTCGCCAGTGGCACGAAACCGTACGCTTCCAATCGGCGACCGAAAGTCTTTACCAAGACGGCTATAGAATTTTCCTGGAGGCGGGTCCCGCGGGGCGCCTGTCCGGCTTTGTTCGTGATACTTTGCGAGGGAAGGATGTCACCGTTCTCTCCTGCGATCACCCGAAGCGCGCCGCTGACCTCCAAATGCGTGAGGTCCTGGCCCGTCTTTACTGTGCGGGAGTCGCCCTATCGGAAGAAAAGATTGCTCAAACCTGCCGTATGGTTTCGGGCCCATCCGCAATCCTTCAACCAACCCGCTCGAAGCCTTCCACAGAAGATCATTCTCTCGAGATCATCCGCAAGGAAATGGCCCAATTGTTGGGGAGCGAAGAATTGCCTCACCCTGACCAAGGCTTCTTCGATTCCGGCTTGGGGTCGATTGAGGTCGTAGAGCTTGCGAGTCGGCTGTCCGCTAAATTCGCGACACAGGTATCCCCCGTCCAAGTGTTCGAAGAATCGACACCGCGGCGGCTGTCCGAATCGCTTTCAGAATCGAACGGCGGCGAAAACCGAAAGAAACGCACACGACCCTCTCATGAACCGATCGCAATCGTAGGGATGTCCTGCCGCATTCCCAGGGGAATCGACAGTCCCGAGCAGCTATGGAGTCTGCTCGAGTCTGGAGCCGATGTGATCGGTGACATTCCAACTGATCGATGGAACCCTGACCAGTGGCCCGACGCACCTCGCAAAGGCGGGTTTCTTGCCGATCTGAGGAAGTTCGACTCCCAATTTTTCGGAATCTCAGCTCGCGAAGCGGCCGCTCTGGATCCCCAACAACGTCTTCTCTTGGAGATGGCCTGGGAGGCTTTTGAGAATTCGTTGATCAATCCCCGGAGCCTACGGGATTCAAACACCGCCGTTTACACGGGTATCAGCGGGAGCGAATACAGCGCGAGACTCAGCCCCAATGAGCGCCTCCAAGCTGGAGGATATCTCGCGACCGGATGCATGCCGTCGACAGCGGCCGGGAGGGTCTCTCATTTTCTCGGCCTAAGGGGTCCTTCCCTCGCCGTAGATACGGCCTGCTCGTCGTCCCTAGTCGCGGTCGATCTCGCGGTACAGGCATTGCGATCGGGCACCTGCGATCGGGCCCTAGCGGGAGGGGTGAACGTCCTTCTTTCGCCGGAATTATCGATTCACCTGAACCAGTCCGGCGCGCTATCCCCCGATGGTCACTGCAAGACATTTGATGCACAGGCCGACGGCTACGTGCGATCCGAGGGCGGAGGTCTGATCGTCCTCAAGCGGTTGAGCGACGCGATCGAGGATCAAGACCGGATCCACGCCGTGATCCGGGGCAGTGCCGTTGACCACAATGGAACGTCAAGCGGCCTCACAGTTCCATCCTCCAAAGCACAGGCGTTGCTCATTCGCAATGCGCTGGACGACGCGGGCATCACAGCGGACCAGATTCAATGTATCGAAGCACATGGTACGGGAACAAAGCTCGGTGATCCAATTGAAGCGGCTGCCCTCGGTTCTGTGTTTTCAACGCGAAAGCACCCGCTGAGAATCGGGTCTATAAAAACCCAAATTGGTCACCTCGAGGCGGGAGCTGGGATCGCTGGTGTTCTGAAAATGGTCCTCCAGCTATCTTTCAAAAAATTTGCCCCGTCCCTCCATTTTTCGTCTCTCAATCCCGCTATCGATTGGCCTGCGAATTCGATTCAGGTTTGTACAGAGTTAACCGATTGGAAGAGCGGTCCACATCCGCGATTGGGTGGGGTTAGCTCGTTCGGCATCAGCGGTACCAACGCTCATCTGATCCTGGAAGAACCACCCGCGCCACCTACACAGACTTCCTCTCCGCAAGACGGTGTCCAGTGCGCGTACACGGTTTCCGCAGGTTCCCCGGCGAGCCTATCCGCGTTAATTCGGAATCATCGGGAGCTCCTCTCTACATCGGAGGATCCCATTCAGGATCTGGCCGCGTCCACCCGATCAACCCGCAGTTCGGCACGATTCCGTCGCGCGGTTATTGGAGACGATGCCGCCTCGATCGCTTCGGCACTCGATTCACCGGGCCTGGCCCCGGCTTCAAAAACTGGGGTAGCCTTCCTTTTTCCCGGCCAGGGTACAGGAACCGATCACGCAATCCGCGAGCTCTACCAGAACAATCCCACCTTTCGCCATTCCTTTGATTCCTGCCGGCAAGGGTTCTCGCCCCTCGGGCTTGAGCTCGACCCACACAGCCCCCAGAAAACGCCCAGGGAATCGCAAGCGGCTCTCTTCGCCTTCGAATACTCACTCGCTCAAGTGTGGATCGACAGCGGGGTGCAGCCTACTGCAGTCGCCGGGCATAGCCTCGGAGAATATGCAGCGGCCGTGATCGCGGGGGTCCTGCGGTTCGAAGACGCGTGCCGGCTTGTCTGTGTGCGGGCTCAGTTAATCGAAGAAATTGGACCGCCGGGATCAATGCTTGCCGTAAGTGCGCCAAAGAACCAGATCACGGCCGTTCTCAGCGAGCACTCTTTCGAGGTCGATATTGGGGCCATAAATGCACCTTCCCTTACAGTCGTATCCGGCTCTTCAGAAGAGATCACGCAGCTACGATCCACACTCCGCACACAACGGATTTCATCCATACTTCTCTCAGTCGACTTTCCATTCCACTCAAGATGGATGTCGCCAGTAGCGAAACGATTCCAGAAAGAACTGAGCGACTTGCCCATCGGAATCCCCAGAATCCCCTTCTATTCGGGCATGTCCGGGAATCGAGTTGATCGGGTTCCGGCAGAGTATTGGTCAGACCAACTGCCCCATACCGTCCGCTTTCTCGACTGCGCCCAATCCCTGATCGACTCCGGCCACCAAACCTTTCTGGAGGTCGGCCCTGGAAACACCCTTTGCCATCTCGGCCTCTCCGCGCGCGAGGACGCACCAAACCTCGCATGGATCGCAGGCCCACCCAACAATGAGAACGCCTGGCAGACGGTTCTGCATGGTCTATGCAGCCTCTACGAAAGAGGTGAAACCGTGGACTGGACCCTCTTCCCGCCACACTTCGGGCGGAGGGTTCCGTTGCCCAATACGGTGTGGGATCGGCAGTACCACTGGATCTCTTCTCAATTCGAAGACGAGTGCTCAGCAGATGCCATCGATCAAGGAAACTCGAGGCCCGATCCCAATCCGCTTTCACCGATCATTGAGCGCTTTGAAGAAGCAACCAATGGACGCGAAAGGCGAAAAATTGCAGCGCTCTACCTGCGCTATCTCTGCAATGGCATACTCGGCAACCCTCCGGAGACTGAAATCCCGACAAGCACTCGATTCCTGGCCATGGGATTCGACTCGATGATGGCAACAATCCTACGCCTTCGAATCCGCAAGGACTTCGGAATCGACCTCACTGCCCCATGGATTATTGAGACCGGCACGCCAGACGACTGTACCGATCGGATTATTCGTGAATCGACCGGTACCAGCCGCCCGGGCTCAAAGGAGCCGAAAACTTCGACGGGCACAGGGGCGGCCGAAAATTATCCACTATCGGTGGGCCAAAGTGCCCTCTGGTTCTTGCAGAAGCTGCACCCCACGAGCACTGCCTACAACCAATCAATCCCTCTCCGCATTCAAAAAGGGACTTTAGAGGATTGGAAGCGGGCCTGCCAGGCATTGGTAGAACGTCACGAGATTCTCCGTACAATTTATCCCGAGTCCCAAGAATCTCCGGTCGCTCGTATTCTGTCATCCAGCGTACCAGATTTTACAACACAAACTTTCCCCGACGGGCGGTCGGTCGAACGTGCGATCGCCCGGGAACACCATCAACCTTTCTCACTATCGGACAGTCCCCCCGTCCGCTTTCGATGGCTCTGCGGCCCTGAGAACGACCCAATCTTGCTCATCACCCTACACCACATCGCTTGCGATGGTTGGTCCAACGAGATCATTCAGCGAGACCTCGCAGCACTAGCAAGGGGCGAATCACTCGATCCGGTCGCATTTTCATACGAACAGTTCTCCCGCGAGCAAAGCGCCATGCTCTCAAGTGAACGGGGCGCGGATCTACTTCGGCGGTGGAGAGAGATCCTCGCCGATCCAATTCCTGTGCTCGATCTAGGAGCTGACTATGCCCGTGTTTCCGACTCCGCTGCAAAAGGTGAAATCCTCTCAATCCCACTAGCACCGTCACTCACATCCAAGCTTCGGGATTTCGCACGCGAGCATGAAAGCACGTTGCAAAACACAATTCTGGCCGCCTTTGCTTCACTGCTTCAGACCCTGTCACGCCAGAACGATTGTATAATCGGCTGCCCCGTGGCTGCGCGCGAAGCTCCCGAGCTCACTGAAACAGTTGGTTACTTCGTCAATCCGCTACCGATTCGGATCCGAATGGATGGGCATACTACCTTCCGCGAATTGATTGCCATCGCTCAGACGGCAATGAAGCGTTCGCTCGAGCTTCAAGATTACCCCTTTCCTCAACTAGTAAAGGATCTAAACGCCCCCCGTATCCCGGGTCGCTCTCCAATTTTTGATGCGAGCTTCAACTTTGTGAGAACACTCGGACAACGGCACGAGGAACTCGAATCATTCTCGATCCCCCAGGCTGCGGGCAAATTCGACCTAACACTGAATGTAGTTGAAAATGGCAGACATCCTTCGTTTTCGTTCGCCTATCGATCAGACCTGTTTCGAACCGACACAATCGAGAGGTTCGGGTTTCTACTGACCCAGATCATCGACGCTGGTATCACCGCACCTGAGATGTCTGTTGGCGAGGCATTGAGTCACTCGATTCAAGATGATCAGCGCTCTTTGATTTCAGGTGCCGAATCTCCGATCACACGCACGGTCATCGACGACTTGTTCCAATGGGCCAAGGCTACTCCTTCACAGATCGCGCTGGTCGCTGGAGAGAGGTCGATTACCTATGGCGAACTCGGGCGACAAGTCCTTTCCTGGGCGAGATGGTTGCAATCGGAAGGAGTTCGCGCGGAGGTTCCAGTCGCAATCATCGCAAATCGTACTGCCGAAACCTGGATAGCCTACCTGGGAGTTCTCGCCTCCGGCGGAACGTTGCTTCCCTTGGACCCTCAGGCGCCCGCGGCTGGCAGGAAAGAGATTCTACAGCGTACAACTCCGCCGCTACTGCTCGCGGAAAATGCTAATGCTTTCTCAGGAATTCCGGCTCGGACCGTCGAGATACTGAATGGTCCTCCGGTAACTGATTCAGAGAGTCCGTGGACCCCTCCAACACTCGCCGGCACCGCCTATATTCTTTTCACCTCGGGTTCGACGGGAACTCCTAAGGGCGTCTCCGTAGGGCACAGTGCACTGGCCAATTACGCGGCGAGTCTCCAGGAGATTCTCCAGACTCATCCGGGCGCTCATTTCGGGCATATCTCTCCACTAACTACAGATCTAGGGCATTCAGCCTGGGTCGGGGCCCTGACTACAGGCGGCTGCCTTCACCTCATCCCCGACAGAGTCCGTCTGCACCCATCATTGTTCGCGGCCTACATCAAAGATCATCCACTCGACTATCTAAAATCCACTCCGAGCCACTGCTCGGCTCTCCTTGAACCAAATGGTTCCGGGACGGTCGAAGACTTTCCGATAAAATCGTTTATTCTCGGCGGGGAACGGGTTTCATCCGAATGGCTTGCGCGGATCAAGGAGTTGGGGTCGGAGTGCTCCATCATTCATCACTATGGCCCCACGGAAGCCACGATTGGAGTGCTGGTGGCTAACCTCAACTCTCATGACAACGTTTCGACAAAAGCTCTCCCTCTGCGGCGACCGACACTCAACACCACGATTGCCCTGGTGAATGAGGCAGGCTGCGTCGTACCCCGCGGAGTATGTGGTGAGCTCACCATTTCAGGTCTGTGCCTATCCGATGGGTACATCGATGGGACCACAACGGCACCCGGCCCCCTAGAGCTTTCTCAGATCACCGAAAACGGCGTGTATCGAACGGGCGATCTCGCCCGTATGTCGCTCAATGGAGACATTGAGATCATTGGAAGACTTGACCGCCAACTGAAGCTCCATGGGATACGGATTGAACCGGGCCACCTGGAAGCTCTGCTCCAGCAATTGAGTTCCGTTTCTGATTCAAGGATTTTTATCCACGGTGATCAGATCTGCGCCTGTATTGTTTCTCAGGATCCGCACGGCGTGGAAGTAGCGGGTGAGCACCTCAAGCGTCACTTACCACCGTCACTCGTACCCACCCGATGGTACCAGTGCGAGCAACTGCCGCTTACCCGAAATGGAAAGCTGGATACCGATGCGCTCACAGAAACTAGATCTTTCTCGACGGAGCCGAAAAACCGGGGGCAGGATCCTTTGATGGCGACGGTTTTGAGAATCTGGAAAGATGCTCTCCAACGACCGGAACTGAGGTCCGATGAGAATTTCTTCGATGCGGGAGGTCATTCTCTCCTCGCAATTCGCCTCCTCGCCTTACTCTTCGAACAGACCGGCCACACCCTTTCGATAGCAGATCTCTTGAACCACCCGACCGCGGAAAAGACTTCGGCCTTTCTACGCGCCAAAGGAAGCGAGCCATCCATCACGGTTCCAGTGGTTCAACTGAAGGATGGGCGGGGTCCGCTTCAAATTCTCATCCCAGGAGCAGGTGGAAGCCTCCTCTATTTTCAACCTTTACTGGAGAAGATCAGTGAGGGGCCTGTCATCGGGTTGCCGGGCCTCATCGGACATAAGAATGCGCCCAAATCTGTCGACGAGCTGGCCAGCTACTACCTAGAGAACCTATCACCAGAACAATTGGATCAGCCCATTGCCCTACTGGGGCATTCGTTTGGAGGACTCCTCGCTTGGGCCCTGGCAGATCGACTCCAGGCATCCGGTGCCACGGTTCGTCATGTCGGGATCATCGACAACCCCGCAGTCGGCAGCGGCAAGGGCCGGGAGTACACGAGCTGGGATCATGTTGACTGGTTGCGTCACATAGCACTGCGAATCGGCAAGCTGCACGGAACCACCCTACAACTACCAGAGTCCATCAACCGAGAACTCTCTCCAGAAGAATCCGACAGGTCTTTCGCCGCTCACCTGAGAGATCACGGCTTCCTCCCTCAAGGGACCAGCGACGAAGCCCTGGCGCAGTACATTCGCACCTATCGGGCCAACGCATTGGCCGCGGCTCTATATGAACCCGCGCGGATCAAGAACCCGCCGTTCCAGCTCCATCTTTTTCTCGCGGCTGATCAGGATCATGAACTTGATGAAGACCGAAGCGAGATGAGTGAGTGGCTCGGCTGGGAGAAAGTCTATCCAAGGTCCCCTCATTTATATACCCTTCCCGGCACTCACCTTTCACTGCTTGCGGAGCCCAACGTCGAACGCCTCGCGGCCGAGTGGAACAAATTGATCGCCCCTCATCCTCATGGCCGATAAATCGATCCAACGCCTCTACCGGTACATCTACGGAAACTGGTCAACGATGATCACCCGTACCTATGCGGAACTGGGCATCGCCGAACTACTCGCGGAATCACCCCGTTCACCGGAAGAGATAGCTGAAGATACGCAGTCAGATCCTGAGGCGCTTAACCTTTTGCTGCAATGCGCGGAGGAGCTGGGGTTTCACCGAAAAGATCCTGAGTCTTCCAAATTAATTCTCAGAGAGATCGGAACGCTTCTGAATCCTCACCACCCGAACAGTCTCCATGCTGCCGCCATTCTCAACGGGGAAGACTATCGCTACGGTCCTTGGGGACGGCTCCCTGAATTCGTTCGATCGGGGGATGGCCGGGAGATCTCACCCACCTGGGACACAGGAAGTCTCCCCTACCTCGCATCCCGCCCCAGCCAACTCGCTACTTTCCAAAAGGCGATGCAGGACCTCAGTACAGCTACGCTTTCATCAGAGAACGAAAACCGCTGTATCGCCTCGTCAATCCCCTTGGATCAATTCAGCAAAATTATCGATGTCGGGGGCGGAACCGGAAGTCTTCTTTCCGCCATCCGCGAGAGAAACGCGCAATGTGCTTTAACCCTGTTCGACCTCCCCTCGGTTCTCGCCGAATCCACCCTAGCCGAGGAGTCACGCATATCGCTCCGCGAGGGAGATTTCTTCGAAGAGATTCCGCCAGGCTACGGTGCCTACCTATTCAAAAACGTACTCCACAATCACCCCAAAGAACGCTTGCACAAAATATTCCGAAATCTCGCCATCGCGCTAAAGAAGAGCCCCTCGACATCCCGTGCCTTCTTCTTTGAACTAATCCACGGATCTTCCCCGCGAGACCCAAGTCGAAATTCCCTGATCGATATGAATCTCTTCCTTCTAGTGGGCGGCCGCGTCCGGAGCCATGAGGAATACAATGAGCTCCTCTCTCCTCATGGCTTGCAAATTGTTTCCAATCACCCGCTTCAATCCTCTGCGAGACGGGCCCTCGAAATACAACTGCTTTAGCACCTACGGCGAACCCAGCTTGACTTGCCTAAACTGCGGGACATCCCCTCGGTCCGGCCGGAAGCGGCGAAGGCCATGCGCGGGCAAGGCTGAAGCCATGCCCCACTGTGGGTAGGCTGCTTTAGCACCTACCGCCAACCGGCTTGAGTTGCCTGAACTGCGGGACCCCCTCGGTCCAACCGGAAGCGACGCGGCCATGCATGGGCAAGGCTGAAGCCATGCCCCACTGTGGGTAGGCTGCTTTAGCACCTACCACGAACCCGGCTTGAGTCGGCTAAACTGCGGGACATCCCCTCGATCCAACCGGAAACGACGCGGACCATGCGTGGGCAAGGCTGAAGCCATGTCCACTGTGGGTAGGCTGCTTCAGCACCTACCACGAACCCGGTTTGACTCGGCTGAACTGCGGGACATCCCCGGTCCGGCCGGAAGCGACGCGGCCATGCGCGGGCAAGGCTGAAG
>CEOD01011858.1_pt1 | contig 12593 bp, 6 predicted proteins | sample 530341 | NCBI WGS metagenome assembly CEOD01 (sample SAMEA2619950, study PRJEB7988) | marine metagenome | isolation source: saline water (ENVO:00002010), including | reverse complement strand
TAAAAGCATATATAAAACAGGATATAAAGATTACACTAAAAGAGATTCTTCTAAGTTTGGAGTTTCTAGAGGTAGGACTGATGTTGTTTATACTTTAAGCACTATTGTTAATCAAGAGACTTCAGAGTGGTTGTCTGAGATTTACAGAAGCACTAATGTTTTCTTAATGGAACTTGGAGTAGACCAACAACCTAAATACATCCCAATAATTGTTACGGATGCAGACACAACACCTCTACCTCGAAACAGAAAAAATGTAGAGCAATTTACAATATCTTTTGTAAAAGATGTTCACACTGTAAAACAATAGTAGTATGGCGGTTAATATATTTGAATTAATAATAAAAGGAACTGAGGGTACAGAAAGTCAAACTTTAACGCAAGACATTAACCCTGAAAATAACAATTTTTTTAATTGGATTTATGCAGAGTCACTTTACCATTCAGTACCATTAAATTGGCAATTTACTCCTGCTCTGCAAGGCATCCCTAGCTTAACATACGACTCATACCTATCTTTATATAACGAAGATTTTACTGAAGGCTTTAACGATATACATGTACATTCATTTTATACAGATTTTTACAACGTTAATGACTCTTTTTTTGTAGCTGAAGGTTGGGCTTTTAACATGTACACGTTAGCTAATGATGGGTTAGATGCTGCAGACGCTAATGAAATTGAACACGACCAAACGCCTGGTTTTGCGTACTATAAACCGACCAATCACTACGTAATGCCTGATTTAACTGTTTACGGTAGAATAAGCTCTGTAAATAATTCACCCGAAAGAGTAGGTTCAAGCTTTAAGTCTCGATACATACCTGATTCGTCAAGCACTCATCCATCTTCGATAACTAACAAGATGAGTGAGATTTATTTATCATCTCTTTACGTTGCAGAGTCTTTTGCTTTAAGGCATGAACAAAGATTAAATTACGGCTCTATCAGAAGTCAAAACCTTTATTTAGAACTTTCTATGCAGTTTGTTGATTTAACCTCTACAGCAGGAGCAGCAAATAGGTATATAAGGTATTTCGATAGATTTTACGGTCATATAATGTTTCTGGTTTTTGGCTTTTACGGAAGCACTAATGTTCTTTTCCATCAACGTTTTTCTGAAAAGCCTGATTTTTTATTAACTAAAAAAAAGTTTTCAGATATACCCTCTTCTAACTTTCCTACTTATGGTTTTGGAGATGTAACATGTGACTATGCTTTACCTCCTGTAATTTTAAGCTTTGAAAATATTTTCCAACCACACACTATAGGTAAAAATGTAGAATTATTTATAAAGGTTGGACTTGCACCTACTACAGTGGCGCAAGAACTTGTAGGGTGTTATGGTGACGGAGCTGTTGATGGAAGCGGTTTCTACGACGATATTCAAAGTACTTCAGTTCTTTACAGTATTGATTCTAGTTCAAATTTAACAGGAACTTCTGATGGTAAATGGTTTCCTAAATCTTTCACATTTAACGAAGCGTTTGACCAAAACACTGTTAACGCACCTGTAAGGGCTGAGGTGGCTACATCTCAGAAAATGTTATTTTTTGGGGGTCAATTTTCTAACGCTCCTTTTTCTGTTGCTAGAGTTGAAAAAACTTTAGATAAATCAACAACTTATCACGTCTCTTTTAATGTTGAAACCTGTAATCACGGAGCTACAGTTAGGGTGTACGCTATAGATAGCTCTAACGAAATAGTGGAAGCTTTAACGGATGAAATAAATATACCTATAAATGGCGCAACTGACACTGAAGCTATAACTCATTTCACTTTCAATACTCACAGAGCTTTTGCTAGGGTAGCTTTAGAAGTTACACTTCTTCAAGATTTACCTGAAATGTCGTTTATAAGAATAAATTACGTTAGATTTGAACGGACTAGATTTATTATTAAAGAAAAAAATGTAGATTATATAAGAAATACAACCACAGGGGTCGACGAACACCAAGTAAGCCCTAACAGTGATAATTGGCTTCTTGGCTCAAATAACGGTATAGCTTCTGAAGCTCCTATAGTAGTTACAACTTCTGAATTAACAAAATACCCATTATCTTATTCTAGGCATATAAGTTCAAGCCCTAACTATGAGGAAGTTCGTTATTTCGATGATGGATTTGCACCTGAATCAGATATTAAAAGTGATGTTGAAAATGTAATACTGCCTTTTAATAAGGCTGACGGTAGTTTTTCATCTTCGGAGTCTCAGTTAAATTCAGCAGAAACGCATAGGTTTAGTCTTTTAAATAATAGTTCTATTATTGATAGCGATGGATGTTACACCTATTCTTTTGCAACTCTTAGGTGCAACTTATCAGTAGGCTCTACAGATTTACATATATTTACTGACAAGAATTTTGGAGACTTGTTTGTTGATTCGGAGGGAATTCTCATTGAAGAAATTAATTTTTTTGATTCAGAAAACTCATTTATAACTCAGAATGCTGCTAGCGACAACAAAATAAGAATTAAGTACGACCCTGCTAATGGAGTAACTCCTCCCAACGCAGTTCAGAAAGAGGAAATTCCTGAAGATTCTATAGGATATTCTTTTTTAATTGAATATAAAGTTGACTCTCTTTCAGGCGGAGATAGCTTGAGAGTTGACTTCGGTGAAGGAACTCAATCCTTAGAAATATCTTCTGCAGGCACATCTTCAGGAACTATAATTGCTCAAGGCTCTCAATTAAGAATTAGACCTGAAACAGCAATCGAAAAAGGTTCTGCTTTAACAGGTTTAGATGCTGTAATAGATTATGTTAAGATTAAAGCAGCTCAATCAGGGACTGCTATTGTTACAGAGCAAGTAGGACTACCTACTTCAATTAATTCTACTGAAAATTACGTTGCAGCCTACGATTCTGCTCTTAGAATTAAGAACATCGATATTCAAGATAATAGTTTAGCCACAGCAGTAGCAACTCAATTTCTTTCTACTTCTATTCCAAATACAGATTTTGAAGGAGCTAGTCAAGTTATTATAACTATAGATACGATGTACATTTCTTCAGGCGCTACAATAGCTGTCTCAGAAAATTTTGAAGGAAGTGTTACCACGACAACTATAAGTAGTACTTCTCCATCTAGTAATCTCCACACTATAACTAAAAATAATATACCTGATGACGCAGATGATGCGCTTATCTTTATAACAGTTTCTCAGCCAAGCTCATCAGGCACTTTAGATGTTTACATCAACAATATTAGTGTGCAAGCTATTTTTACGGAGTCTGGAGAAGAAGCTAAAACTGATATTAACTTAGATTTATTTGAAGACTTTGATGTTTCTTTTAACGCTTCAATTAAAGATTATAGAGACTTAGATTCTTCTAGCTCTTCATTTTCTAAAACACTAACAATACCTGCTACAGCTAAAAATAAATTAGCTTTTAATTTTCAAAACGAATTACAAGCTTTATCTAACAAGTATTCTGTAGCAAGCAGTTTTAACCAAATAAAACCGTTAAAGTTTTTACTCAAAGCAGACGGTGTAGAGGTATTCTCAGGTATAGCAAACCTTTTAGGTTCTTCTTTAGATGAAAATGGAGCTTACGAGTTAGAGGCTAACCTAGTTTCAGGTAACGCTGATTGGGTAGAGATGCTAAGAGAAATTGAGTTAAAAACTCTTCGCTCTCGTCAGTATAAAATATCTTCCGATAGAATAATTGAAAGAACTCTAAATCCAAGTTTAAATGATGAGATATTTTTTCCTCTTGTTGACAACGGAAAATGGAAAGTTAGAGACTCTAGCAATCCTGACGCTGTAAATGTTGGTTGGGGAAATATAAAAGCTGCGTTTTCTATTAGAATAGTTCTTGAAAAGATATTTGAGCAAATAGGGTACTCTTTAGTTAGTAATTTTTTTAATGAAAATAACGAGTATAGTGATGAGTTCTCCCCTGATTTTGGCTCTTTTAAAGACAAGCTTTTAGGTATAGCACCTTCAATGAGCAAGCCTGACTTTGCTATTAAAAAAACGTTGTTAAACATATCTTTTGACCCTAATTTAGCGTCAGGCGCAGCCAATGGCGTTTCTCAATTTTCAGCATTTAAAGGAAGTGAATCGCAACCTAGACCTAGAGTTAAAAACGGAGCGTTTTTAGGTTGGGATTTACTCATTGAAAATGAGAGAGCTTATTATTTAGATTGGGCTTTTATGAAATTCAATGTTGTTAATCAAGATGAAGGCGGGTTTCATTCTACTGAATTTATATCATCAACGGACACTCTAGGTGGAGCTGACTTTATAAGTAGTACAACTCCTGACTCTAATAGGTATAAGTTAAGAGGAAACAATTTAAGTCAAACCAAATCTGTTATACAAGTTTCTTCTTCTGACTACTACAACATAGATATAGCTATAAACTTTACATTAAGTAAAATTGCAGGAACTGACTCTTTTCATGCAAGCGATGCCTTTGCAGGTGAGGATGGCTTTGAAACTTTTATGACTGTAATTTTAGTTGATTCAGAGTTTGCTAACGATAATTTATATAAAAGCGGTGGATTTGCTTTTAATGCTTTTGATTTGTTTGATGAAAATGCAGTAGAGCTTTTAAATACAGATTACGAAAATACTAGAGTTTCTTTAAGCAGAAATCAATACTTAGAAGGCAACAAAAAGTATAATGTTGTAGCTCTAATGGGCACTAGAGGTCTTGGGCTTACTATTGGAGATTACGAGCTTGCTTTTAATTGCGGCTTTAGTGTAAATGAATTAGACTTAAATCTTGAGGTTTGTAAATCAGTAGCTCCTATGGAGGGTAAATACTTCACAGTTTACAACGATGAAGCTACGCCTAAAGCTAGTTACTTAGAAGTTTTACCTGATGTAAAAGCTGTAGAATTTATATCTGAATTAACAAAAATATTCAACTTAAATTGGGCTACAAATAATTTAACTAAAGAAATTACTGTAGAGCCTTTTAGTGAGTTTTACGATTTTGAAGGTTCTCGATTTCCATTTAAAGATTTTACAGAAAAAGCTTTAATAACTAAAGTGTCTAATAACGAGATTGTCAACACAGATTTAGTTTACGCAATGAAAGATGACTCGTCAGACTATTCAATAAAAGAAAGTTATCAAGGAGATTCATCTATTAGTTTTGGAGATAAAAAGATTTACTTAGCTTTAAATGGGTTATCTAATTCTGCTTCTTTATCTTCTGAAAATCAAGGAGTCTCTTTAAACATTTTTTCTGCTTTAAAAATGGGTCACGCTAAATTTATAGCTAGAACAAACTCAGGAAATCCTTTAATGAGTTCTGTTGCTGCTCAAACGCAAAACTTAAGAAAAAGAACTATTTGGATTCCTAGAATATGGGGTGAACCTAATTCTACGTTAGAGCCTATGTTACCTGAAGAAAAACCTGATTCAAATAATTCTCACGAATATAAGCTTTGCCTTTTAAAGGGTACAAAATACATAGATAAATCTCTTAGTTACATAAACTCTACTTTATCTTTTAATAATAGTATTAGTAATGAAGTTCCTTGTGTGCATTACTCTTTAGAGGCTAAGTTCATTCACGAAAATGAAGGTATATACAGTTCTAGCGCAGGTAGTGGGTTGTTTAGATATGAGGAAAAAACTCACCCTGCTTACTTAGAGGTAGGTTCTTATTTTCCTTATGAACCTGATACCCCTAGTACTATATTTTCAGATATAAATGGAGCTTCAAGCAATGAAAGCGGATTATTTAATGAGTATCATCAAAAGCTTATTGATATGCTTATGATGAGGGATAAGATTGTTACTGCTGAAATATACTTAACATCAGAAGAAATGAGAAGTCTAAACTTTAGACAGCTTGTTAAAATAGATAACGAATTATACATAATAAATAAAGTAAAAGATTTCAACTTTTCAGGAGAAACCACAGAAGTTGAGTTGTTGCTAGTTACTAGAACAGGAACTAACCACGAAATACTATAAGAAATGGCAAAGGCACAAGACGAATATGTAATTAAGTTTGGTATAGAAGGCACTAATGAGCTTTCTAAACTTCAAATAAAGTTAACTCAAGCTAATAAAAAGCTCGCAGACTTTAACAAGAAAATAAAAGACCAAAAAGGGGCTAGTGGTTCTGCTACTCAACAAAATAAAAAGCTTAGAAAAACTGTAGATGATTTAAAAAATTCTATAAAATTACAAAGCAAAGCTTTAGAAGACAGCACTAAAAAGATTTCAAAACACGCTAAAGAAACGAGTAAAGCTTCAAAAGCTAAAGGCTCTTTAAATAAAGGACTTCTTTCAGGTGTAAAAAACTTCGCTAAAGCTGCCGCAGCAATAACTGCTGTTATAGCTGTAATGTCTAGACTTATAAGGTTTATTACGGAAAGCGTAAAAGCTTTCGCTAAATTTGAAAAAGGAATAATAAACGTAACTACACTTTTAGGTGAAAGAGAAACAGGGCTTTTTTCAGGTCAATTATTTCAAGGAGGAATAAAATTATCAAAAGACTATGGGTTCGCTTTAAATGATGTAACTAAAGCTATGTTTGACTCTGTATCGGCAGGTGTAAAAGCAGGAGAAGCTTTAGAGTTCCTTAATGAAGCTTCCACTCTAGCTGTTGCAGGTGCTACAGATTTAAAGTCTGCAACATTAGGATTAACTACAGCTATAAATGCTTATGGACTAGAAACTGAATCAGCCGCAGATGTTGCGTCTACACTATTTAATACTCAAAAGTTTGGGGTAACTACAGTAGAGGAGTTATCTAAAGCTATTGGTGTCGTTGTACCTTTTGCTGCAGCATCAGGTGTGTCTTTAAAAGAGTTAGGCGCTACTATAGCAGTTACAACTCGTACGGGTCTTGATGCCGCTAAATCTGTTACAGCTCTTCGTGCTGCAATATCTCAGATGCAAAAACCTGCAGCAGAGTCTAGAGACTTATTTATTAAATACGGAATACCTATTGGTTCTGCTCAGTTAAAAGCTGTTGGGTTTACTGAAGCAATGCGTAGACTTAATGTGGCGTTTAAAGATAGTCCTGCGGCTATAGAGCAAATGTTTGGTAATGTTCGTGGTCTTACCGCTATATTTTCTATTGCAGGTGACAACGCTGATGAATACCATAATATATTAGAGCGCCTTGAAGACACTACAGAGTCTTTCGCTAATGTTCAGAAAGCTAAAAATGATTTATTAGACTCAACTGAGATGCGTTTAAATCAGCTCTCTACATCTTGGGAAAGCTTTAAGGTTGCTTTTGGAGATACTAATTTTTACAAAAACGTAATAGGTCAGTTAACATCTCTTGCTGACGCTCTTAAAGATGTTTTCGATGGAACTGACGCTTCTAATGTAAGAAGAATGTTTGAGCCTTATATGGAAGCTTTTAATGAGTTATCGCAACAAGAGAAATTTGAATTTATGAACTTTAATCCTGTAGGGATTGAAAGTTTAGATGAAGTTCCTAAAAAATTTCAGGAGATGTTTTCTCTTTTAGAAGCTGCTCAAACCGAATTTAGATTATCAGGTATTAGTGCCGATGAATTAAGTTTTGGACAATTAAAGGCGCTTAATAATTTAGGTATATATCAAGACGAGTTAGATACTTTACTTGCTAGAGAGAAAAAATTAAAAGATAAACAAGCAGAAGAAGACGAAGCAAGAGAAAAGCAGAAAAGCTTAAATCAAATGGCTTATCAAAAGATAGAGAGAGATAATAGACTTCAATTACAGTTGGATATAGCTGAGATAGAGGAAAAAGCTTTCGAGCGAGGAGACTACGCAAACACAACACAAATGGCTGCTACTGTAGCTAGATTAAAGAGTCTTAGAGCTACTAAAAGAAAGTTTCTACAATTAGGGATAGAAGATGAGACAGAGTTTTCTAGGTTGGAAGTCGCTATAGCTAAAGAGGTTTTAAAGCAAAAAAAGCTTCAGCAAACTATAGAAAGACAAGACAATCAAGAGTTTGACGAGTTAGAAGTTAGAATGTACACAAACTTAGCTAGGAGAAAAAGAGATGTAACTCTTTCTGAAGCGGAGCATAGAACAATGACTAACAGAGAGTTAACTAGAGATTTACTTAAAACAGATATAGAGTACTTCGAAGAACTCTTAGAATTAACTGAAGCTTCTGAGCTTGGGTTTAGAGCTAGCGGACAAACTAAACAGCAAATAGAGGAAAAGCTGACTAACGCTAAAATACAACTTTTAAAGCTTGAAGAAGATGAAGAGTCGAGAAAGAGAAAAATAATTACAGACCTCACTAAGAAAAGCATAGACGCATTATTTGACCATAGAGAAAAAATGGCTGAAGTTGAGCTTGAAAATTTCGAAAGAAGAATGGATAGAAGAAAAGCTATGCTAGAGCAAGAGGCTAGTGATGGCTTAATAAATCAAAGAGAACAAAAAGCCGAAGAAAAGAAGTTAGAGAAAGAAGCTTTTGAAACAAGAAAGAAACACGAAATAAAATTAGCTAATATAAGCTTGCAACAAGAGTTAGCGAATATAGCAGTTCAAGCCGCAGCAAACCCTGCCAACGCAGCTACGTTTGGTATTACAGGTTTAGGTCAGTATGCTGCATTAGCTGCAATAGCCCTTGCTAGGCATCAAGGAACTATAGCGTCTATAAACGCTCAACAATTTGCTAAAGGTGGTTTAGTTATGGGTAATTCACACGCTATGGGTGGGGAAAGATTTGCTGTTGGAGGAAAAGTTGTGGAACTTGAAGGCGGAGAGGCTGTTATAAACAAAAGGAGTACAGCTATGTTTGGAGCTGCTTTAAGTGCTATGAATCAAGCAGGGGGAGGAACTTCATTTGCAAGCCCTAACATTGGAGGAGGTAATCTAATAGATTACGAAGCTTTAGGTAGTGTAATAGCTAGCAACACAAATGTTGTTCTACCTGTAGAAACTTTAAACAAAACACAGAACAGAGTTAAAATGATTGAGAAAAATGCAAAATTCTAATATGATAAAAGAACTCTCTAAAGCTATCGAGGAGCTTTACGGAGTAGAAACAAATGGGGTTATAGAAATCTTGTTTGAAGAAGGTGTAATAAATAAAACTTCTATAAGAAACTACCTTATAAGAAAGTACTTTGATGATTGCTTAAAAGAAAACAATGCTGAGTTAATAAAGTATATATTTTTAGATATATCCGAAAATTACGATATTTCAGTTAGGCAAGCTCAAAGAGTTGTTTATGATTACATGAAAACAAAGTGACAGTCGATGTCAACACTAAAAATTAATTAATTATTATATTTGCAAGTAGTATGGAAAATATATATCAAAATAAATCGTGGTACTCTATTAATTCTATAGAGGCGAAGAAAGGAAAATCTACAGATATATTTATATATGATGAGATTGGCGTTCACGGCATTACTGCTAAAAGTTTTTTACGAGATTTAAAAGATTTAGGAGGTAAAGATATTACCCTTCATATTAATAGTACAGGAGGGGATGTTTTTGAAGGTCAAGCTATATATACCGCACTAAAGAATTATACAGGAAAGGTAACAGCTAAAATAGAAGGTTTGGCGGCATCAATGGCTACAGTTATAGCTTTAGCTGCTGACAGTATAGAAATGACTTCTAACAGCTTATTTATGATACACTCTCCAATGAGTAATGTATTTGGAAATAAGTCTCAAATGCGTAAGCAAATAAATGCGTTAGAGAAAGTTGAAGCCACAATGCTTAAAGTCTACTCTAAAAGAACAGGTTTAGATGAAGATAAGATTTCTTATATGCTAGATTCAGAAACTTGGTTAAGTGCTGATGAAGCTAAAGAAATGGGGTTTGTTGATTCTATATCAGGTAAAGTAGAGATTGTGGCTAAATACGACATTACAGGTTTTGAAAATAAAACTGCAGAAGAGATATTAACCACGTTCGGAAACGAACATATAAAAACAGAGAAACAAATGGATGAAGCTACTATGAAAAATTGGTTTACAGAAATCAAAAACCTAATTGTAGGTAAAGCTGAAGCTGAAGCTCAACAAGAGCAAGTTCAAACAGAAGCTAAAGAAGAACAGCCTCAAGTAAATGTTAGCGAGTTAGAAGCAAAAATTAATGCTTTAACTGAAGAAAGAGATTCTTTATCTCAAAAACTTAGTGCTGAAAAAGAAAAAGCTAACGAGTCTAAAGAAGAATTTAAGACTCAGTTTGAAACTATGGCACAGCGTATTTCAAAATTAGAGGCTACGCCCTCAGTTACGCTAGCTGAAAACGAACCTAAAGTAGTTGAACAAGGTGCTAAAAAACCTGACGCTTGGGATTCATTAGCAAATCAAATTTTTAACAAGTAATAATAAATTAAAAAAACACAATTATGGCTAACGCTATTAGTACATCAATTACGGGGTATCACCAAGAAGAGGTGCAAAAATACTTCCTATCTCCTTTATTTTTAGGAGATGACTCATACTTGAGTAAATTTACGATTTACCCTGACGTAAAATCAAGTATGAAATTAGACCACTTTCAGTCTGCTGAATACATCACAAATGCAAACGCAGGTGCTGCTTTCTCTGCTGACGCTGAAACGTCTTCTTACACTCAAAAAACTTTAGTAGTTGGAAACCTTGAAGCTGAAATGGAGCAAAGAGCAAATGTATTTTTTGCTACAGTAAAAGCTCAAGCTTTAAAACTAGGTACTGCTAAAGACAATATTGACGGAACTGTGATTAAAGAAATAATGGCTAACATTATGATGCAAGCTGTTAAGCGTGACTTCCACAGACAATTATGGTTTGCAAACTTAAATAATTCTGCTGCAGGAAGTGATACTGACGGAACAGGTCGTAACGCAGATTACGATGTTTACGACGGAATCTTTGAGGTTCTTAAAGACGGTTTAGGTGCAGGTCAAAAATTAACTATCGGTGTTGCTGGTGACTCACCTTCTACAGGTTGTACGCTAGCTGCTTCAGGTGTTTACACAGGAGCTGAAGTTATTTCAATCCTTGAAGCTGTTGTAGATGCTGCAACTCCTGAGTTGACAGAGCTTCCTAAAACAATGTATGTTTCAGGAGTTATCGCTAACGCTTACATGAAGTATTTACGTTCTCAAAACATTTCTGAGTCTTTCATCTACTTACAAGATGGTACTCCTGCTAATTTAAGCTTTGCAGGTATTCCTATGGTAGTTCGTAGAGATTGGGATTCTCACATTGCTAACGACTTCAGTTTAATTACTGACGCTTCTGCTGCTGACTCTACAGGTCGTATAGCTCTTATTGCTGACGGAGCAATAGCTGTAGGTTCTGACTTTCAAGGTGCTTCAGTTGAAAATTGGTATTCTTTAGACCAAAAAGCTTATAGAATGCGATTTGGATATGCTTGTGGTACTCAGTTAATGGATTCTAAATTAGCTGTAACTGCGCTTCACAAATAGTATAGTGCAATAATTAATATAAGAAGGGGTTGGGTTTCTACCCTTCCCCTTTTTTTAACTATATAAAAAAAAGAAAAATATGGCATTAGTAGGATTAGCCGTTAGTGGTAACGACCACTTTGCAAAAGGCGGTGTCAAAAAAATGGAAATAGCTTCTTACGCTGAAGGAGGACAAAGCTCTTTAGCTATTAGCGCTTCAGGGGCTGCTTCAGGAACTATAGGTAGCTCTATAAAAACTGTAGAGTTTAAAAAAGAAACTGCAAATATGCAGGTTACAGCTTCTAATGATTTTGGAAAAGGTTTAACTACTTTTGAAATTGTTATTGAAGGTTATGTTCCTGATATAACTAAAGAAAGATTAGTAGAGCTTCAATCAATGGTTAACACGCCTTTAATTGCTAGAGTTTATACTTGGGATGGAGCATCGTATTTAGTAGGTTGGGATGCGATTTCTTCTGAAAGCAATTCAAAGACTAGATTTCCTATGGAGTTAACATCTGCTGTGGCAAACACAGGTTCATCATTAGCTGATGAAAACGGAGTAACTTTGACCTTTACTTGTATGCAAGCTGAAGCTCCTGGCGTATTTTAGGCATAATATTTAAAAAGAAAAAAAATGGCATTAACAAGTTTAAATAACACAGCATTCCATACATCACTAACTTCTAAAAGAGGTTTAGTTGGAGGTGTATTAGAATTAAAATTATGGGAGCAAGTATACCCTACTACGGCTATAAGCGGAACAAACTCTTGCGAGCTTGGGGCTGCTATAGATGGCACTCACGATATAGTTATTGCTTCAGGAGACTTACCAACATCTCCTGCTCCTGCAACATATAGATTTGCTCCTGAGCAGTCTACACTTACTGTATCTACAGCTCAAGAGAATGGATTAGCTTTGCACACTTGCTCAATAGAAGGATTTATTCCTAATTTAAGCAGCACAGAATTTGGAGCTTTATCAGAATTAATTGGAAAAGCTCTTATGGGTATTGCAACGTTGAATGTAAAAGCTAATGGGTCAAATGTAGAATTACTTTTAGGTTGGGATAACATTTTAGGAGATACAACTACTGTTAGTAGTGCTCCTCACATAACTTCTAAGTTTGCATTATTCTTAGAGTCTATAGAATCTACATCAGGTTCTGCAATGTCAGATGACGTTGGGGCTACAATAAAGCTTACTGCAGTTCAAGGAGAGCTTCCTAGACAAGTATCTGCGTCT
>CEOD01025357.1_pt1 | contig 12638 bp, 10 predicted proteins | sample 530341 | NCBI WGS metagenome assembly CEOD01 (sample SAMEA2619950, study PRJEB7988) | marine metagenome | isolation source: saline water (ENVO:00002010), including | reverse complement strand
CGGGCCGTTGACGTCATTCGAAGCGACGGCTTCGAGGTTCTAGCGAGTGTTGTCAATGTGTTGGAGGGCGAGGACCTGCGGAGCATGGCGAAAACGACCGGTCTCGGGATCATTGAGATGGCCTCGGTTCTCGATTCATTGAAGCCGGACGTAGTGGTTTCGGTAGCGGATCGATATGAGACCCTGGCGACTGCGGTCGCGGCTTCCTATATGAACATCCCCCTTTGCCACATTCAGGGTGGGGAGGTGACCGGATCGATTGACGAGAAGGTCAGGCATTCGATCACCAAGTTGTCAGACCTCCACCTGGTCTCGAATGAGAGAGCGAGAGAGCGAGTGATTCGCATGGGTGAAGTGCCGGAGAAGGTATTTGTTACCGGTTGCCCGTCCATCGACATCGCGGCAGAGATTTTGAAAGAGCCCGCCCGTGAACCTGGATTTCACAGGAAGTACGGGGGTGTTGGAACAGAACAGGATCTGGCAGACGGCTACATCGTTGTACTTCAGCACCCAGTGACTACGGAGTATGAAGCTGCCAGAAGGCAGGTGATGGAGACCCTTGAGGCTATCTACGAATTCAACCGGCCAACTCTTTGGTTCTGGCCGAACGTCGATGCTGGTTCGGATGGAACTTCCAAGGGGATTCGCTCCTTCCGGGAGAACCGGGGGGCAGAGAATATTCATTATTACAAGAACATGGAGCCCCGTGATTTTCTTCACTTGCTCAAAGGATCGATGGGGATTGTTGGGAACTCCAGCGTCGCGATCCGCGAGTGTTCCTACCTCGGAGTCCGGGCGATTGATATCGGAAGTCGGCAAGCGGGTCGCGACCATGGTGCAAATGTCGTGAACGTGGACTACGATAAAAATCAAATTCTGTCGGCTTTGAATAGTTGGGAAGCCGATGGTCCAGTCGCGCCGGACTTGTTGTATGGCGACGGTTTGGCGGGGGCCCGAATTGCGGAGATTCTCGCTACTGCTGAATTGAGTACCAGTAAGAAACTCACCTACTGAGTCCTACCCCGATTCCACCTGACGGCAGTGTCATCCATGAAGATCCTGATTGCTGAACCCGAGCACTATTCAACCCGCGCTCTGGGAATATACCGCTCATTGGGGGAGGTTCGCCTCGGACTTGATGAGGGGGCGCCCTTGGCGGAACAGGTGTCTGACGTAGATATCCTTGTCATTCGCTTACGCTATCGAGTCGGGCGCGAGGTGATTGCGTCCGCACCGAACTTGCGGGTGGTGGTGACCCCGACAACAGGATTGGACCATTTGGATCTGGAGGCACTGGAGGAGCATGGAGTGCAGGTCCTTTCCTTAAAAGGGGAGACCGGGTTTTTACGATCGATACCAGCAACCGCGGAACTGACATGGGGGCTCCTTCTCGCGGTGCGCAGGAGGATCGTGCCGGCTGTCTCCTCGGTGGCGCAAGGAGAGTGGGAGCGTGACTATTTCCGGGGACGAGACCTGAAAGGTTGCGTGATGGGAATTGTGGGCTGTGGTCGGATTGGATCGATGATTGCCGAATACGCGAAAGTCTTTGGAATGTCGGTTCTTGTCTTTGATCGGAGTCCTATCGAGCTCGCGGGAGTGGAACAAGTGTCATTGGATGAGTTGTACCAGAAGTCCGATGTCGTCAGCATTCACCTCCCCCTTGAAGCGGAGACGGTCGGGTTTGTTGGACCAGCGGCATTCGCGCGGATTAAAGAAGGGGCGGTGTTTCTCAACACCTCTCGCAGCGGGATCGTCGATGAGGATGCGTTGATGGAGGCCCTCCGAAGTGGCCGTTTGGCGGGTGCGGCGGTTGATGTGGTCAGCGGCGAAGAGACGTTTTCGGGCAGGATTCCGGAAGGCCATGCATTGGTCGATTTCGCAAAGAACTCGGATAACCTCATCATCACCCCGCACATTGGAGGGGCGAGCTGGGACTCGATGCATGCCACCGAGGACTTCTGTGCGGAGCGCCTATTGGCACTGTTTCAAAGCGAAACCGCCCAGTAGAAGACGAAACGGTTTTTGGTGAAAGAGATGCTCAACGGAATTCGAAGTAGACTGCGCCCGGTCGCGAGGAAGTTTCTCCGGATTCTGGGCAATCGCGGTCCGTTGCGAGGTGTCTACCGTACCTCGAAGGAGTATTTTTCCCAGTCTATGACACCGGGAGAACGCTCTTCCGACTACGTGGACATCTTTCTGGCCGAATCGATTCGACGACCCATGCCGACCACGTTACCGGATTCGCTTACTCCGGAGTTTGTTCACCTGCAGGACCATCTGAACACCGAGTGTTTTGTCGCTCGAGTCCGGAACGGTCGCGTACTGTCGGATCGCGGAACGGTCCTTACACCCGATCACAAATTACTGTTCGACGTCTCCAACCAGATGAGCGTCCGCCGGGATTTTTCGAAGGTACACCTTCATCAAGCGAATCGACGAAACGTGTTTCCGCCCATTCAATCGATCGAAGGAACGGTCGTGGTCTTGGCGGTGGCTGCCGGAGGAAATTATTTTCACTGGCTGACGGAAGCCTTACCGCGGATCTGTCTTTTGGAAAAGAGTGGGCTGGGTTCCCTTTCGGATGTGGATTCTTTTGTGATCAATAGCGGCCCCCCTTTTATCGCAGAAAGCTTGGAAATCCTGGGTATCGAAACGGGTCGCTGTATCGCTGCGGACTGGAACACTCATATCGAAGCGCGCGAGTTGTGGGTACCATCCCTTCCAGGAGTGACCCTGAACCCGCCAGCCTGGGCTTGCGAGTTTTTGCGCGAGCGGTTGTTGCCCCATCGCACGGTCTCCGGAAAGGGCCGCCGACTCTATATTCGCAGAGGACAAACGACGCGTCGATTTGTCCGCAATGAGGAAGAAATTGTCTCATTACTCGAAGACTTTGGATTCGTTTCAATTGATCCAGGAGCACACAGCTTGAAGGATCAGATGGGAATGTTCGCCGAGGCGGAGATTGTTATTGGGTCTCATGGGGCGGCACTGGCAAATCTGCTCTGGTGTAAGCCGGGGACGAAAGTGCTGGAGTTGCTGCCTCATCATCAAAAGGGTGAGTGGTTTTGGCCCTACTGTTACTGGGCGCTCTCGGATTCCTGCGGTTTGGAGTATCACTGCATGGAGTCGATCAAAACCGATTCAGGGCAGGAGAAGGAGCTGTATGCCGATCAGGAATTTTCTCCGGAGAAAATTCGTCATTGGTTGGAATCGGCCGAATTGGGAATAGAACCGAGCCGAGTTTTCGGTAAAAGTGAAGATAGGTTGATATGAAGATTGCGATAATAGGATTGGGATATGTGGGGCTACCGCTCGCGATTCGTTTTGCCTCGTCGGGATGCGAAGTTCTTGGACTCGATACAGATCCGACAAAAATCGGAATCCTGGAGAAGGGAGATAGCTACATTCGGCATATTGCTTCGCAGGATATTCGCCGCTTGGTTGACGACGGTTCATTCGAAGCTTCCACCGATTTCTCGCGAATCTGCGAAGTGGAGGCAATCTTGATCTGTGTTCCCACGCCTTTGAACAAGTACCGCGAGCCGGACCTTTCCTATGTATTGAAATCGGGTGAAGCCATTGCGCCGCACTTAGAGTTGAGTGCTGCGGGAGAGGAGGGAACCGTCCGGCCCAAGTTGGTCGTATTGGAATCCACTACATACCCTGGTACGACGGACACTGACCTACGCGAAGTCCTGGAAAAGGGATCTGGATTGATTGCCGGCGAAGGTTTCCACCTAGCGTATTCTCCAGAGCGGGAAGACCCGGGGCGGACGGACCATTCGGTACGAACCATCCCGAAAGTAATGGGTGGTTTGACCGACGGATGTTTGGAGCGTTGCAAGGAACTGTACTCGATGGCAGTCGATCAAGTGCATCCCGTATCTTCGTGCCGGGTCGCCGAGGCAACTAAATTGACCGAGAACATTTTTCGATCGGTCAACATCGCCTTGGTTAACGAGCTAAAAGTAGTCTACCGGGAGATGGGAATCGATGTGTGGGACGTCATTGAAGCGGCCTCCACGAAACCTTTTGGATATATGCCTTTTCATCCGGGACCCGGGCTCGGTGGGCATTGCATTCCCATTGATCCCTTCTACTTGACGTGGAAGGCACGTGAGTACGGGCAGCATACTCGGTTTATTGAATTGGCCGGCGAAGTGAACACCAATATGCCGGACTATGTTGTGGCCAGGGTGGCGGATGCATTGAACGAAGACGGGAAAGCGGTCCGAGGTTCGCGGATACTGATGCTCGGATTGGCCTATAAGCCCGGAGTAGACGATGACCGCGAATCTCCGTCATACGCGCTGATGAAGCGGTTGGAAGATCGCGGGGCCAAAGTATCATACAACGACCCCTATGTGCCGATGATTCGTCCATTGAGAAATTATCCCGAATTCGCTGGGCGGGAGTCCATGGAGATCTCTCAGGGGTACGACCTGATCCTTCTGTCCACCCATCATCCGGAGTACGTGAATTATGATTTCTCGGAATACAGTATTCCGATCGTGGATACTCGCAGTTGCCTGAAGCGTCCAGGGAAGCGTTACCTGAAAGCGTAGTTCGAGCGGCTTATTGAGTTCCTTTTGATTCGATTGAACACTGATTTATTGCCAACAAGATGAAATACCTAGTCACCGGTGCTGCCGGATTTATTGCTTCACGAACTGCACGCATGCTTCTCGAACAGGGGCATGAAGTCGTAGGGGTGGACAACCTGAACGACTATTATGATCGCCGGATGAAATTGAACCGGTTGGCGGTGATTGGGCGCGAGACTGGTGCCGATTCCGAGGCGGTCAAAGTGATCGAGGCGCAAGTCCGGTCAGGCCGGGAAGAAATTCCCCGGATCGATCTCGATGGCCCGAAATTCACCTTTCGGCAAATCGATATTGAGAACAAAGCCGACGTCTCTGAATTGTTTGAAGAGCATCAGTTCGACGCGGTGCTCAATTTGGCTGCACGGGCCGGCGTTCGCTACAGCATGGAGAACCCGGACGTGTACATGATGACCAACGCCATGGGGACCCTGCACATCCTCGACGGGATGAAGAATACCGGGGTGAAGAAAATGGTTCTGGCCTCAACCTCTTCGCTCTATGCCGGACAGGATATGCCGTTTACCGAAGACCTCTCGGTCAATACACCCATCTCGCCCTATGCCGCTTCGAAGAAAGCGGCGGAGGCATTAGCTTATAGCTATCGCCACCTGTACGACCTCGACATCTCGATCTGCCGGTATTTTACGGTTTTCGGTCCAATGGGTCGCCCGGATATGAGTCCATTCCGCTTCATTCGTTGGATCGTGGAAGGAGAGACCATGCAGCTGTTTGGCGACGGGAGTCAGTCGCGAGACTTTACCCATGTCGATGACATTGCTCGTGGAACTATTGCCGCCCTGCAACCGGTCGGCTACGAGGTGTTCAACCTAGGAGGCGGAAATAATCCAATTTCCCTCAAACAGCTCATCGCATGGATTGAAGAAATGGCCGGAAAGAAAGCAAAGATCGACTACAAGCCATTTCACAAAGCAGATGTGATGGAGACCTGGGCCGATATTTCGAAAGCCGAACGCCTGCTCGGTTGGAAACCCAAGGAAGGAATTCGCGAAGGAGTACAAGGATGCGTGGATTGGTATTTGGAGAATCGAGACTGGCTGTCGACGGTTCGGCTATGAGGGAAGGCGAAAGATGGCGAACGCTAAACGTTAAACTTTAAACACTAAACATCGAACAGAAGATTTCGGCTGAACGTTGGACGTTTAAAGTTGGACGTTTAACGTTTAAAGTTCGCCATCTCTCCATGGCCAAGTTTTCGCTGGTATCCGCCCCGCAGAACGAAGGAAAGGCAAAAGATGGCGAACGCTAAACGTTCAACGTTAAACACTAAACATCGAACAGAAGATTCCCGCTGAACGTTGGACGTTTAAAGTTTAACGTTTAAAGTTTAATGTTCGCCATCTCTCCATTTCTCCATTTCGCCATCTCCACTAATGTCTATGACTGACTACACCGCTCCCCATCTCCCCGGAGGAAACTCTTTTGATGATCTCCGGGTCGATATTGCCGAGGCGCATCGGATAGCCGATCAAGTTTCCAGTGAGAAGTCTTCGATCTGTGTGCCTGCCTGGAAAGGGAAGCTTCGGCTTCTAACTCATCGGATCCTTCGCAAGCTTCATCTTCACGAGGCCTTGGTCGTCAACGGGGTGATTGATGGGTGGTTGCGGGATTTTCAATCGTATTGGAGCGATGTGCTGGGAGGTCGGCCGATCTGGAAAGCATTGGATTTCTTCTTGCTGGCACACGACTATCGCCGAAGCCAACAGCACGCCAAGCCCCTCGAATGGGCAGATGAGGGGCGCCACTTGGAGAACTGGCAGCAACCGGGGCAGGTCTATCAAATTCTGCAGCAGGTCGAGCGGTTCGCACTGAACCCTTTCGTTCATCCCCCCGTATGGCAGTTCCTGGAGCCTAAGATGAGGGTGTTGGAGTACGGTTGCTCGTCTGCTCCCTATTATCATTGTTATCGCAAGTTCTTCTCTCACCGCCAGCAGTCGTGGGTTCTTGCCGATATCCCAAATTTTCCGTTCCACTTTGGGAAGTATCTCTATCGCAACGACAGTGATGTCACTTTTGCCACGATCGATGTGGAGAACTACCACGATCCGCTACAGAGCGAGGAAAAGTTCGACGCGATTATTCTGACCACCGTATTGGAACACCTGGAAAATCCGAAGGACGTGGTTTCCTACCTCTTGGACCGCTTGCGTTCCGGGGGCGTATTGCTTTTTGACTACATTCGTTCGGAAGGTACTGGATTGGATCACCCAGGCTCACTGGAGCAACGGGAAGAGTGCCTGCGATTGCTTCAGGAACAAACACGGGTTGTCGACGGCCACATGAAGAATGCGGAAGAGACCATCGACCTCTGTGTGGTGCGAAAGAAGTAGGGGACCCGCGCACCGGTATGTGGATCGATTTTCCCTGGGTTGAAAATATTTGAAATGAGATTGTATCATCGATTGAGAGATCGGATTCATTTGGAGAAGCGAGTGCGCCAGGAGCGGAAATCTGCGCGGAGTTCTCAGGCACGAATTTCGCTCTTCCACGATTTTGCGCCACCGCCGACAGGGGGAGGGCATCAATTCTTGCGTGCCTTAATGGCTGAATGGAAACGGATGGGAATCGACGTGGCGGTGAATCATCTGCCCGAATCAGCCGAAGTCCTCCTGATCAACAGTTACAATTTCTCTCCCGAGTTGCTGCGTCGCTTGTGTCACCGACCGATCCGGACGGTGCATCGGGTCGATGGGCCGCTTCAGGTATATCGGGGTTTTGATGACGGGACTGATTTGGAGATTGCGAGGATGAACCGTGAGTTCGCCTCGGCTTCTGTGTTTCAATCGAACTTCAGCCGGAGTGAAAACGAGAGACTGGGCTTTGGCCTTTTGCCGGGGCCAGTGATTCGCAATGCGGCGGATTGCGAGATCTTTCAAGCCCGCGAGAAGATCCCGCCTAAACTTGATCGTCCGCTTCGTGTGATCGCCTCCAGCTGGTCAGACAATCCAAACAAGGGATTGGACGTCTATCGATGGTTGGATGAGAACCTGGATTTGGATCAGTTCGATTTCACTTTTGTGGGTAGGGCACAGGCAGACTTTAGAAGAATACGCCACATCCCCGCCGTACCCAGTGTTGAGCTGGCAGATTTGCTGAAGAAGAATGACGTCTACCTTACGGCGAGTATCAATGACCCCTGTTCGAACTCGGTAGTGGAAGCGCTCACAGTTGGGCTTCCGTGCGCTTACCGAAAGAGTGGAGGACACGCGGAGCTCGTCGGAAACGCGGGATTGGGATTTGATCGGGCCGAGGAGATCCCGGCAGTTCTCGGGTCGATTCGCGACCGGTGGGAGGAGCTTTCGGCTCTGATCGAGATTCCCTCAATCGAATCCATTGCAAAAGAATATTTAGAGGTAATGGAGGTGAAACCATGATGCGCAAAGTAGCTGGATCATTACTTCTGGCAGGCAGTCGCTTTTGGCGCCCTCATTCGAGGTTGATTCTTGTACGAGACAACGCCGGATGGGCGATTGACGTCGAGATGCGGGCCGTAGGCGAGATTTCGCATCGTATTGGTATCCATGTGAAGGAGAAGGACTATTGGCAGCGATACTCTCGGAAACAGTCGGTGTTCTGGGGGAGTCAATTCAGTCTCCTCAAGGACGATTGGCTCAGGAATGGTCATCGAAACGCTACGGCAATGTTTCACGGGCTTCCGGGGACCGGTCACCCTGAGTTCGACGAGCTGTTTGAGAAAATTGAGAAGAACCGGGACCAGCTCCAGCGGATTCAGGTTACCCATCGGGAGATGGAAGAGGCCTTAGTTGGAGTGGGGATCGATCGGAAGATCTTACACCGGATTCCGATCGGAATTGATGGGCGGGTATTCCGTCCCTTCGCTCCAGCCGACCGCGAACGCACGCGGGCGATTTTAGGCGTTCCTGGAAACGCGTTTGTCGTGGGGTCCTTCCAGAAAGATGGAACTGGATGGGGCGAAGGATTTGAACCGAAATTAATCAAGGGGCCGGATCTCTTTGTGGAGGCTTGCGCGAGATTGGCTGCGGCTCATCCGAACGTCTTCGTATTGCTCAGTGGACCGGCGCGGGGATACGTAAAGGAAGGATTGAAGGAGAAGGGCGTGCCCTTCGTCCATCGGGTCTTCGATAATCCCGACGAGGTCGGCACCCTCTATCCAGCTCTCGATGCTTACCTGGTCTCCTCTCGACAAGAAGGTGGACCCAATGCTGTTCTCGAGTCGATGGCGACCGGAGTCCCGTTGGTCTCTACGCCTGTCGGTCAGGCTACAGATTTAGTGAAGGACGGCGTGAACGGGCTGTTGGTTCCGAAAGAAGATAGTGAGGCCATGAGTGACGCCCTGTTGCGTGTAGCTCGGGAGGAGATCGATCGCGAGGCCATTCGGGCCGAAGGGTTTGTCACTGCGGGGCAGAACGATTACCGTGCTCAGGATCCGTTGTGGAAGAAGTTCTTCACCGGATTTGTCGACTAATTACACGGCTGAATTTTCTGTATATTCCGCATCCAGTAGAAAGACTTTCAAGTCAATGGCCGCACGACTGTTAGAGCGATATCTCCTTCGCCCCTTCGAGATCTTGATCAAGGGACCGGGGCGGTTTGCGCTCGGACGGATCATTCCTTCGTCAAAGCCACGGGTCTTTTATGGCTACGAGCGGATTCCGGGAAGAGATGAGCCTGCGTCCGGTGGGATCGTCAAATTGCAGGACCTGTCGGAGGAATACCCGAATTGTCGTTGGAGGGCCAATACGCTGTATCTGATTAGCAGTTGCTATCCGTGGACTGTTCGTTGGCAGGTAAAGACGGCTCGATTTTTTGGGGCGAAGATTGTGTTGAACCAGAACGGCGTGGCCTACCCAGCGTGGAAGCCTGAGGGATGGGAAGAAGAGAATCAGCGGGCGGCTTGGATTCATCACCGGGCATCGGCAGTGGTATACCAGTCACAGTTTTGCCGGAAATGTGCCTTGGAATGGTTGCGTGAGAACGCACCGGAGAAGAACGAGGTGCTGTTAAATCCGGTCGATTTGGAAACCTTTCGCCCGGTTGTCCGATCGATCGAGAGTGAGTTTACCTTGTTGTTGGCAGGGTCACATCAGTTCGGGTACCGCGTGCGAACGGCACTGGAAACCCTATCAGCCTTGGATGACTCCTATGTTCTGGTAGTTGCGGGTGCGTACAACTGGAAGGGTTCGGAGAGTGAGGCAATGGAAGAAGCAAAGGCATGGGCGCGGGAGCTAAAGGTGGAGGATCGAGTCGAGTTTCGCGGGCGATACCTACAATCCGAAGCACCGGATTTATTCGGGACGTCCCACCTGTTGCTGCATACGAAAGTAATGGACCCGTGTCCGCGCTTGGTGGCCGAAGCCCTCGCGACCGGACTTCCGGTCGTCTATGCTTCCAGTGGTGGTCTTCCTGAAATGGTTTCGGAAGAGGCGGGTGTTGGAGTCGTTTCGACTGAGAATTTTGAGACCGAGGAGCCAGCGGATTCTCGAGGATTTGCGGTCGCAGTGAAGAAGGTTCGGGCCGACTATGAACGATATAGTCGGGGCGCTCGAGTTTGCGCGAAGGAACGGTTTGACCGAAAGCCCTGGATTGAAGAACACGGTAAACTGTTTCGCTCGGTAAAGGAGGGCAATTGATGAAGCCGACCGTATCGATTCTATTGCCAGTCTACAACGGGAGTAAATATCTCGGTGCGGCTATCCAGAGTATCGTTGGCCAGACCTATCGGGACTGGGAACTGTTGGTACTGGATGACGGGTCTACGGATGAGTCCGTTTCAGTTGCCCGTTCGTTTGTTGATGAACGGATTCGAGTATTGCCGAACGGAGAGAACCGAGGAGTGGCGAAAACCCTGAACCGCGGGATGTCCCTAGCAGAAGGATCCCTGATCGCGAGAATGGATGCCGATGACGAGTCGATGCCCGACCGGTTGGTGCGGCAGGTATCCTTTCTTCAAGAGAATGAGCAGGTAGGTCTTCTTGGCACGAACGCTCTCTCGGCGGAGACCGGTGAAGCAACCTTTGCGGTTCCATTGGACCACGGGAAGATTCGGAGTAACCTGCTATTTAACTGTAGTTTTCTTCACCCGACAGTGATGTGGAGGGCGGCCTTGTTCCGTGAGAACGGGTTGTCCTACGAAGAAACGCCAACCGCGGAAGACTATGACCTGTGGGAGCGCGCCTGCGGGAGAATTACAGCAGCCAATCTGCCAGACCAACTGCTGCGCTACCGCAACGATCCGGAAGTTAAAGTGACGGCATACGTACGTCAGCAGAAAGAGGGTGGTCGCCGGGTCCGTGAGAGAGCGCTTCGTGGGCTGGGGTTGGAACCCTCCGATGAGGACCTGGAAGTGCATCACGCTTGTGCCTATGACAATCTTCCGCAACCCGCCGTCGCATTGAGCCGGGTCGACCGCTGGTTTGGATCCATTCTCGAGGCGAACCGTCGGTCAAAGGTGCTTTCGGAAGATTCCCTGCGGGAGCGTCTGCAGTTGCAGCGGTACTACCATATTATGAGAAATCGGCCGTCAATCGGAGTACGCGAGATCTTTTATGCGGGGTCGGAAATGGGGCGTGTTCCTGCGGCTACGGCCCTGCGAACCTTTTTGAAACGAGTAGTGATGAAATCCCAATGACGAAGGTCTTACACCTCAGTACTTTTGATCGGATTAACGGAGCGTCGATCGCCGCCTACCGATTGCACAGTGGCCTACTCGAAGCCGGGGTGGACTCGGCCATGTGGGTTCAGAACAAAGTTACCTCCGATTCGGAAATTCAAGGACCCGGTAGAGGAGTCGCCAAGTACTGGTCTTTGTTGCGTCCGTGGATGGACCGGTTTCCCCTTCTCGCCGCTGGAGCGTTTGGTGACATGATGACATCTGCATCATGGCTGCCGCGCTGGCAAACGAGTGTCCTGGAGTCCGAACGACCGGATGTCCTGCATTTGCACTGGGTCCAAGGTGGCTTCATCCCGGTTGGGCTTCTTCGAAAGCTCGGTGCAAAAATTCCGATTGTGTGGACCTTCCATGATGAATGGCCCTTCTCCGGACTGCGGCATTATCCACATACCAACGAGAATCCGGGCCGCTTGTATCGAAGGTGGGATCGGAAGCTTCAGTTGAAAAAGCAGCGCGTGTACGGGAAGGTTGAGCCGTTGGCGATTACTCCGAGCGCCTGGATGGCTCAACGGGCCCGTGATAGTGTTGTGTGGAAGGATCTGCGAACGGAAGTATTGCCCAATCCGATTGATACTGGGGTCTTCCATGATGTGGACCCCTCGATTGCGAGGCGACTGTTGAAGTTGCCGCCCGATCTTCCACTTGTTCTCTTTGGATCAGAGGCGGGGGCGGGGGACCCCCGGAAAGGCTTCGATCTCCTGCGTTACGCCTGCCGAAAACTGACCGATCAAGGAAAACGATTTGGATTGGTCTGCTTTGGCAATGGTTCCCCGGGCGACCTCGGGGCGGTCCCTTGTTTCTCGCTGGGCTGGATTCACGACGACGCTTCCCTCGCGCTCGCATATTCGGCGGCCGATGTGGTCACCTTGCCTTCCCGGATGGATAACCTCCCGAACACCGGCGTTGAGGCCTCTGCTTGTGGACGCCCCGTAGTTTCATTCCGTGTGGGAGGAATCCCGGACATTATCTCAGACGGCGAGTCTGGCTACCTGTGTGAGCCCGAAAGCGGGGATGAGTTGGCGGATCGAATCGGCCGGTTGTTGGATGATTCAAACCTGCGCAGACTGATGGGCAGCGCAGCGAGGAAACGGGCCGAAGAGCACTTTTCCAATGAGGTCGTAATCCCGCGATTTGCAAAAATGTACGAGACAGTCTGTGGAAACTCTGTTGAAGATTGCTGATACAGTGGAGTCGTCTGATTTGCGAATCGCGCGGACGGCTGTTCGCGGCGAGGCGGACACCGACAGAGTCGTTGGGTTTTCACCTCTCTCCATCCGATGAACCGTTGGTTGTATATTGGTAGCGTCTATCCTTCCGCTTGGGAGGAACGATTCGGCGTGGGCTCTTCGCCGACGATTGATGTT
>CEOD01000390.1_pt1 | contig 12664 bp, 17 predicted proteins | sample 530341 | NCBI WGS metagenome assembly CEOD01 (sample SAMEA2619950, study PRJEB7988) | marine metagenome | isolation source: saline water (ENVO:00002010), including | reverse complement strand
TGATAGCTATCAGCAATTAGTTGAGCCTATCTATAAAAATATAGGCTCAGAAGTTAGGAATATGTTTGAGTATTGGCACAATACCAACACCATTAGAGAGTATGAAATTGGTAAACCTCGTGCCGAAAATATTGAAGATGAAGAATATTATACTTTGAAGTTTTACCCTCATAATTTTGGCAAGACTTATCGAGAAAGACTAAAAGAAGCTAAAGAATTTTATGGAGATAAAGCCCCTTTTTTGTTTATAGGTTGTAAATTTATTTTAAAGTATACTGATGGTAGAGTAGATTTTTGGGGCGGTATGCTTGACACTTCAGATAAAAAAGCTGTTAAGAATGTTAAAAAGTTAATGAAAGAAAAATAAATTTAAAATAGTCCCAAAGTAGCCCTCTTAACTGAGGGCTTTTTTTTATTTGACACTAACTAAAAAATAGTTTTAAATACTTACATATTAACTATTACTTAAAAGGAGTAAAAAAATGAATATAAATATTCACACTGTAAAAGAAGTCGAAAAAAGCGAGATAAAAGAAAACATTAGAGATAATGGCAAAAAGTACTACACAATGACGATAGCTATTACTTATGATGAGCTTGGGACTTGTAGAGAGAGAAGAAGTGCTGACGATAACACTACTTTTGGAGACATGGAAGTAGTAACAAACTTTGCACTCTATGCTGATACTAGAGAAGCTTTAGAGTTTAAAGTAAAGGCTTTGACATAAGTCTTATTAATCCCCTTGAAAGCCCCTCTTAATTGAGGGGTTTTTTATTTCCGAGTTCTAGCAGTTATTTACAAGTCTATTAAATTAGTTATCCACAGCTAGGATCGAAAGACTTCAAAAGACCTTTAAAGATTTATTCTCAAAGACTTTAAATAAAATTGAGGTCTTTCGAGTTTAGCTAACACTTATCCACAAGTTATCCACAGAAGTAAGGTTAACACTCTTAAAAGCCTTGATATGTTAAACCTTATTAAGATATGTAGTTCTCTGAGGCTCTGAAAGGCTCTGTAAGGCTCTGTAACTCTTTAAAGCTACCCTTACCCCTTATTAGTCTTATTAAGTCTGTGAAGTTCTGTTTAGCTCTTTGAGGTTGTTATATATTAATTTACAGTCTTTAAAGTCCCTCTGTAGGCTTGTTAAGTCTCACTTTATGTTTCTTTATAGCTCTTTAAAGGTCTTTTAAATTTAAAAAGCTTGTAAAGTCTCTATTTATAGACTTTTGAAGTCTTTTAAGACCTACTAGGCTGGAGCCACCCCCCTATATCCCTATATATATACTAGTGGTTCTACATTTTTACAGGTTTTTCAGTGTTAAGACAGGAGCTTTGTTCGGCTTCAGTGGAACTCTAACAACTTCATAGACCCTAGAGCTAGTCTCCACAGGCTTTATAGTCCTCTAAAGTCTATAAAGTGTTGTTCTTGGTTCCTTACTATTCAACCCGGGCGACCTACAATGTCATTATACACCTAGATTCTTACTTTGTCAAGTACTTAAGTATTTTATCACAAAACTTGACAAAACTAAAAGAAGCTTTATAATAAGATGTATGAGTAATTTACCTGCTAATAAAAGATTAACAGAAAAACAACAATTATTTTTAGATAATATCCTTACTACTCAAGGAGATTTAAAACTATCTGCTGAACTTGCCGGATACTCAGGAAATCACTACCAAGTTATAAAGAGTTTAAAAGAAGAAATAGTCGAATTAGCCTCGAATGTACTAGCAAGAGAAGCTCCTAAAGCAGCTTTTAAGCTCGTTGAAGTTATGACTGCTGCTGATGCGATACCACAGGCCAATGTGAAACTACAAGCTGCTCAAACAGTCTTAGATAGAGTTGGTTTAGGTAAAACAGAACGAGTAGATGTCAACCATAATGTGCAAGGTGGTATTTTTATCCTACCTGAAAAACATACTATAGATGTAGAATATGCCGAACAAGAAAACTAAATCCACAGTCAACAAAGCTGGTAACTATACCAAGCCTACTATGCGTAAGAATTTGTTTAATAAAATTAAAGCCGGAGGTAAGGGTGGTAGACCCGGCCAATGGTCAGCTCGAAAGGCTCAAATGTTAGCTAAACAGTACAAAGCTAAAGGCGGAGGATATAAATAATGTATTTTGGACTAAAAGAAATGTTAAACTGGTTAAAAGACTTAGTAGGTTTTCATAAACCTGTCAAAAAACCTGTAAGCAAGAAAAGAAAATATGTCAGAACTAAAAAAGTCGCAAAGAAGTCTAAGAAGTTGGACTAAACAGAAGTGGCGAACTAAATCAGGTAAGAAGTCTAGTGAGACTGGTGAAAGATATTTACCCTCTGCAGCTATTGCAGCTTTAACTCCAGCAGAGTATGCTGCTTCTTCCCGTAAGAAAAGAGCAGATACTAAGAAAGGTAAACAACATTCTAAGCAACCTAAGAAGATTGCAAAGAAAACTAGACAATATAGAAAAACATCATAATGAGTAAGAAAGATTCAAGATTAGCACGAGCTGGAGTTTCAGGTTTTAACAAGCCTAAAAGAACTCCTAATCATCCTAAGAAGTCACACATCGTAGTAGCTAAAGAAGGCGATAAAATTAAAACTATTCGTTTTGGTCAACAAGGTGCTAAGACAGCTGGGAAACCTAAAGCTGGTGAATCCTCTAAGATGACAGCTAAACGTAAAAGCTTTAAAGCTCGTCATAGAAAGAATATTAATAAAGGTAAAATGTCCGCAGCCTATTGGGCTGACAAAGTTAAATGGTAAAATGCCTCAGTTAGGAAGTAACGAAAAACCAGTACTAATGACCAACAAAAAAAATGGTGGTCGAGTAGGTAAAGGTTCTAGACCTAGACCAATTCCAGACAAAGCACAGTTTGCTAAGAATTGGGATGCTATTTTTAATAAAGGCACGAAGTCGGAAGACTGAGTCAGTGTAAGAGGCTTTCCAGATGTTTTCATCCATCTTAACGTCTGGAGAGTCCAGCTTTGAATTATGACACAGATACCAAAAGATTACCTACCCAAGAAAAGTCACACTATCCCTTTTGGTTATGAACTTAGTGACATCGAGGGTTATCTCAAACCCATCCCCAAAGAACTCAAAGCTTTACAAAAATACCTGCAAGGTGTTACTGAACAAAAGTATTCTTTGCGAGAAGCAGCTAAACTTATTACCCAAGAATCAGGCCGTAGTGTTTCTCACGTTACCCTAAAGAACTATTTAGACTCTGACCCTTCTCTAGCCGAACAACATAAAAAGAAAATAGCTGCTAAGAAACGTAGACTAGCTCGACAAAAGAAAGCCCTTTATAAAAAAGAACAAGCAGTAAAAGCTCAAGAGCAAGTTATGAAGAAAGCTACTGAGCAAACTACTTCGCATGTTGTTACTGAGACAGAACTAGCAGAAGTCCCAGTTGATGTGCAGGAACAACTCAAAGATGCTAAGGTGGTCTTTTCAGCCAATGAAGGACCACAGACTGACTTTTTAGCTGCGGATGAAAAAGATGTGTTATACGGTGGAGCAGCTGGTGGTGGTAAATCTTATGCCATGATTGTTGACCCCTTAAGGTATGCTCATAAAAAAGCCCACAGAGCTTTAATACTTAGAAGGTCTATGCCGGAACTAAGAGAGATGATAGACAAGTCTCGTGAGTTATATCCTCAAGCTTTTCCCGGTGCTAAGTTTAGAGAAGTAGAAAAGTTGTGGAATTTTCCAAGTGGTGCTAAAATAGAATTTGGTTTCTTAGAACGAGATGCTGATGTGTACCGATACCAAGGCCAAGCTTATTCTTGGATTGGCTTTGATGAAATCACACATCTACCTACAGAGTTTAGTTGGAATTACCTTGCATCTCGTTTGAGAACCACCGACCCAGAAATTAAAACTTATCTAAGATGTACTGCTAACCCCGGTGGTGCTGGTGCTAATTGGGTAAAGAAAAGATATATTGAACCTAATGAGTCTAATAAATCTTTTATTGGTGATGATGGTTTAACCCGTAAGTTTATTCCAGCTAAGTTACAAGACAACCCTTATCTAGCTAAAGATGGTGTCTATGAACAGATGCTAAAGTCTTTACCGCCTATCCAAAGAAGACAACTACTCGAAGGTAACTGGGAAGTTGCCGAAGGTGCAGCCTTTGTTGAATTTGATAATACTAAGCATATTGTTACTCCTTTTCAACTACCAGTGCATTGGGAACGAGTTAAAGGCATTGACTATGGTTATGCATCTGAATCCTGCTGCCTGTGGGGAGCTATAGACATCAATGATGGTACCCTCATAATATACCGTGAATTATATCAAAAAGGCTTGACAGGAGAAGAATTAGGAGCTATAATAGGAAATATGGAGCTTGAAGACCCTTTTTCGGTCTCAGGTGTGTTAGATACAGCAGCATGGGCTAGAACTGGTACTACTGGACCTACTGTTGGTGAAGCCTTACTTAAAGCTGGTCATAAATTAAGACGAGCAGATAAGAACAGGATTCAAGGTAAGATTCAAATACATGAGTTCCTAAAGGTTAGAGAAAACGGTAGACCAAAACTGCAAATATTTAATACTTGCCCTAACTTAATAAGAGAGTTACAAAGTATACCATTATCAAAAACCAATCCAGAGGATGTTGATACCCATGCCTCTGACCACGCATACGATGCTTTGCGTTATATGATAATGAGTCGTCCAAGAGTGGACAGCCCATTAGAAAGAATAAGAGGTTTAAAAAAAGAAATGCATCAACCCTCTGATTCGACTTTTGGATATTAAATAAATGGCAGATAACGAAAATACATTTTTAACAGCTAACAATCTATATAATGATGTTGAGGGCGAAGCTGGTAAAACCTTAGATTTAGAATTAAATCAAAAACAAAACTTAGTTGGTATCATTCAAAGTCGTTTCTATCAAGCTGAAGATGCTCGTAACACCGATGAAAAAAGATGGCTTAAAGCTTATGAAAACTATCGAGGCCTTTATCACAAATCAGTCAAATTTAGAGATTCAGAAAAATCTCGAATCTTTGTTAAAATTACTAAAACTAAAGTCCTAGCTGCCTATGGACAATTAGTTGATGTTATTTTTGGCACAGGTAAATTTCCTATTGGTATTCAAGAAACTAAAGTACCAGAAGGAGAGCTAGATGCAGCTCATTTAGATATTAATAATCCTTCCGTTGGTCTTGAAACTTCTATCCCTGATGATATTGGGAATAGAATAGATAACCCTTATGATGTTGGTTATGAAGGCGATGGGAAAGTTTTAAAAGCTGGAGCTACTTTTGGTAAAGGTATGTTCAGCGAGTCTTTAGAAGACCAAGTAGAAGATAACTTAGTTGAAGGTTATAAGCCAAACCCACAAGTTTTAGAAATCTCACCAGCTCAAAAAGCTGCGAGAAGAATGGAAAAACTTATCCATGACCAAATAGATGAATCTAAAGGTTCATCAGAAATAAGAAGTTCTTTATTAGAATCTGCTTTATTAGGTACCGGTATCGTTAAAGGTCCTTTTAACTTTAATAAGAAACTCAACAAATGGGACATGTCGGATGAGGGTGAAAGAACTTATAATCCTTTAGAAGTTAGAGTACCAAGAATAGAATTTGTTAGTTGTTGGGATTTTTATCCAGACCCTTCAGCTACTAGTATAGAAGAATGTGAATATATTGTTCATAGACATAAAATGAACAAATCACAATTAAGACAACTTCGTAACATGCCTTACTTTGATAAGGATGCTATTAGAGCCTGTTTAGTCGAAGGGCCTAACTACGAAGAAAAAGATTTTGAAAGTCAATTAAAAGATGATGCTAGACAAGATGACTACCAAACTAACTTTGAAGTCATGGAATACTGGGGTATTATGGATGCCGAGTATGCCAGAGAAGTTGGTATTGAGTTAGATGATAGTATAGATGATTTAGATGAGGTACAAATTAATGCATGGATTTGTGGTAATCAACTCTTAAGAGCTGTAATAAACCCATTTACACCATATAGAATACCTTATCATGCTTTCCCTTATGAAAGAAATCCATATAATTTCTTTGGTATTGGAGTAGCAGAAAACATGGATGATTCTCAACAGATTATGAATGGTCATGCTCGAATGGCTGTTGATAATCTAGCGATGGCTGGTTCTCTCGTCTTTGATGTCGATGAATCAGCTTTAGTCGGTGGGCAGTCTATGGAAATATATCCGGGTAAAATATTCAGGCGACAAGCTGGAATGCCGGGTCAAGCCATTCATGGTTTAAAGTTTCCAAATACTGCTCCAGAGAATATGATGATGTTCGATAAGTTTAGACAACTTGCTGACGAACAAACCGGCATACCATCATATTCACATGGTCAAACTGGTGTACAAAGTATGACAAGGACTGCCTCTGGTATGTCAATGTTACTAGGTGCTGCTAGTTTAAATATAAAAACTGTTGTCAAAAATCTTGATGACTTTTTATTAAGACCACTAGGTGAGTCTTTTTTTCAATGGAACATGCAGTTCTTTGAAGGCTCTCTAGATGTGAAAGGTGATTTAGAAGTTAAAGCAACAGGTACTAATAGCTTGATGCAGAAAGAAGTTAGAAGTCAAAGACTTACTATGTTCTTACAAACTGCACAAAGTCCAGCTATTGCTCCTTTTGTTAAGATTTCTAAATTGGTTAGTGAACTTGCCTATAGCTTGGATTTAGACCCAGATGAAATTCTGAACGACCCTGAAGAAGCAGCTATGATGGCACAAATAATAGGAATGCAAAATGTTGGACAAAACGTTGGCTCGGAAGCTGAACTTACTGGTGAAGGACAAAGCCCTATGGGAGGCCTTGCTGGAACACCTGCACAACCTCAAGACCTTGGACCTACAGGGACTGGTGGTGGCAACATCGGAATCGGAAATGTGCCGGTTGCAGGGGAAAGTGAATTCTCTGGTACGGCTAGAGCAATTACCCCTTCAAGTTGAAGAGGCTTTAAATAGAAAAGAAGAGGAAAATTAAATGTTAGATTTATTAGATACAATATTAAAAATAGTAGGAGTAGTACCTTGGATAGTTTCAATCTGTTCAATGATAGCTGCTTTAACACCTACACCACATGATGATAATTTAGTAAGCAAAGCTTATAAAATTATTGATTGGTTTGCCCTTAATATAGGAAGAGCAAAGGAGAAATAATGGCTAAAAAATTCCCAGACTTAAATAAAGACGGTAAAATTACTCAAGCCGATATCTTAAAAGGTCGTGGTGTTTTCCAAGAAGGTGGGGATGTAAATAGTCAAATGGCTATTTTAATGAAACCACAACAAGAACAAACAATGGTCTCTGACGAGGAAATGGAAGAAGACTATTTAGATTTTATATTAGACGAAGCTTTATCTGAAGAAGAAGAAGATATGCTTCAAGAAAAACTAGAACAAGATGAGCAATTAGCTTTGTTATTTGACAAAGTTGTAGATGTTGCTCAAGAATTTGCTGGGTCTGGTCCTGTTGAAGGTCCGGGTTCAGGAGTCTCTGACAGTATACCTGCAAGGTTATCTGACGGAGAATTTGTCTTCACTGCCAAAGCTGTGGAAGAAATCGGAGCTGACAATTTAATGTCAATGATGAAAGAAGCTGAAGCTAAGGCAGATGAAAGACAGCAGTTAGTTTATGGGGGCGAAGTACTGGAAGAAGGTGAAACTTTTATGGTTGAACCAACTGAACCAGAGCCTGTCAAACAAGAGATTCGTGTACAACGAGAAACTGTTGGTCCTCAAGCTTCACAGCAAGAGGAAGAAGAGTTAGTCGAAGAAATACGAACTCGTAAAATGATGACAGGTAAACCTTCACCCGTAAGCTAAATAGGAGATAAGGCTACCTTATTGTCATAAGCACCTTATCATTATATTAACCGAAAGGCTACCTTTACAAGTAAAGCACTGCACAGTCGACACACGCAGCTACCTTTAAATGAAGCCCTGAGTAGGAGAAAGAATATGACTACTGAAGTAAAAGAGGAAAATGCCAATCCTTATAACGAAAAAAAATCATGGCATAGTGACGAAGAAGATAAAGCATTTGAAGCTGCTGATGGGATGTTTTTTAATGACCCTGCTAAAGCAAAATCAAATGATGATGTAGAGCAATCTGTAGAACAAGAAGCTGCTGAGGAAAGTCCTAAAGACCAACCTTATAAGCGACCAAACTACAAAAAGCGATACGATGATTTAAAAAAACATTATGATGCTAAACTTAATGAATTTAAGTCAAGAGAACAAGAGCTGTTAGAAGAAGCTACTAAAAATAGACAAACCTATAAAGCTCCTAAATCTCAAGAAGAACTTGAAGCATTTAAGAAAGAATATCCAGATGTTTATGAAGTTGTTGAAACAGTTTCACATCTTCAAGCTTCAGAGAAATCTAAAGTTTTAGAAGAAAGATTAGAAGCTCTCCAACAACGAGAAAAAGAACTTGTTCGTAAAGATGCTGAAAAACGATTGAATGACAGACATCCTGATTTTGAAGATATTAGAAACAGTGATGACTTTCACGATTGGGCAAAATCTCAGCCTAAGTCTATCCAAGATTGGGTATACAAAAATGCTGATGATGCTGACCTAGCTTCAAGAGCTATTGATTTATTTAAAAGAGATATTGGTATAGATTCTAAACCAAAGAAGTCAAATTCTAAAAAATCCAAGACTTCTGCTGCTGATATGGTTTCAACTAAAACAACAAGTGTTGAACCTAAGCAAGAGAAAGTCTGGACTACTAAGGAGATTTCTTCCATGAGCATGGATGAGTTTGACAAATACGAAGACGAAATTAGTCAAGCCATGTTTGAAGGAAGAGTTCAAAGATAAATTATTTTTATTTTAAGGAGAAAATAAAATGGCTTTTAACGTAAGCGACCAAAATTTCGCACAAAGTTCTGGTTCTAACTTTAGTAACAATGCCTTTCTGCCTGAAATTTATTCCAAGAAGGTTTTAAACTTTTTTAGGAAAGCCTCTGTTGTCGAAGCAATAACAAACACAGACTACGCAGGTGAGATTTCAGGATTTGGAGACACTGTTAAAATAATTAACGAACCAGAAATCACAGTGTATCAATACGAAAGAGGTGCTGATGTAACTAAAACAGCACTAACTGATGCAGAAACAACATTAATTGTTGACACTGCTAATGCTTTCAAATTCATCGTAGATGATATTGAGAGTCAAATGTCACATGTAAACTTCAAAGAAGTAGCAAGTTCATCTGCTGCTTATGCCCTAAGAGATGCATTCGATGCAGGTGTTATGGCTAAGATGTTTTCAGGTGTATCTGCAAGTTCACCAGACCATATTATTGGTTCAGACAGTGCAACTGCAGATTCATCAATGACACACGCAACTAATTCTGTTGACCTATTAGGTTCTGATGGAACTGGTGTAGATGCGATTGACTTAATGGCTAGAATGGCAAGATTACTAGACGACCAAAATGTACCTGAAGAAGGTAGATGGTTTGTTGCTCCTCCTTCATTTTATGAAGAGTTAGCACAGTCTGGTTCAAAATTGCTTTCAGTAGATTTCAACGCAGGACAAGGTTCAATTAGAAATGGACTAGTATCAAGTGGTAAGCTAAGAGGCTTCAATATGTATAAATCAAACAATATTGCTGCAACTTCAAATGCTACTGGTAAAGTTCTTGCTGGACACATGTCTTCCGTTTCAACTGCTCAAACAATCACTTCAACTGAAGTCTTAAGAGACCCAAGTTCATTTGGTGATATTGTTAGAGGGTTACACGTCTACGGAGCAAAAGTTCTAAGACCAAAAGCACTAGTATCAGCTTTCTACGTTGTAGACTAATGATATTCGGGAGGCTCTTCGGAGCCTTCCCTTTTTATATAAGGAGAAAAAATGTATTACGAAGATAAAAAAAGAGACAAAAAAATGTACGGTGGCACGGCTAGAAAAAAGAAAATGGGCGGTGGTCGTCTTAAGTATGCTGAAGGTGGTTCAGTTTCAAATTATTCTGATATTTATGAAAAAGAAAAAAAATGTATTGAAATGGTAGGCTACAATACCATGAAAATAAAAGGTGAAAAGTAATGAAAGGTGTAAAACATTATAAAAGAGACGGTACTGAATTTAAAGGTAATACTCATAAAATGCCTAACGGACAATTACATTCAGGTAAAACACATGGTAAAACAAGTGTTAGACTTTTTCATTTTAAAGATTTAAGTAAAACAGCAAAACTAAAAGCTAGAAGTAAAAAATAATGGCCACAACATATTTAGATATTACTAATGAAGTATTAAGAGAACTTAATGAAGTTCCTTTAACTTCGTCAAATTTTGGCAATGCAAAAGGCTTACAAGCTTTTGTTAAAGATACAGTTAATAAAGCAATCTTTGATATTGCTAACGAAGAACCTCAGCTACCTTTTTTTGCTACTGGATTAAGCGGAGCTTCTGACCCTTTTTATGGTAATGTTACAGTAGCAACTACAGCTGGAACTAGATGGTATATTTTAAAATCCGGTAGTTCTAGTATTACTACAGACTATGCTTCTATAGATTGGGATGATTTTTATCTCACAACTATTGGAGTAGGCGGTGAATCAGCTCCGTATGTCTCACAAGGTTTAAAGTTTTTAAATCTAGCAGATTGGAAACGATACTATCGAGATAGTGAAAATGCTGATGATGCAGATACACAAGGCTATGGAGAGCCTCAATATGTTATTAAATCTCCAGATAATAGAAAATTTGGACTAAGCCCTATACCTGATAAAGTTTATAATGTGCATTTTTATGCTTTTGAAAAACCAACACCTTTATCAGCACATGGCGACACAGTAGTCCTCCCAGAACAATATACAAATGTTATTACTTCTAGGGTTAGATATTATGTATGGCAGTTTAAAGAGTCACCTCAACAAGCTGCTTTTGCTTTAGATGATTATAAGAAAGCAATGAAACGCATGAAATCTAATTTAATCAATCCAACACCTAGAACAATGACAGACGATAGAAAATATTTTTAATTAATGGCACGTTCCCAACCTTATACAGTAGCATGTGATGGTGGTTTACTAACCTCATCTAATGCTATTGACTTATTAAAAACTCCCGGAGTAGCAACTAAGTTACAAAACTTTGAAGTCTCTATTGAAGGTGGTTATCGTAGAGTAAATGGTTATGCTAAATATAAAGTTGGTGATGTAACTGCAACTCAACCAGCTGGAAGTACTGCTACTATTTTAGGAGTTTTTCCTTATGCTGATGGAGTAATAGCTTGTGTTAGTGACGATATTTATTTTACTAATGATGGAGTTAATTGGTTACAAATAAATCGAAGTTCAGTTTCAAACAGTGGTGATAATCATACAGCTTTTACAGGTCGTAGTCTTTTAAACAGAACTAATCAAGGCCAATGTACTTTTGCTATAGCTGAAGGTGCTACTTTTGATTATGGTGAAGTTTTTATAGCTGATGGAGCTAATAAAATTTATAGCTTTCGTATGGAAGGCACAGGTAACTTAAATACTAGAACATTCTTTGCTGCTGAAATAACTGTTGATGGTACTAATGGAGTTAAGTTTATAACTATTCACGACAATCATTTAATAGCAGCAGGAGTAGCAGGTAATTTAAATACTGTTTACCATAGTCAAGTTAATGATTACGATAACTTTGCAGCTGGTGGTAGTTTTACTTTATCAGACCAAGTAGTAGGTATCAAAGGTTTCCGTGAAGATTTAATTTTATTTTGTGAAAACAGTATTCATAAACTTATTAATCTTCATAACTCTGATACTGTTAGAATAGACCCAATTACAGATAATGTAGGTTGTCTAAGTGGCTACAGTATTCAAGAGATTGGTGGTGACTTATTATTTTTAGCAGCTGATGGTTTTAGAACTGTAGCTGGTACTGCAAGAATTGGTGACGTTGAGTTAGGCACAGTCTCAAAACAAATTCAACCTATTGTTAGTGAACTAGCTAGAAACATAGATGACTTTGTTATTAATAGTTTAGTTATTAGAGAAAAGTCACAATATAGACTTTACTACACTAATGTAAATTTAGCTAACTCAGCTCAAAAGGGCATAGTAGGTACTTTAAGACCAAACGGTTTTCAATGGTCAGAACTATTAGGTTTAGAAGTAACAAGTGTCAACTCAAACTTTGATAACAATGGTGTTGAAGTTTATTACCATGGCGATACTAATGGTTATATTTATACTCACGATGTGGGGTATAGCTTTGATGGTTCTAGTATAAATGCTATTTATGAAACACCAGATTATGATTATGGTGACTTTGGTACTCTAAAAACTTTGCATTATATTAAGATATCTATAACACCAGAAAGTAGCATACAACCAACACTTAGAGTTAGATATGATTATAGTAGCTCTGATATACCACAACCAGAAGACATACTGTTAGATTCAGTACCTGCTCCAGCTCTTTTTGGTCAGTCAGTTTTTGGTCAAGCAATATTTGGAGCAGCAGAGCAACCACTAGTTAGAGAATCACTAGTAGGTAGCGGACACAGTAACAACTTTAGATTCTCAAGTAATGATTCAAATTCACCCTACATTATAAATGGTTTTTATGTAGATTACATACCTTCAGGCAGGAGATAAGACATGGCAGGATATACCCGACAAAGTACATTTACTGATGGCGATACCAT